>Ga0272446_1002494_pt1 | contig 24956 bp, 17 predicted proteins | sample YNPCB0061_FD_194587 | JGI IMG/M metagenome (GOLD analysis project Ga0272446, IMG submission 194587) | Hot spring microbial mat communities from Yellowstone National Park, WY, United States - YNP-CB-006-1 | ecosystem: Environmental > Aquatic > Thermal springs > Hot (42-90C) > Sediment | place...
GCTCGATCGACGGCACCGGCAACGGCGCCTGGTTCAAGAGCCCGACCGGCCTCGCTCTCGACGACACCGAGAGCTTCCTCTACGTCGCCGACTCGGGCCACCACGCCATCCGCCGCATCGACCTCTCGACGGGCGCCGTCACCACCGTCGCCGGCGTCGCCAACCAATCCGGCCACCGCGACGGGGCCGCCGCGCAGGCACTGTTCAACGATCCGGCGCAGCTCGCGTGGCGGGGCGGCGCGCTCTTCATCGCCGACCGCGGCAACCACGTCGTCCGTCGCTACGATCCGACGACCGGCGCGGTCACCACCGTCCTCGGCGTCCCCGGCTCGGGCGGCGTGAGGACCACCGGCGCGCCGTCGTTCGGCCTCAACGCACCACAGTCGATCGCCTTCCTCTCGACGGGCGAGATGCTCGTCGTCTTCGGCTCCACCGAAGCTGCCGTCGTGCTCGCGCGATGATCACCACTCGCTTGGGGGTTCGCAGGTGACAACTCGTTTGAGGTCAACGTTTCTCCCGGTCGCCGCGCTGCTGGTCGCGGTCGCGGCCACCACGGTGACGGCGCGCCCGGCGCACGCCGACAACCGCGCCGTCGCGCGCGAGGCCTACAAAGAGGGCACGCGCTACTTCGAGGTGGGCGACTTCCAGAACGCGCTCGAGGCGTTCAAGAAGGCCTACGTCGCCTACGAGGAGCCGGCCTTCCTCTTCAACATGGCGCAGTGCTACCGCCTCTTGAAGAACAACCAGGAGGCGCTGCGCGCCTACAAGCTCTACCTGCGCAAGGTGCCGCAGGCGCCGAACCGCGAGGAGATCGAGCGCCTCATCCAGCAGCTCGAGATCGCCATCGAGCAGGAGCGCATCACCTCGACGATGCCGCCGGTCGAGACGGCGGCGCCGGGCGGGAAGAAGATCGCGCGCACCACGCGCACCGAGCCGGGCCGCACCGGCACCACCACCGAGCCGGGCGGCGGCACCACCACCACCACCGAGCCCGAGCCGGCCGGCGGCACGACGACGACGACGACGACGACGGAGCAGGGCGGCACCACCACCACGACCACCACCACCACGACCGTCGCCAAGCAGGACAAGAAGGACGAGGCGCCAAAACCGATATACAAAAAATGGTGGTTCTGGGTGGCCATCGGCGGTGGCGTCGCCGTGATCGCCGTCGCCGCCGGCGTGGGCGCGGCCGCCTCGTCGCGCCCCGACTTCAAGCCGACGCTCCCCGACATCGGCCCCGCTGCGCTGGAGGTGCGGTTCTGATGCGCGCCCGCACGGTCACCACCCTCACCGCCCTCACCACCACCGCCGCCTTCGCCGCCATCGTCGCGACGCAGGGCTGCAACAGCGACTTCAACAACGGCTACGCCGTCGCGCTCACCATCGCCGCCGATCCCGCGCTCTCCGACGCGCAGCTGGCGTCGATCCGCACCTTCGAGATCGCGACCTCGGGCGCCGAGACCGGCCACGAGCAGCTCTCGACCTCGTCGGCCTTCCGCGGCACGCGCGAGGAGCGCGTCCTCTATCGCCCGCAGGCCGCCGGCGGTCAGCTCACCTTCGAGATCCTCGCCCGCGACGGCATGGGCGCCGCCGTCGGCTTCGGCACCGGCAGCGCGCAGCTCAAGAGCGGCGCGACCGTCACCGCCCGCGTCGTCCTCGGGACCAACGTCCCGATCCAGCCCGACCTCACCTACGTCCCGCCCGATCTCGACACCTCGCGCGCGCCCGTCATCACGCCGTCGACGGTGACGCTGAAGCGCGGCGCGACGCAGGCCTTCACCGCCGACCTCCCGGTGGTGTGGAGCGTGCGCGAGGCGAACGGCGGCACCATCAGCGCCGCCGGCTCCTACACCGCGGCGATCGTCCCCGGGCGCTACACCGTCGTCGCCACGCGCGCCGATGACCCGACGGTCAGCTCGACCGCCACGGTCACCGTCGAGCTCAACGACCTCCTGCTCCTCGCCGGCGCCCTCGGCGGCGTCGGCGACGCCGACGGTCCGACGGGCGCGACCACGCGCTTCAACGGCCTCTCGAACCAGCCGGCGGTCGACGCCAACGGCGTCCTCTACTTCACCGATCGCGGCAACCGCACCATCCGCCGCATCGATCCGAACACCGGCGCCACCACCACCATCGCCGGCTCGTCCGCCGATCCGCCCGCCATCGTCGACGGCATCGGCAGCGCCGCCCGCTTCGTCGACCCCTACGGCGTCGGCGTCGACAACACCGGCACCAACCTCTACATCGCCGACTGCAGCGGCCACACCATCCGCAAGCTGGTCCTCGCGACCGGGCAGGTGACCCTCCTCGCCGGCGCGGCGTCGACGGCGGGCAACGTCGACAGCACCGATCCCACCCAGGTCCGCTTCAACTGCCCGACGGGGATCGCCTTCGACGCCACCGCCTCGGGCGGCGCGTCGATCTACGTCGGTGACTTCAACAACGGCCGCGTGCGCCAGGTCAACGTCGCCACCGGCGCGACGACGACGCTCTTCACGCAGTGCCAGCCGCCGGGCAGCCCGGCGCCGGCGCCCACCAACCTCGCCAACCCGCTGTCGGTCGTGCTCTCGACGTCGGGCGGCAAGCGCCTCTTCGTCGCCGACTCGACGAACCAGCGCATCTGCCGCTTGGCCATCGGCAGCCAGACCGTCGCCGACACCTTCCAGCAGGCGCTCGATCGCGTCGCCGGCATCGGCGTCGCCAACAACACCACCTACTGGTTCGCGCAGAACCGCCGGACGCTCTCGTCGCTGCCGATCAGCGGCATCAGCACCGACACCCCGACCGTCGTCGCCGGCACGGCCAACGCCGCCGAGGGCTGGGTCGACGCCGTCGGCCCCGCCGCGCGCTTCCGCCAGGCCGAGGGCATCGCGACCTTCAACACCAGCGCCTATCTCGCCGACGGCGCCAACTTCGCCATCCGCAAGGTGAACCTCACCAGCCAGGCGGTCACCACGCTCGCCGGGCTCCCGCGCCAGCCGGGCAACCTGAACTCCACCGGCAGCGACGGGACGACCGCGCGCTTCAGCCGCCCGATCGCGCTCGCCGTCGACGCGATGGGCCGCGTCTACGTCACCGACTTCAACAACAACAACGTCCGCCGCATCGTCGTCGCCCAGGCCGGCTCCGCCTACTCGGCGACGGTGACGCGCATCGCCGGGACCTCCGACGGCAGCGCCGGCGCCGCCTCGGCGACGACGGTGGCCGGCCTCTCGGCGACCTTCAACCAGCCGGGCTGCCTCACCGTCGACGGAAACACCCTCTGGGTGTGCGACATGAACAACAACGCGCTCCGGAAGATCGACCTCGCCACCGTCGACTTCCAGACCTCGACGATCTTCATCGGGCAGCGCGCGCGCGGCGTGGCCATCGGCGACAACGGCCTCGTCTACTTCACGACCGACAGCAACGGAATTTTTGTCTACGATCCGGCGAAGCCCGGCGTGCGCCGCCTCTTCGGCCGCGCCGACGGCGCGCAGAACCCGCCCCCGCCGACGCCGCCCGACCTCGCCGGCACCGACATGGGCTTCACGCCGCCGCCGCCGATCATCGACGGCGTGGGCGTCGAGGCCTACTTCGCGCTGCCCTCGGGCCTGGTCTTCGACGAGACCAAGAAGTTCCTCTACGTCGCCGACACGTTCCACCACGTCCTCCGCAAGATCGACATGCAGAGCTTCCAGGTGACGACGATCTCCGGCGAGGTGAACCGCAACAGCCACCGCGACGGCACCGCGTCGATGGCGCTCTTCGGCGAGCCGACCGCCCTCGTGCTGCGGAACGGCAGCCTGTTCATCGGCGACGCCAGCTCGCAGACGATCCGCCGCTACGACCTCGGCGCCAACACCGTCTCGACGGTGATCGGCACCCCGCGCGTCGCCGGCATCAAGGTCGGGCCGGCCCCGGCGGGCCTCAACCGCCCGGGCAACGTGGCCATCCTGCCGACGGGCGAGCTCATCATCAACAGCGACGACCGCGAAGACGCGCTCGTCATCGCGCGCTGAGGAGACCAAGACGATGAGAACCTCCATCACCATCGCCTTCGTCGCCGCCGCCCTCGGGCTCGGCGCGATGTCCTGCGGCTCGACGACGCCGTTCCAGGGCGCCGCCGTCGAGGTCACCGTCCAGGCCGACCCGACGCTGGCCGCCGACGTCACGCTCCTCACGCTGGCCACGCGTGGCGCCGAGACGTTCGATCTCACCTCACCGGCGGGCGACGCCTTCCGCCGCTCGGGCACCGAGACCGTCACCTACCGCGCCGGCGTCACCTCCGGCGTCCTCGAGGTCACGGTGAACGCGCGCGACCTCACCGGCGCGATGATCGCGACTGGCCAGAGCAACGCCAACCTGACCAACAACGGCACCACCAAGGTCACGGTGCAGCTCGCAGCGGTGCCGAAGCCGCCGCCGCCGGACATGTCCGCCGTCGTCGACATGGCGATGGCGCCGCCGCCCGACCTCGCGCCCTACCAGCCGATCGTCCCGAGCCACGTCGCGCCCAACCGCTTCGTGGCGAGCGCGCCGCCGATCTCGGGCCTCGTCGAGATCGACACCACCGCGCTCACCTTCCGCCGCGCGCCCGCCACCAACTACGACGGCGGCACCACCGAGACGCCCGACGCAGGCTCGGTCATGCCGCCCGGCGTGCAATTTGTCGTAGACGGAAATTACGCCGTCCTCTCGGTCGGCGCGCTCACCGTCGACAAGGAGCTGTTCGTCCGCGGCTCGCGCCCGCTCGTGATCGTCTCGGCGGGCGAGGTCCTCGTCTCCGACGTCATCCACGCCGAGGCGCTCAACCTCGTCGCCGGCCCGGGCGGCAGCCCGTCGAACGCCGGCGCGGGCGCGGGCGGTCCGTCGACGGCGAACAACTCCGGCAGCGGCGGCGCGGGCCACGGCCTCACCGGCGGCACCGGCGGCACCTCCTGCCCCAGCGGGGCGTGCGGCTTCCTCCAGTGCTGCGGCCCGGGTGGCGGCGCGGGCGCAGGAGGCGCGGCGTACGGGACCACCGTCAACGAGCTCCTCGGTGGCTCGGGCGGCGGCGGCGCGAATTGCGGTGGCGCGGGAGGCGGCGCGATCCAGATCAGCGCCGCCGGCCCGATCACCGTCAGCGCGCGCGGCGCCATCCACGCCGGTGGCGGCGCCGGAAACATCGGCTGCGGCGGCGGCTCGGGCGGCGAGATCTTCCTCGAAGGACGCGGCGTGATCGTCCAGGGGACGCTCGCCGCGAACGGCGGTGGCGGCGGCGCTGGTCCGCAGTTCCTGACCACTGCCTTCGCTGGCACCAACTCGCTCCTCGGCCCGTCGGGGGCGCCGGGTGGGGTGATCACCAGCGTCTTCAACGGAGCGGTGATCGGGACCACCGGCGGCATCGGCGGCGCGCGCGGCCTCTCCGCCGGGAATGGCGCGTCGAACAACGTGTTCCAGTCGGGCGGCGGCGGCGGCGCCGTCGGTGTGATCTGGATCCGCGTCCCCGCCAGCGTGACCCCGTCGCTGCCCGGATCGATCTCCCCGACCGCGTCGATCGACACGACCTTCTGAGCGCCCGCCCCGCCGTCGGGTATGCTTCCCGGCGGGATGGCCTACGCCCCCGAACAGCTCCGCATCACCCGCCGCCTCGTCGTCCCCGAGCTCGCGCTCGTGCTCGCCGAGATCCTCGTCGTCGGCTACCCGATCTTCGACAGCTGGACCCTCGACGAGCCGCAGCGCAAGACGCTCCTCGCGACGGCGCCGCCGGCGCTCGCCTTCGCCACCACCGTGTGGCTCCTCGCGCTGCGCGGCTGGCTCCTGCCGCTCACCGACGCCGCCCGCCGTCGCGCGCGCGGCGAGGTCCTCGAGGGCGCCGCCCGCGACGCCGCCCACCGCGCCATCCTCCGCCTCCCGCAGCGCGCGCTCGCGCTCCGCACCGCGCTCTTCGCCGCCTGCGGCGCGGTCCTCCCCGCCATCCTCCACCTGCGCGCCGCCTTCCCGCTCGAGTCGGTGCTCTCCTGCGCGGTCATCGCCACCACCCACGGCTTCGCCGCCAACGTCTTCCGCTCGCTCTGGTACGCCCGCGTCCTCGAGCGCGCGCGCCCCGCGGTCCTCCCCGATCTCGACGACCTCGCGCGCTTCGCCGGCCGCTACAAAGAGCACCTCGTCCTCTCGACGATGGCCACCGGCATCACCGGCATCGCCGCCATCGCGCTCTTCGCCTGGTACTTCATCCCCATCAACCTCGAGCACTACCTGCAGCTCGAGACCTTCTACCCGGCGACCATCCTGGCGCTGGCGCTCCTGTGGTTCGTTGTTGTCAAGCGCCAATTCCGCGCCGTCGACACCTACCTCGCGGCCGCGCTCTCGCCGCGCCCCGCCGATCACCCCAGCCGCGACGACGAGCGCGCCGTCGCCGCCTTCAAGGCGGCGCAGGTCCTCCCCTACGGCCTCGCGCTCTCGAAGCTCGGCTTCCGCCTGGTCGGCCTCGGCCTCCTCGTCGTCGAGGGCTTCCTCTTCTTCAGCATCGACGGCGAGAACGCCGCGCTGATGGGCGGCGAGGGCGTGATGATCGCCGTCGGCCTCGCGCTCTACGAGGCGCTCTGGCACCGCGCCACGATGCGCCCGCTCCTCACGCACCTCGCCGCGCGCCACCGCCCCTCCCCCGAGCTGGCGCGCACGCCGCTCTCGCTGCGCTCGAAGATGATGGTCGGCTTCGGCGTCCTCACCGTCACCGCCTGCGGCCTCTCCCTATTTTGGTCGTTCACCCAATATAAGCAGCTGGCGACGATCTTCATCCAGCGCGAGAGCGAGCTCCGCCTCGACGCGCTCCTCACCGAGCTGCAGGGCCGCGCCAAGGAGATGGACGGCGAGCGCCCGCTCGAGCAGTCGGAGATCCTCGGCGCGCTCTCGCGCTACGCCGCGCAGTACGCCCCGCCCGGCTCGGTCCACGACGCGGCCGTCCTCTACTACCTCCCGCCCGAGCCCGGCGCGCACCCCATCGGCGTCGGCGGCGGCAGCGCCGGCCCCCCGCCGATGCCCTGGGCCGGCGAGGCGCTCCTGCGCCGCCTCGATCACGGCAAGGTCGAGCTCTCCGGGCTGCGCCTCTCGGGCGCCTACGCGCGCCTCTACGTCGACGGGCGCGATCTCGGCTCGATCGCGCTGCTCCTGCCCGGCTATCGCGGCCGCGGCCCGTCGACGGTGCCGCAGATCCGCGTCCTCATCTCGTTCTTCTTCGTCCTGCTCGTCGGCTCGATGCTGATCGTGATCCTCGTCGCCACCGATCTCGCCGGCCCGATCCGCGAGCTCGAGCGGCGCGCGGGCGCGATGGCCAAGGGCGACCTCACCCGCCCGGTCGTCGCCGCCGCCGGCGAGGGCGACGAGGTCGGCCGCCTCAGCTTCGCCTTCGAGGAGATGCGCCGCGCGCTCAACGACAAGCTGCGCTCCTCGACGGAGATCAACCTCTCCCTCGAGGCCGAGGTCACCCGCCGCACCGCCGAGCTCGAGCGCCGCAACACCGAGCTCAAGACCGCGCTCGAGCAGCTCCAGCGCGCGCAGGACGAGCTCGTCCGCTCCGAGAAGATGGCCTCGATGGGTCGCCTCGTCGCCGGCATCGCCCACGAGATCAACAACCCGGTCAACGCCCTGGTGAACACCGTCGGCCCGCTCGAGCAGGCGCTCGACGACGTCGCCAACAACCACCCCGAGGCCATCGCCGAAACGCGCGACATGATCCGCGTCATCCAGCGCGGCGCCAGGCGCACCAAGGAGATCGTCCAGGCGCTGCACAACTACTCGCGCGGCGACGACGACCGCGTCGTCGAGATCGACCTCCACCGCAGCATCGACGAGTCGCTCGAGCTGCTCCGCCACCAGCTCCGTCAGGGAATTACTGTCGAGCGGAAATACGGCGACGTCGGGCGCGTCCGCGGGCGCACCTCGCTATCACAGGTCTTCATGAACCTCATCACCAACGCCGCCCAGGCGATGCACGCCCACGGCGGGGTCATCACCATCGAGACCTCGCGCGAGAACGGCAAGGTGCAGGTCTCCGTCGCCGACACCGGCCCCGGCATCCCGCCCGACGTCCTGCCGCGCATCTTCGACCCCTTCTTCACGACGAAGGACGTCGGCGAGGGCTCCGGCCTCGGCCTCTCCATCGTCCACGGCATCGTCGACCGCCACGGCGGCACCATCGCCGTCTCCTCGGAGGTCGGAAAAGGCACCCGCTTCACCGTAACCCTCCCGGTTGGTGATCCCGCACACAGCCAACCGGCCGCGTAATCGGATATCATGGAGGGGCGTTTTGTCTATCCAACACCCCTGAACGAGTGCGGAGGATCACGATGAGTCGGATGAGAGGGTCAGCGGTCGGTTACGTCCTCGCGGGGATGTGCCTGGTCGTGGTGGCGGGGGGGCCTGCCGTCGCTCGTGCGCAGGGAGTCTCCGTCGAGAGCACGCCGCAAGCCTGCAGCGATCGCATCGACAACGACGGTGACGGCTACGTCGACTGTTACGATCCCGACTGCGCCGCCGTCTGCCAGCGCCCGGCGCAGCCCGCGCCGCCGGCCTACGCGCCGCCGCCCGCCTACCCCGCGCAGCCCGCGCCGCCGCCGACCTACTACGCGCCGCCGCCCGCGCAGCCGCCGCCCGTCTACTACCAGCCGGCCCCGGTCTACCGCCCGGTCTACGTCGCTCCGGTCTACGCGCCGCCGATCCAGCCCTACACGCCCCGTCGCGGCATCGCCGACATCATCGTCGGCTTCATCTTCATCGGCCTCGGCGCCGGCCTCATCGGCGGCTCGGTCCCGCTGTGGCAGCGCTGCAAGTCCTACTGCTTCGACGCGGGCAGCTCCTACTACGGCTACGGCTGGGGCGCGACCTTCATGGACATCTTCGGCACCGCCTTCCTCATCACCGGCCTCATCCTCGTGCCGTCGGGCTTCGTGAAGGAGGCCAAGTACAGCAAGTGGAACAAGGAGCGTCAGAACCGCCCGATCTCGCTCCTCGACCGCCTCACGCCGTCGCTGGCCGTCGGCCCGAACGGCGGCTCCGCCGGCCTCAAGCTCTCCTTCTAATCGGGGGCTTCGCCCCGAACCGCGACGCGGCCTCTCGCCGCGCCCTCGCTCGACGAAATTTGCTTGACAGGAAAGATGTGGCCTTACGGCTGCGTCGCTGACGGAATGTTGCCGTGGCGGTGACGAAATGACACCTTCCTTGCCAAAATGGCAGGGGCGGGTCACGCTGGGGGGGTGAGCGAGGAGAGACTCCCTGGAGTTCCGGGCGGTTCCGCGGGTGGCGCGGAACCGGCAAGGCGGAGCGGGACCATGCAGCTCCGCGCCGCCTCGCCCACGCTCCTCGTCGTCGATGACGAGTCCTCGAACCTCGAGTCGCTCGAGCGCATCTTCGCGCGCGAGGGGCTCGCGGTGCTCACCGCGCGTGACGGGCGCGAGGGGCTCGAGATCCTCCGCAAGCGCCGCGTCGACGTGCTCCTCACCGACCTCATGATGCCGCACGTGTCGGGCGTCGACCTCCTCAAGGCCGCGCGCCAGATCTCGCCGGACACGGAGGTGGTGTTGATGACGGCGTACGGCACCGTCGAGACCGCCGTCGAGGCGATGCGCGAGGGCGCCTACGACTTCATCACCAAGCCGCTCAAGCGGGCGCACGTCGTCCGCGTCGTCGAGAAGGCGCTCGAGAAGCAGTCGCTCGTCACCGAGAACAAGTCGCTGCGCGCCCAGCTCGAGGCCGCGCGCCGCCGCCCCATCGTCGGACAGTCGCTGGCGATGCGCCGCACGCTCGAGGTCGTGCAGCAGGCGGCCCCGTCGCAGGCGACGGTGCTCCTCCTCGGCGAGTCGGGCACCGGCAAGGAGCTCATGGCGCGCCTCATCCACGAGCAGTCGCCGCGCGCCGCCGCGCCCTTCGTCGCCGTCAACTGCGCCGCCATCCCCGAGTCGATCCTCGAGGCCGAGCTCTTCGGCTACGAGAAGGGCGCCTTCACCGGCGCGACCACTCGCCGCGACGGTCGCTTCACGCACGCCGACGGCGGCACGCTCTTCCTCGACGAGATCGGCGAGATCCCGCTCTCGGTGCAGGTCAAGCTCCTGCGCGTCCTGCAGGAGGGCGAGATCGAGCGCCTCGGCGGCAAGGCGCAGAAGATCGACATCCGCCTCGTCGCCGCGACCAACCGCGATCTCCGTCGCGCCGTCGCCGAGGGGCGCTTCCGCGAGGATCTCTACTACCGGCTCAACGTCATCGCGGTGCACCTCCCGTCGCTGCGCGATCGCAAGGACGACGTCCCGCTCCTCGTCGACCACTTCCTCGCGCGCTTCCGCGAGAAGAACGCCAAGCAGGTGAGCGGCGTCACCCGCGCCGCCCTCGACGCGATGGCCGCCTACGACTGGCCGGGCAACGTGCGCGAGCTCGAGAACGCCGTCGAGCGCGCGATGGTCCTCACCAAGTCGGGCACCATCGACGTCGACGATCTGCCGCGCGAGGTGCGCGAGGGCTCGGCCGGCCTCGACGGGGGCAGCGATCGCGGCGCGCGCACGCTCTCGTTCGAGATCGGCACCCCGCTCGAGGAGATCGAGCTGCGCGTGATCCACGAGACGCTCCGCCACACCCGCGGCGACAAGCGCCTCGCGGCGCAGCTCCTCGGCATCGCCACGCGCACGATCTACCGCAAGCTCGACCAGACCGCGTCGGACGCCGACGCCATCGACACCGACGCGGCGCTGCCCGCCGCCCAGGCCACGGCGACAAAATAGCCCGTGTGATCGCCAGCACAGTGCCAATTTGACAATCGGCCGCGCAGCGGCTCTGTAGAACAACCAAGCAATCCGAGGGGTTGACGGTGACGCCGGTGGCATCGGCGTTGCTGTTGCCCCTCGTCACCGGAGGATGCTCTTCGCCCGATGGACGTGATCCTCAAGAAGTACTTCTGGGTCCTCAACCTCGCCGTGATCGGCGTGTGCGCCGGCTTCGCCGGGCGGGCGGCCTCGCACGTCCTCGAGGGCGCCTACCTCGCCGGCGACGATCCGAAGCCGCCCACGCGCCGCTCGACCTCGAGCGCGCCGGTGAAGACGCGGACCAAGGACACCGAAGATCTCGTCAAGCGGAATGTCTTCTGCTCCGGCTGCACCATCGCACCGCCAGTCGACACCAAGGCCACCGGCCCGGCGTCGAACGAGCCGCAGAAGAGCACGCTCCAGCTCGAGCTGATCTCGACGATGGTCGTCCCCTCCGACCCCATCTGGTCGGTCGCCGTCATCCGCGATCTCGCCGGCAAGGAGAAGGAGACCGGCGCCTTCTACAAGGACAAGAAGATCTTCGCCACCGACGCCATCGTCGAGGCGGTCCAGCGCAAGCGCGTCTACCTGCGCAACCAGGGGCGCCTCGAGTACCTCGAGCTCGACGGCGCCGCCCCGCCCGCCGCCGCCGCCGCCGCCGCCACGCCGCCCGTCGCCACCGCCGCGCCGATCGACCCGGCGATGGGCGACATCGACAAGGGCGTGAACTGCAACGGCAACAACTGCACCGTCGACAAGGCGCTCGTCGAGAAGATGCTCTCGAACACCGCCATGCTGGCCACCGCCGCGCGCTTCGTCCCGTCGATCAAGGACGGCAAGGCGAACGGATTCAAGCTGTATGCGATTCGCCCGAATTCGATCTTCGGGAAAATCGGCCTGCAAAACGGCGACACGGTCAAAGCGATCAACGGCATGGACATGTCCACGCCGGACAAAGCCCTCGAGCTCTACACGAAGCTGCGCAACGCCAGCCACCTCTCCGTCAGCGTCGAACGGCGCGGTGAGACCGTCACCCTCGACTACTCGATCCGATGAGAACAACGAGATCCCACATGCTGTCCCGCTTCGCCTCGCGCCTCGCCCTCGGCATGGGGCTCGGCATCGTCGTCGTCTCCGTCGGAGGCGGCCCCGCGCTCGCGCAACCCAAGGCGAAGCCGGCCATCGGCGACAGCGGCCCCGCGCCCGCGCCCGCCGCGGCCCCCGCGCCCGCGCCGGCTCCAGCGACGCCGAGCACCAAGCCCGGCCAGCGCGGCGCGAGCCGCGAGGTGAAGAGCGGCGCCCCGACGCCGCCCGCGACGACGTCGTCGCCGGCGGCCACGCCCGGTGCGCCGGCGGCCCCCGGCGACGCCACGGCCCTCGAGAAGGACGTCACCGACTGCAAGAAGTTCAGCAAGAACGCCAAGTTCAAGTGGGACATGAAGGGCGAGATCGATCTCCAGCAGCTCCTCGGCTGGTTCTCGCCGCTCGCCTGCCGCCCGTTCGTGGTGCCCGGGAATATTCGTCAATCGAAAGTCACCATCGTCGCCCCCGACGTCGTGACCATGCCCGAGGCCTACCGCATGTTCCTCTCGGCGCTCGAGGCGATGGGCCTCACCGTCCAGCCCGAGGGCAAGGTCCTCAAGATCATCGAGACCAACCGCGCCCGCGAGAGCGCCATCCCGATCATCACGCAGGACGAGCGCGCGCCGTCGAACGACTCGTTCGTGACGCGCATGCTGCGCCTGCAACACGCCGAGCCAAATGATGTCAAGCAGGTATTGGATCGCCTGAAGTCGAAGGACGGCGACATCACCATGTACGCGCCGACGTCGACGCTGGTGATCACCGACCTCGGCACCAACATCCGCAAGATGGAGGAGGTCATCGGCCAGCTCGACGTGCCGATGGGCGGCGAGCGCATCTTCACCATCAAGCTCCACACCGTCTCGGCGACGGAGATGGCGACCTTGCTGCAGCAGGTCTTCGGCGTCGGCAAGAGCGGCTCGTCCGGCGGCACCTCGCAGCCGGGCCAGCCGGGCGGCGGCAAGGGGCGCATCCAGATGGGCATCCGCTCCGACTCGTCGGCGACGGCGGCCGCGGCGGCGCCGGGCGCGACGGGCGCCCCCGGCGACGGCAGCGCGTCGCTGTCGCAGATCATCCCCGACGATCCGCGCCAGCTCCTCATCATCGTCGGCACCGAGCGCGCCTATCAGCGCGTGCTCGCGCTGGTGCGCCGCATCGACCAGGTCACCAGCCGCCCCGCCGGCGAGTCGGTGAACGAGAACGTGCACGTCGTCGCGCTGGCCAACGCCAACGCCGACGACGTCGCCGGCACGCTCGGCGGCCTCGGCGCGGGCGTCAGCCGCGGCGGCGGCGGCACCGGCGGTCGCCCCGGCGCGGCGCCGCCTCCTCCGACGGGCGGCGGCGGTCAGCCGCAGCGCACCGGCCTCTTCGAGAGCGAGGTGCGCATCGCCTCCGACAAGCCGACCAACTCGCTGGTGATCATCGCCCAGGGGCGCGACTGGGTCACCGTGCGCGACCTCATCCGCAAGCTGGACATTCCGCGTCGACAGGTCTTCGTCGAGGCGGTCATCCTCGAGATCTCCGTCGACAAGTCGCGCAAGCTCGGCACCGGCTTCCACGCCGGCGGCACCGTCGGCTCGGGCGACACCCAGTCGCTCATCTTCGGCGGCTCGATCCCCAACAACGAGGTCAGCTCGCTGGTCTTCAACCCGTCGGCGCTCTCGGGCCTCGCGGCCGGCGTGCGCGGCCCGCCCATCCCCGAGGCGTCGCAGATCCTCGGCCTCCCGCCGGGAGCGTCGATCCCCAGCTTCGGCGTGTTCGTGCAGGCGCTGCAGAACAACGGCGACGTGAACGTGATCTCGATGCCGCACATTTTGACCACCGATAACGAGAAGGCGACCATTCAGGTGGGTCAAAACCTGCCGTTCCCCGGATCGCTCGGCGGCTTCCCCGGCTTCGGCGGCGTCCCCGGCGCGGCCGGCACCACCACCCCGGGCGCGAGCTTCGGCTTCGGCACCTCGGTGCAGCGCCAGGACGTCGCGCTCAAGCTCGAGATCACGCCGCACGTGAACGACTCCGACTTCGTGCGCCTCGAGCTCGACAACGAGATCTCCGACGTCGCCAACCCCAACTTCAACGGCCTCGGCCCGGCGACCGCCAAGCGCACCGTGAAGTCGGTCGTCACCGTGCGCGATCAGCAGTCGATCGTCATCGGCGGCCTCATCAAGGATCGCATCGAGGAGCAGGTCGACAAGGTGCCGCTCCTCGGCGACATCCCCATCCTCGGCTATCTGTTCAAGCGCACCCGGAAATCGGTGCTAAAGCAGAACCTCCTGATTATTTTGACGCCCTACGTGGTCAAAGATCCGAATGACCTCCGTCGCATCTTCGAGCGCAAGCTGCGCGAGCGCCGCGAGTTCATGGAGCGCTACTCGGCGTTCCGCGACGAGCGCGACTTCGAGGCCGAGGTCGACTATCGGCGCAAGCGCGGCCTGCTCGAGGAGATCAACCTGACGGCGGTCGAGGCCGAGCGCGAGGCGGCCGATCTGCGCGCCGCCGAGGCCGCGCTGCGCGGGCGCGAGCTCGACGGCGTCGTCGAGATCGGCCCGCCGCCGCAGCCGCGCCGCGTGCTGCCGCCGGGCGCGCCCGGCACGTCGACGGCGCCCGATCCGCTGCGCAACGCGCCGCCGGTGACGCCGGCGCCCGCGAACGATCGTCCCCCGCCGCCGGTGTTCGTGCCGGCGCAGCCGCAGCCGAGCGAAGGAGGCCGGTAGCACGATGGCGCAGTTCACCGCCGAGGACGACGTCCCGACGGACGTCCGCGCGACGGTCGTCGCCGAAGTGACCCAGGAGGACCCGCGCCTCCTCGGGCAGATCCTCCTGCGCGCCGGCAAGGTGTCGCAGGGCGCGATCGCCGACGCGCTCCGCCAGCAGCGCGAGGCGCCGCACGACGAGCGGCTGCGCCTCGGCGAGTACCTGGTCCGCTACAACCACTGCGTCGAGGACGACGTCCTCACCGCGCTCTCGCAGCAGCTCGATCTGCCGCTCCTCAAAGAGCTGCGCCCCGAGGTCTGCGACGCCGAGCTGGCGGCGAAGATCCCCATCGCCTTCGCGCGCGCGCACCGCATCATCCCCATCCGCAAGGTCGGCCGCGCGGTCGAGCTGGCCGTCGGCGATCCGCTCGACGTGCACGCGCTCGACGACGTCCGCCGCGCGCTCGGCGCCGAGATCAACGAGGTGTTGGCGCCGCCGCAGCTGATCGTCGAGGCGATCAACAAGGTCTACGCGCGCCAGGAGGGCGGCGTCGAGCTCGACAAGGGCGAGGGGGACGCCGACGACATCGACGGGGCGGCCGAGGAGCTCACCGACATCCTCGACCTCACCGACGAGGCGCCGATCATCCGCTGGGTGAACTCGCTGATGTTCAACGCGGTCAAGGAGCGCGCCAGCGATATCCACATCGAGCCGCGCGAGAAGGATCTGGTCGTCCGTTTTCGGATTGACGGAAATCTCCTCGAGCACAAGCGCGCGAACCGCAACTACATCAACTCGATCATCTCGCGCGTGAAGATCATGGCGAGCCTCAACATCGCCGAGAAGCGGTTGCCGCAGGACGGCCGCATCCGCCGCAAGATCGCCGGCAAGGACATCGACATGCGCGTGGCGACGGCGCCGGGGGTCAACGGCGAGCGCATCACCATCCGGCTCCTCGATCGCTCGAGCGTCCTCCGCGATCTGTCCGATATCGGCTTCGGCGAGGATCACCTCACCGCGATCAACGACCTCATCCGCCGCCCGCACGGCATCATCCTCGTCACCGGCCCGACGGGCTCCGGCAAGACGACGACGCTCTACGCCTGCCTGGCGAAGATCAACACGCCCGACCTCAACATCCTCACCGTCGAGGATCCGGTCGAGTATCAGCTGGAAGGGATCACCCAGGTCCCGATCAACTCGAAGATCGACCTCACCTTCGCGTCAGTGCTGCGCAGCTACCTGCGCCACGATCCCGACGTCATCATGGTCGGCGAGATCCGCGACGGCGAGACCGCCAACATGGCGATCACCGCGTCGCTCACCGGCCACCTCGTCTTCTCGACGGTCCACACCAACGACGCCGCGGGCGCCATCACCCGCCTCGTCGACATGAAGATCGAGCCGTTCCTCGTCGCCAGCTCGCTCACCGCCTGCCTGGCGCAGCGCCTGGTGCGCCGCCTCTGCACCGACTGCCGCGTGCCCTATCGCCCCGACGAGGGCGAGCTCGAGAAGCTGGGCATCGACGCCAAGGCCTTCTTCGCCGGGACGCTGGGCGCGCCGATGCTGCGGGTGCGCGCCGCGCCGCCGCCGCCGGGCTTCGTCTTCCAGGCTCGCGACGGCGGCTGCCCGCGCTGCTCGAAGAGCGGCTACACCGGCCGCGTCGGCATCTACGAGCTCCTCGTGATCGACAACGAGATTCGCCACCTGGCGCTCAAGAACACCGACTCGAACGCCATCAAGGCGCTGGCCGTCGAGCGCGGCATGCGGACCTTGCGCGACGACGGCGCAATGAAAGTGCTGGCGGGCGTTACATCGATCGAGGAGGTCATGATGACGACCGCCGAGGATCGGGGATAAACGGTGCCGGTTTTTGCGTATAGCGGCCTCGACGGGCGCGGCAAGAAGGTCAGCGGGCTCAAAGACGCCGACAATCAGAAGGCGCTGCGCGCGGCGCTCAAGCGCGACGGCGTCTTCCTCACCGACGCGCGCGAGGCGACGGGCGCGCTCAAGCGGCAGCAGGCGGGCGCGGCGGCGGCGACGAGCCTCGGCGACGTCATCGTGGGCCTGCTCAACCCGGTGCGCGCGCTCAAGCGCTGGCAGGAGCGCGCCACCGCCGACCGCGTACAGGTCTCGGTGCTGACGCGGCAGATGGCGACGCTCTTGCGCGCGGGCGTGCCGCTCGCCGAGTCGCTCGGCGCGCTCGTCGACCAGATCGAGCGCCCCGGCCTCAAGCGCGCGATGGCCGAGGTGAAGACCCAGGTCAACGAGGGCTCGTCGCTGGGCGACGCGATGGCGCGCCACCCGAAGATCTTCGAGGAGCTCTACGTGAACATGGTCCGCGCCGGCGAGGCGTCGGGCACCCTCGAGGTCGTGCTTTTCCGTCTAGCGGATTTTCTCGACGCGCAGAACAAGCTGCGCGCCAAGGTCATCTCGGCGCTCTTCTATCCGGTGGCGATGATCGTCATCGGCAGCGGCATCATGGCGGTGCTCATGATCACCGTCGTGCCGAAGGTGACGGCGATCTTCGAGGACACCGGCAAGGCGCTGCCCTGGAACACCCAGCTCCTCATCGGCGTCTCGACGTTGTTCTCCGATTATTGGTGGGCGCTGATCTTGGTGATCGCCGGCGGGGTCTGGGGCTTCCGTCGCTGGAAGCGGACCGCCAAGGGGAAGGCGACGCTCGATCGGGTCACCTTGAAATTGCCGATCTTCGGTGAATTGGCGCGAAAGATCGCGATTACGCGATTCGCGAAGACGCTGGCGACGATGTTGGCCTCCGGCGTGCCGCTCCTCCGGGCGCTCGACATCGTCAAAGCCATCCTCGGAAATACGGTGCTGACCAAGGTCGTCGAGGAGGCCAAAGAGTCGATCAAAGAGGGCGAGAGCATCGCCGCGCCGCTGCGCCGCTCGGGGCAGTTCCCGGCGGTCGTCACGCACATGATCGCCGTCGGTGAGCGCTCGGGCCAGCTGGAGCAGATGCTGGAGAACGTCGCGCAGGCCTACGACCTCGAGGTCGACATGGCGATGCAGCGCCTGACGACGCTGCTCGAGCCGCTGATGATCCTGGTGATGGGCGGCTCGGTCGCCTTCGTCGTGTTCTCGATTTTGATGCCGATCATGGAAATGAACGAGTTCGTCTCATGACCACCAATAAGGAGCAGGAAATGCGCCGGAATCGCATTCGTAGGGCAGGGCGCGCGATCGCGCGCGGTATGACCCTCATCGAGATCATGATCGTCGTGGCGATCATCGGCATGCTCATGGGCACCGTCGGCATTTACGCGCTCGGCCGCCTGGAGAAGTCGAAGATCACCAACACGAAGATGGCGATCAAGTCGGTGGAGCAGGCGCTGGTGCACTTCCAGACCGACAACACCGATTCCTGCCCGAAGCAGCTGCAGGATCTGGTGACGCAGAAGTACCTCACCAAGACGCCGCAGGACGCGTGGGGGCAGCCGCTCATCTTCAAGTGCCCCGGCGAGCACAACCCCGACGGCGCCGACATCATCTCGAAGGGCAAGGACAAGCAGGAGGGCACCGCCGACGACATCAAGAGCTGGGACAACTAGCTCTCCGTCGTCGTCGTTGGAGATGGCTGCATGCGCGCGCGTCGCCGCAACTCCGGAGTCTCGCTGGTCGAGCTCCTCATCGTGGTCGCCATCGGAGCGATGCTCCTCGGCGGCGCGGTGTATGGCGTGCGCGCGCTGGCCAAGAGCGATCTGCGGTCGAGCTCGCTCAAGCTCGCCGGGATGATCCGCTACGCCTTCGATCGCTCGATTACGACGGGCGAGTATTTCCGCGTCGTCCTCGATTTGACCCAATCGCGGTTTTGGCTCGAGCGCTCGCCGACGCGCGCCTATCTGGGGCGCGACAAAGAGCGCAGCCCGGGCGGTGGCAAGGCCTTCGACCAGGAGGCCGAAGAGAAGCGCCTCGACGAGGAGGACAGGGCGCGCGAGGAGCGCGAGGCGTCGCAGCGACCGGCGAAGAGCGGGTTCGGTGCGCAGCTCGACGCCTTTTTGTATATGGAGCCGCCGCCCAAGCCCAAGCGCGCCAAGTTCCAGACGTTCACCGACGCGGTGCTCAAGCTGAAGGGCGAAGTGAAGACCGGGCGCGCGCGGCTGTACGACGTCTATACGCCGCGGCAGCGCGAGCCGTATACCTCGGGACGCGCCTATCTGTACTTCTTCCCCGACGGGCACACCGAGCGCGCGCTGATTCACCTGCGCGACGGGAACGACTGGTATTCGCTGATCGTGCATCCGCTGACCGGGCGGGTGGAGGTCAAATCGGGGAATATCGAGCTGCCGTCGGACTTCGATAACAAGGAGTTCGTCAAGTGAGGCGGAGCGCGGATAGGAGGCCGTCTGCGGCCGAGGTTGCGCGAAGCCTCGGGGGTTCGACCCGGGCACGAACGCGAGGCTTCACGCTGCTGGAGGTCATGATCGCCACCGCGATCCTGGCCGGCGTGCTCACCTGGGTCACCGTCGGGCTGGTGCGCAGCGTGCGCGCCGAGAACCACGCCAAGATGCTGACGACGGCGACGTTCCTCGCGCGCGCCAAGATGTCCGATTTCGAGGACGAGCTGTTCGAGAAGGGGTTCGGCGAGTTCGACAAAGAGACCTCGGGCGGCTTCGAGGAGCGCGGCTTCTCGAAGTTCGGCTGGAAGATCACCGTCGACAAGGTCGAGTTCCCGTCTAGCGACAAAATCCAGAGCGCGATCGGCAAGGCCAGCGAGCTGATGGGCGCGGCGAACGGCGACGACAAGTCGAAGTCGTCGTCCTCCGACTCGTCGAAGAGCGGCTCGAATCAGGCGGGGATCGGCGGCGCCGGGATGCTCGGCGCGTTCGGCTTCGTCATCGAGATCATCCGCACGGTATTCGAGACCGGCGTGCGGCGCGTGACGGTCACCATCTACTGGACCGAGGGGACGCGGCGGATGGAGCTGCCGGTCGTCGCCTATTTCACCGACGTCAGAAAGGTCGATCAGGCGATCAACCTGAATATTCCGAACATCGGCGGAGGCGGCGGCGGCAACCCCAACCCGACAAACCCGACGCCGAACCCAGGCAAATGATCCGGCGCCGCGCACAGGGCTTCACGCTCATCGAGATGCTCGTCTCCGTCGCCATCGTGGCCACGGTGATGACGCTCGTCTGGGGCACCTTCCGCTCGACGTTCAAGACGCGGCAGAAGGTGGAGTCGTTCTCGGGGCGATATCGGACGGTGCGCCTCGCCCTCGAGCGATTGGCGCGCGATTTGTCGATGGCCTTCATTTCGCAGAACGAAGACACGTCGCAGCCCGAGCGCCGCACGCGCTTCTTCGGCAAGCGCCACGTCGGTGGCGACGAGCTCACCTTCTCCTATTTCGGTCACCAGCGCCTCTATCAGGACGCCAACGAGAGTGACACCGCCCTGGTGTCCTATTCGGTCCAGACCGATCGCGAGGATTCGCGAAAGACGAATCTGATTCGCCGCGAATCGCGCCGCCTCGCCTACGAGAAGATGGCCAACATGCCGTCGGAGGGCGACGTCATCTGCGACGACATCGTCGCCTTCAAGCTCGACTATTGGGACCTCCGCGACAAGAAGTGGCGCGACGAGTGGATCACCACCAGCGTCGATGGGCAGCCCGATCGCCTGCCCACCCGCGTGCGCATCACGCTGACGGTGCGCGACGAGCGCGGCCAGGAGGTGCCCTTCATCAGCGAGGCGCGCCTGCCGATGCAGGAGCCGCTCAACCTGACCGCGACCGACGTGGCGTCGTCGAACAACCCGACCCCGAATACCCCGAACCCGAATAACCCGAATCCCAATTCGCCGAATCCCAATTCGCCGAATCCGAATCAGAACAAGCAGCCCACGCCGACCCTGCCGTCGGCATCGCCGTTCGGAGGGATCCGATGAGGGCCCGGCTGCGCGCGCTCCTCAACCGCCGCGTCTCGCGCAAGCGCGGCGTCGCGCTCATCGTCGTCATCGTCACGGCGGCGGTGTTCGCGGCGGTGATGACCGAGCTGATGTTCAACTCCTCGGTCGACCTCGAGGGTGCCGCCTCGGCGCGCGATCAGGTGCGCGCCGAGTACCTGGCGCGCTCGGCGATCAACCTCGGGCGTCTGGCGATCAAGACGCAGATGTTGATTGACCAGAATCTGAAGAACCCGCAGGCGGCGTCGATGATGGGCGCCTTCGCCAACTTCCAGCTCGCCGACATGGTGCCGATGCTGGCCAAGGTGTTCGGCGGCGAGTCCGACGAGCGCGCCGGCCTCACCTCGATGTTCGGCATCGAGCCCGGGTCGCTGAAGGGGCTCGGCGTCGGGGCGAACGCCACCTTCGACCTGCAGATGGTCAGCGAGGACGGCAAGATCAACCTGAACTGCGGCGCCGGCCTCAATGATCAGCCGCGCCAGGCGATCCTCTACGGCGTCCTCTCGGCGCTGTTCTATCCGCCGCGTTACAACCCCATCTTCGAGGCGCCCGACGCCGACGGGCAGTACATGACCCGCGACGACGTCGCCCGGGCGATCATCGATTGGGCGGATATCGACGACCAGCGCTATTCGCCCGATGGGAAATCGGGCGGCGCCGAGGATTACCGCTATGACGTCGGCAAGGATCCCTACCGCGCGCACAACCACCGCTTCGATACCGTCGAGGAGGTCAACCTGGTGCGCGGCATGGGCGATCAGCTGTGGGGCACCTTCGGCGAGATGTTGACCGTGTATGGCGGCTGCAAGGTGAACCTGAATGCGCTCAAGCAGGAGCACTGGCCGCTGATGGCGGCGATCATCCGCGCGACGGTGAAGGACGATCAGAAGCAGAACCCGGTGCTCGTCGACGACGCGCTCCTCGGGCAGGCGGCGCAGCAGATCCTGTCGCTGTCGCAGATGATGGGCGGCTTCCAGAGCGTGGGGCAGTTCGTGCAGCTGGTGTCGAACCCGGCGCAGGCGCTGCAGACATTGGGACAAAACAACTCGAATTCGAATTCGAATAATTCCAGCTCGAGCTCCAGCTCGAATTCGGGGCTGCAGGGGATCGCGCTCGATCCGGTGAAGGTGGGCAACGTCGCGACGACGGGGCCGCGCCGCCTGTGGCGCCTCGACGCGACCGGCACCATCAAGCGCACCGCCAAGCGGAAGATCGAAGTGCACATCCGCGCGGTGTGGGACACGATGCACTTCAACCAGAACACGACGAGCCAGGACCCCAACGACCGCATGGGGACCTGGGTCTACTGGCGGCAGGATTAATCTGATGGCGCACACGATCCTCGGGATCGACCTCGGCACGTGGTCGGTGAAAGTCGTGGAGCTCGAAGCGGGCCTCCGGCGGGCGAAGCTCGTTGGGGTCTACGAGCGGCCGTTGCTCCCGGCGGAGGAGGGCGAGAGCCACCACGACCGCGGCGCGCGCACGCTGGAGGGGCTCATCGACGACGAGGGCCTCAAGCCCGAGATGAACGCGACCACCATGGGCGGCGAGGCGGTGCTGCGCCTCCTGACGTTCCCGTGGGCGCAGAAGAAGCTCATCGCGCAGGCGCTCAACGCCGAGCTCGAGCCGCTGATCCTCGACGACGTCGCCGAGATGATCACCGACTTCGTCGTCGCCGACACACGCGGCGCCGAGACCCACGTCGTCGCGGTGGCCGCGCCGAAGGCCGAGGTGCGGGCGCGCGTGCAGGCGCTGGCCAACGTCGGCGCCGAGCCGCGCGTCGTCGGTGCGGCGGCGCTGTCCTACGCGGCCCTGCGGGCGCGCGCGTCGATGCAGACCGCGCTCGAGGCGCCTGTCGCCTTCCTCGACATCGGCCACCGCCACACGCACGTCTGCGTGGTGCGCGGCGAGGGCGTGCTGTTCGCGCGCTCGATCCCGCGCGGCGGCGAGGACGTCACCCTCGCGCTCGTCGACGCCTTCAAGATGACCGAGCCCGACGCCGAGCGCGCCAAGCACGACCAGGCGTTCCTGCTCGCGCCGGGCGAGGTGGCCACGTCGCCGGCGCACCGTCGCGTCGACGAAGCGGTGCGTGGCAGCGTGCGTCCGCTCCTGCGCGAGCTGAAGGCGACGCTCGCCGCCTATCGCCAGGCGGGCGGCGATCCGGTCAGCGAGGTGGTCGTCACCGGCGGCGGCGCGCGGCTGCGCGGCCTCATCCCGCACCTCGCGCACGAGCTCGGCGTGACGGTGACGCCGCTCCGCCTGCGGGTGGAGGAGGGCGATCCGTTCATCGACGCGCGCCTCGCCGCGCTGCCCGACGCCGAGGTGCTCGGGGCGACGCTCCCCGCGCAGGCGCTGGGGCTCGCGCTCGCCGCCGCGGCGCCCGTCGCGCAGGTGAACCTGCGCAAGGCCGAGCTCGCCTATCGCACCGATTATTCGTATCTGCGCGGCAAGGCGCGCTCGCTGGGGATCGGCCTCGCGGCGGTGGTGGTGTTCGCCGGCATCAACGCCGGCTCGTCGCTGCGCGCGCTGCGCAAGGAGAACGAGGCCCTGGCGGCGGCGCTCAAGAAGGCGTCGACCGAGCTGTTCGGGAATCCGCTAGACGCAAAATCGGTCTCGGAGCAGGTGCGCGGCGGGCCGAAGGGGGGCGCGCCGCCCATCCCGACGGCGACGGCGTTCGATCTGTTCCAGGACGTGTCGGAGAAGATGCCGCCCGCCGACAAGGGCAAGCTCGACGTCCTCGATCTCGACATCAAGGGCAAGACCATCACCATCAAGGCGACGGCGGAGAGCGTGCAGCAGATCGACGCCATCGCCGACGCGATGAAGGGCGTGGGGTGCGAGGGGACCGAGGTCGAGAAGAGCAAGATCTCGTCGGTGACCGCGCCGCCGTCGGGCGACAACCCGAAGGGCGAGAAGGCCTCCGAGATGAAGCAGTTCCAACTGACGATCAAGACGGCGTGCCCGTAAAGGACCGTTGACGATGGCACTCTCCGATCGACTCTCCGGGCTCCGCGAACGCTACGAGCGACTCTCGCAGCGCGAGCGCACGCTGGTCGCGGTGTTCTTCGGCTCGTTCGTCGTGCTGGCGACGCTGACCGTCGGGTTCCTCATCACCGACGGGCTCGCGTCGCTCGGCGAAGAGAATCAAAAGATGCGTGAGGCGCTGTCCGATATCGCCACGCACCGCGATTCGTATTTGAAGGCGAAGGCGCGCGTGTCGCAGGTCGAGTCGAAGCTGGCGCACGAAGGGTTCGCGCTCGGCGGGTACGTCGAGGGCGTGGCGAAGGAGGCGGGGATCAAGATCCCCGAGACCGACGAGAGCCCGCCGACGCCCGTTGGCAAGGGCTTCGTCGAGAAGACGCTCAAGCTGCGGCTGACGGCGGTGAAGCTCGACGCGCTGGCGAACTTCCTCCGGCGCGTGGAGACGGGGCCGACGCTGGTCGTGGTGCGCGATCTGAATATCCGCACGCGCGACGACAAGCACCAGGATCTCGACGTCGAGCTGACGGTGGCGACGTGGGAGCACGCGCCGAAGGGCGCGGCGAAGAAGGACAAAGAGAAGGACAAGGGCTGATGACCAGCGAAGCGGCGCGACGCCGCGCGACAGAGGCGGGTCGTCCTGGCAAGGAGCGAGCGCGCGGCGTCGCGCGACGCGGAGCGAGACTCTAATGGCGTTCGCGCTGCCCGAGATCAAGTTGAGCCCGCGTTGGTCGCGCGTGCTGCGCGTCGCTGGCTACGCGCTGTTCGCGATCGTCGTCGCGGTGACGACGCTGTACGTGACGCTGCCGCGCGAGCGCATCAAAGAGAAGATCGAGGCCACGCTGTCGGCCGATCCATCGACGGCGCTGGCGCAGGGGAACCTGGCGGCGATCGGGATGAACGTCGACATCGGCGAGCTCGGGCTCACGCTCTTGACGGGGCCGGGGCTGAACGCCGAGCGCATCGAGCTGCGCTCGCGGCCGGTGAACCCGAACGACAAGCCGGCGCGCTACGTGATCGACGACGCGAAGGTGAAGGTGGGGCTGCTCGGCGCGATGTTCGGGCGGCCGACCTATCGCTTCACCGCGCACGGGTTCGACGGCGAGGTGTCGGGCGCGATCACCATGGCGCCGTCCGAGCAGACGATTCGGATAGACGTCAAAGGCCTGGTGCTGACGGGCGTGCAGGCCATCCAGCAGTCGGTGGGGCTGCCGATCGCGGGGGCGGTGTCGGGGAAGATCGACGCCGTCGCGCCGCAGAACCTGGCGGCGAACATGAGCGGCGCCATCGAGCTCAACGTCGAGGATCTCGTCGTCGGCGACGGCAAGGCCAAGCTGACGGTGCCGAACGATCCGTTCCTCGCCGCGGGCGTGACCTTCCCGCGGCTGCGCATCGGGACGCTGAACGGCAAGCTCGTGATGGACAAGGGCAAGGGCAAGCTCGAGGGCCTCTACGCGAAGTCCCCCGACGTCGAGGCCTACCTCGACGGCTACGTCGAGCTGCGCGATCCGCTGGGCACGT
>Ga0272446_1002496_pt1 | contig 24950 bp, 24 predicted proteins | sample YNPCB0061_FD_194587 | JGI IMG/M metagenome (GOLD analysis project Ga0272446, IMG submission 194587) | Hot spring microbial mat communities from Yellowstone National Park, WY, United States - YNP-CB-006-1 | ecosystem: Environmental > Aquatic > Thermal springs > Hot (42-90C) > Sediment | place...
AAATCAAAAAGACACTCACAAATACGGCAATCGGCGCACTAAAGGCAATGGCGTTGTAGGGGCGAATGCCAACCAAGCGGGCAATTTCAAACTGCCGCAGCATAAAGCCAATGAGGCCAAAGGCACCGTGGAGGGCAATAAACGTCCACAGGCCTCCCAGTTGACACCAGCGGGTAAAGTCCCCTTGGGCTTCAGGGCCCCACAGCAGCAGCAGGGAGTGTCCCATACTGTTGGCCGGGGTCGAGACTGCCACGGTTAGGAAGTTACAGCCTTCTAGGTAGCTGGAGGCCAAGCCGTGGGTGTACCACGAGGTTACAAAGGTGGTGCCGGTCAGCCAACCACCCAGGGCAAGGTAGGCACAGGGGAACAGCAGGATGCCTGACCAGCCCACAAACACAAATCTGTCGCGCTTGAGCCAGTCGTCGAGAATGTCGAACCATCCTCGCTCCGCTGGCGCACGTCCGATTGCTATTGTCATGGAATTAAATCCTCTTGCAGATATTTAGATGCCAGATTTAGAAGATGACAGTTGCTGGTATTGCTATTGTCACCCCCAAAGGGAGCGATCGCCCCAGCATCCTGTTAATTTGGCTTATAAATTAAAATCCAGCCATTAACCTTGCCACAGCACTACTAGGCACTTTCACCTATGTACGTATGGCAAGGGCTAACGGTAGGCTTAGCTTCCCATCAGTGTTTACTGTGGGAGAACCATATTAACGTGATAGCGGAATTCTTACGAAATATCAAGGTGAATCGGGGGGTGTTTTTCAGCGTTCTCATAATTGATCTCTCTTGGGAAACCCCTTGATGCACTAGGCGTCTTGCTTTGGAGGATTGCTCTGTGCTTTAGCTTATCTTTAAGTTTTGTAAAGAAACCCTATCGGCACGTGGCTTACGGCGGCTGGTGTCTTATGGCAGACTAGGAAAGCACAGGCAGTGAGTCAACGGGTAATGTTCAAAACGATTCTGGTGGCACTTGATACCAGTGATTTAGCACAGCAGGTGATGAAAGCGGTTGATCAATTGAACTTAGACCCTGATGCCCACGTTATTTTAAGTCATGTGATTTCCCCTACGGAGTCTGGCTTTGGGGTGAGTGCCGATCGCCCCTCACCGAATCCGCAGATCGGCACCTATCGCAGTATTGAGCAACACTTAAAGCAGTTCCAAGGCAGGCTTCCGTGTGACTCAGAGATCGAAATTGTGACCGGCGAGCCAGTGGAGGAAATTTTACGACTGGCCAATATCTACAGTGCTGACCTGATTGTTTTAGGCAGTCGGGGCTTAACGGGAGTGCGGCGAGTGGTGCAAGGCTCCGTGAGTAGTGCGGTTGTGGCGGATGCTGCCTGCTCGGTGTTGGTGGTCAAGTCAGCAGATGTTTAGACCATGGACGACCTAACTGGGTTAACCGCTGCTGAGGTGGCTAAGCGGCAAGCACTGGGTCAGAGCAATCGACAGGTGAATGAGAATCATCGTACCTATCGCGAGATTTTCTTGGAAAATCTTTTCACCTTTATTAATGGGGTGTTTGCCTTTATTAGTGTGATCTTACTGGGGCTAGGACGGCCAGGGGATGTCATCGCTATTGTTTTGGTGGTGTTCTTGAATGCCATTATCAGTATCGTCCAAGAAATTCGTGCCAAACGCCAACTGGATGCCATTAGCGTGTTGACTCGACCCCGGGTGAAGGTGCGGCGCGATCGCCACAATCAAGTCATTGACCCAGCGGAGGTGGTTGTGGGGGATATTGTGCTGCTGGAGCCAGGCGATCAGGTCGTGGCGGACGGCACCGTGGTAGGCAGCGGCAGCATCCACGTTGATGAATCGTTACTGACGGGCGAGTCAGACTTAATTCCGAAGCAAGCTGGCGATCGCCTCTACTCCGGCAGCTTTTGCGTGCGGGGGGCAGCAGCCTATGTGGCTGAGCAGGTGGGCAGTGCCAGTACGGCGCAACAGCTTACCGCGGCTGCGAAAACCCATCACCGTAAGCTCACCCCTCTACAACAGGAAATCAACCTAATTATTCGGGTGATTCTGGCGCTCGCTATTTTTCTGTGGTTATTAGTGCTGCTATCTCTGTTAGTACGCTTAACCACCCTACCCATGAGTGTGCAAACCGCAGCGGTGGTCGCGGGCTTAGTCCCGGTTGGCTTGTACCTAACCATTACCCTCACCTATGCGTTGGGGGCCATTCGCATTTCCCGCGCAGATGTGCTGGTACAGCAAGTGAATGCCATTGAGTCCCTCAGCAGTATTGATATTCTTTGTCTGGATAAAACAGGTACCCTAACCGCCAATACCCTTGAGTTACACAGCATTCACCTGTTAGCCCATGCACCGGCCAATACCCAGCAGCAGCTAGCAACCCTAGCCGCCAGTGTGAGTGCCCCCAACCGTACCGTGACGGCCCTGTGTGAGGCCTTGGGGGGAACCCCTGCCCCCTTACGCTGCGAAATTCCCTTTTCTTCAGCTTATAAGTGGAGTGCCGCGGCATGGGATGAGAGCGGCGCTTATATTTTAGGCGCGCCGGATGTGCTGTTAGAGGGTGCTCAGAGTTATCCTGAAATAGAGGCGTACCTGCACGAAGGCAGAGAGCAGGGGCTACGGGTTTTGTTATTCGCCCACAGCCCAGCACTCCCGCAATGGGATGCCCAAAACGACGCACCATTGCTGCCTGCCAACCTCAGCCCCTTAGCTGTGATTTGGGTGGGCGATCGCCTGCGGCCTCAGTCTAAGGAGGTGCTAGAGCGGTTTCAGGCGGCGGGGATTCGCATCAAAATTATTTCCGGCGATCATGCGGATACCGTTGTTGCTCTCGGCAAACAGGTGGGGCTAGACCCTGAGGCGATCGCGGTCTCCGGCCAAGAATTAGCGCGACTGGATGAGCCAAGCTTTGATCAGATGGCGGTTAACGCCACGGTTTTTGGGCGCATTACCCCTAATCAAAAAGCGCAACTGGTCAGCCGTTTGCGCGCACAGGGGCACCAAGTCGCCATGATTGGCGATGGGGTCAACGATGTCCTCTCTCTGAAGCAGGCCAACGTGGGTATCGCCATGGAAAGCGGCAGCGCCATTACCCGCAATGTGGCGGATATTGTGCTACTGAAGGATTCCTTTGCCGCCCTGCCGGAAGCCTTTCGCGAAGGTCAGCGCATTTACAACGGCATTCAGGATGTCACCAAGCTGTTTTTAGTGCGGGTGCTGAGTTTTAGTTTACTGTCCCTAGTCACCGTCATGGCGGGACGCGCCTTTCCGCTGCTAATTAAGCACAACACCCTGTTAACCCTGTGGGGTGTGGGGTTACCCACCTTAGCGGTCGCCTTCTGGGCCGTGCCGGGGCCGCGTCCCTACCGTTCCCTGATTCGTTCGCTCTTGCACTTTGTTGTCCCTGCTACCCTCAGCTTGGCTTTATTGGCAATTTTCGTGTACCTCGGTGTATTGGCACGAGAGCTAACTCCCCTCATGGCACTGTTCCAGAGTGGGTTTGGCTCAGCCTTATTAAACCGTCAAGAGGTCATTGGCGATATTCAGCACAGCATCGCGATCGCCCGCACAGCATTGGTGACCACCCTCCTCTTGGCATCCCTTTGCTTGGTCTTGTTCCTGAAACCTCCCCATCCTGTATGGGTGGGCGGCGCCCCCTTAGTGGGGAACTGGCGCTATGTTGGTGTTGTGGTGGCTCTACTGGCACTATTTATCGGTATGAATGTCTCCCCCCGCCTGCGATCGCTGATGGAGCTGGAGCCGATGCCGTGGCAGTTATGGGCCGGAACAGTCCTGATTGTCATCCTATGGGTGCTGATGTTGCGCACCTTCTGGCGCTACCGGCTCTTAGATCGCTTTTTAGGGGTGAGCCTAGATGGCTGCTACCCAACCTAGGCCAGCACTCACTGAAATGAGTACTAGCAGCCGGAAATTTGGGGCAGGATAGGTGCCAATGCCTTGAACCTGCTTCTCATTACGGTTTAGAATGCAAAGTGCAACAATAATAAACATTTTTTAACTTTTCCCAATCCATATAATGCGTTTAGTCAGCACAGTAGCGTCTGGTTCAAGCCTATGGCGGTGGGTACTCCCGTTGGCCATTCTGCTGACAGTGCTCGGTTGCTGGGGCGTAGCTCTACTACTGCCCTTAACGGATCCCTACGTGCAATCAGTGCGATCGCTAGTGGCGGATGTCAAGCGGGGGGAGCAAATTTATATCATGAATTGCGCAGGCTGCCACGGGCTGGAGGGAAAAGGGCAAGTCGGGCCAACCCTGATTCAAATTAGTCGGCGGCGATCGCAACCACAGCTCATTCATCAAATTGTAAGTGGTGAAACACCCCCCATGCCAAAGTTCCAAGCTCAGCCCCAAGATATGGCCGACCTGCTGAGCTATTTGAAAACTCTTTGACTTCGTTTCGCGGCATTCCCCATCCGCCCATGGGTGAGGACGTTCATCAAAAAACCTCCGAGAAACCCCCACCTCACATTAGTAGGTAGGAGTTCTTGAACGATTAGCACTATTGCTTTGTTTAAGGAAATAAGGTAGCCTGTGCTTGGCAATTTAGCAGGGGTTATGTGCCTCTATTAAGTTACCGCAGCAATCATAAACTTATGGCAGAGCAAAGCGGGATGTGAGTGCCTAATTGTCCCACATAGGAATAGGGCAACAAGCGAGGCAGCGCAACAGCGGGGAGTATGTTACAACTGTAGCTAGCGCTTTCCTTGAAGTTTTTAGAACGTTCTCTTGAGATGGCTAACTGAGTTCTCGGAGCACCAGATTATTTCCGGTTGCATAGGTTATCGTAGATAAAATTCGGTCTGACTTCCTGAACTCCCTGTTTTTACCCCCTTGGAAAGTACCTTGGATAACCCAGCCCTCTTCCCTTCTGAAGCAACCAAACGCAAGCCAGTTGTCATTTGTGTGGATGATGAACCAGCCGTATTGGAAAGTTTGCGCATTGAGCTGCGGCGAGCCTTGGGTGAAGACTGTCTCATTGAAACGGCAGAAGATGGCGAGGATGCTCTTGCTCTGATGAGCGAGCTTCAGGAAGACGATCACGAAATTGCGCTTGTGCTGTCGGACTATATCATGCCCAATATCAAAGGGGATGAATTATTGGCACGGATGCATCAGATGTCTCCCAATACTCTAAAAATTATGCTCACCGGCCAAGCCAACCTAGAAGCTGTGGGCAATGCTCTCAAGCTGGCAAAACTCTATCGTTACATGGCAAAGCCGTGGACTCCTGAAGACTTAAAGGTAACGGTGTTAGAGGCTGTGCATAGTTACCTCCAAGATCGGAAGCTAGACGAGCAAAACTATCGCCTACAACTCCTCAATGAGCAACTGCGGCAGGCCAATATTGAACTAGAGCGGGTTGTGAATGAGCAAGCAGCCATCATTGCTGCCCGTACCGCAGAGCTACAAGCAGCCAATAAGGAGTTGATGCACTTGTCGGTGACCGATCGCCTCACTGAGTTGCCCAATCGGCGTTATTTTGATGCTTACCTGCGCCAAGAGTGGCTTGCAGCGATTCGCGATCGCCAGCCTCTATCCCTAATTTTGGCGGATGTGGATTATTTCAAAGCCTACAATGACCACTACGGGCACCATGCCGGGGATCTGTGCCTCCAACAAGTAGCACAAGTGTTGCAGCAGGCAGTGCAACGTCCGCGGGATTTTGTGGCTCGCTACGGCGGTGAAGAGTTTGTGATAGTGTTGCCCAATACCGACCTTGGCGAAGCAGAGCTAATTGGCCGTCAGATACAGCACACCCTTCAAGACTGTCACATTGTCCATGAACATTCGCAGGTGAGCCACTGTGTGACCCTCAGTTTCGGTGTGGCTTCCCTCATCCCCCTTGGGGTTGCTTCCCCCCTAGAGTTGTTTAATGCTGCGGACAAAGCGCTTTACGATGCCAAACGCCAAGGGCGTAACTGCATTGTTGTGAATTCAATCAATAATTCTCCTACGGTTCCTTGCTAATGCTTATGCAAACCCGTCTTCTTGGTCGCACAAACCTGCGGATCACGCCCCTGATTCTGGGCACGTGGCAAGCCGGTAAACGCTGGTGGGTCGGCATTGACGACCAAGAGTCCATCCGCACGATTCGTGCTGCGGTTGAGGCGGGGATGACCACCATTGATACCGCAGAGGTGTATGGGGATGGTCACTCGGAGCAGATCGTGGCTGCTGCGGTTGGCGATTTGCGCGATCGCTGTGTGTATGCCACCAAGGTTTTTGCCAATCATCTGCGCTACCCAGAGGTGATTGCTGCCTGTGAGCGATCGCTACGCAACCTGAACACTGACTACATTGACCTTTATCAAATTCACTGGCCCTCAGGTTCCTTTGGCACTGAAGTTGTGCCCATTAGTGAAACCATGCAAGCCATGGTGGAGCTACAGCAAGCGGGCAAAATTCGAGCAATTGGGGTATCTAACTTTTCCCGTGCCCAACTCCTTGAAGCCATGCAGTATGGCCGCATTGACAGTGTTCAACCACCTTACTCTCTCTTTTGGCGCTGGGCAGAGACGGAATTAGTGCCCTTTTGTATTGAACACGACATTACTATCTTGGCTTACTCCGCCCTAGCCCAAGGGTTACTGACCGGGCGTTTCGGTGCCGAGCACCGCTTTGCTCCTGAGGACAACCGTGCCAAAAATCAACTGTTCCAAGGGGAAACCTATGCCCGTGCCCTTGAAGCCATTGAACTGATGAAACCCATTGCGGCCAGTCTTGGCACAACGGTCGGTAACTTAGCCTTGGCATGGCTATTGCATCAACCGCAAACCTGTGCCATTGTGGGTGCTCGCCATCCAGAGCAGGTGCTCGAAAATCTCAAGGCAGCGGAACTGAGCCTCGATCCCTCAATTCTAGAGATGCTCGATGATCTGAGCCAGCCAGTGATCGCCACCCTCGACCCCAGCAATCCGGTAATGTGGAAGTGGTAACGTCGCAAAGGCTGAGTGTCTATGGGAACTATGCTCACAGTCGGGGCGATCGCCCTGTATCTGTTTATTGCAATTCGCTTTTGGCAACGCTTTGATCGCACTTACTATAGTCAATCGCGTTTTCTGCTCAGTGCCCTGTGGTTACCTCTGTTACTCAATGCCTCTTACCGCGAAAACTTTCGTCGCGCCTTACTGAGTTAGAGTGGCCACGTGCATTTGGCTGATTGGTGGCACCAGTGACAGCCGCTGGTTGGCCAACAACCTGCTCAAGGCTGGTTATACCTGCTGGGTAACCGTCACCACCGACGAGGCGTGTACCCTATACCCCCCGCATCCCCGCCTCATCTGCCATGGGGAGCGCTTAACGCCAGACACAGCTCGGCAGTTGGTTCAGCAGCAACAGGTTCAGGCAATTGTGGATGCCTCCCATCCCTTTGCCACAGCGATTTCCACCCTAGCCATGGGGCTGAGCCGGGACTTGCACCTCCCCTACCTACGATTTGAACGTCCCGATTACAGCCTTGAGCGACCCAACTGTATCGATGTCGAAACCTTGATCCAGAGCCATTCCCTTGTGGGTGAGCGGGTGCTGCTGACCATTGGCAGCCAACTCCTTGCTGCGTTTGCCCCTTTACAAAAAAGCGCCACCCTGTTTGCGCGCATTTTACCCACCCCTACTGCCCTAAACCTTGCCCTAGAAGCGGGGTTTGCGCGGCAGCAACTGGTGGCCATATTTCCACCGGTTTCGCGGGAGCTAGAGCGCGCCCTCTGGCAGCACTGGCAGATTACCACGGTTGTCACCAAAGCCTCGGGCACCGAGAGTGAACAGATCAAACAGGAACTCGCGCAAGAGCTAGGGGTCACTCTCATCACCTTGCAGCGGCCAGTGATCACCTATCCCCAGCAAACGGCGGACTGGGCGGGGGTGGTGGCCTTTCTAGAGCAGCTAACGTGATGCTCGCTCTGCCATGGGCACGTAGGTCTGCTGATGGGCACCGGTATAGATTTGGGTGGGACGGTAGATGCGATTAGTTTCCAATTGTTCTTTCCAGTGAGCTAGCCAGCCAGCCACCCGGGCGATCGCAAACACCGGCGTAAACAAATCACTGGGAATCCCGAGGCGACGATAGACCAAGCCAGAGTAAAAGTCCACATTGGGATAAATCCCCTTATAGCTCAGGTACTCGCCCACCACCTCCTCCAGCTTCAGGGCAATCTCGTAGTAGCGATCGCCACCAAACTTATCAAACAACTGCTCCGCTAACTTTTGTAAAATCGTTGCCCGCGGATCCTTCACCTTATAGACACGATGGCCAAAGCCAGCAATTTTAATTTTATTGTCCACACACTTTTGCACATAGGGACGGACATTCTCAACACTGCCAATTTCCTCAAGCATATTGATCACATCCTCATTTGCCCCCCCATGCAACGGCCCTGCCAGCGTACCCACCGCCGATGCCACCACAGCGTATGGATCGGTGAGGGTTGAAGCCGTCACCCGCGCCGAAAAGGTTGAGGCATTCATCGTATGCTCAGCATGCAGAATTAAGCAGATGTCAAACACCCGCGCCGCAAACGGATCAGGCCGTTGCTCATTGAGCATGTAGAGAAAATTAGCCGCATAATCTAGCTCATCGCAGGGCATCACCGGGTCATTTCCCTTGCGGATCAGCTGGAAAGCTGCCACCATCGTTGGGATTTTAGCTAACAGACGAATGACTGCGGCCCGGATATAGGCCGGATCATCCAGTGCTCGCCGCGAGTAAAACAGCCCTAAAGCTCCTGCTGAGGCTTGCAGCGCATCCATCGGGTGGCCACTATCTGGAAAACACTTCATCATATCGCGGATGCGGTACTTAACGCGGCGATGGTAGGTGATATCGTGCTCAAACGCCGCCAACTCCTCCTGAGTCGGCCAATACCCCCAGATCAACAGGAAAGAGGTTTCCAGAAACGTACTTTTTTCCGCCAGTTCTTCAATAGGGACACCGCGATATTCAAGAATACCCGCTTGGCCATCCACATAGCTAATAGCCGATTGGGCAACGGGAATACCGTCAAGACCGGGACTAAATTCACAAGCAACCATGCTGGGGTGTCCTTAGTGGCAACAAATCTCTATCAATTCTAGGAGACAGTGGGGAAATGATGTGTGTATGTTAAGCTGCACCCCCCCATTCCTCCAAACTTTTGCTAAGTTTTGCAGCGGACGAAAACGTCACTGTTACGATCGCTAGTCAGAGGCTCGTTGCCCCTGCCTACCCTCACACCAAGGACTGTCACCTATGAAACTTGCCTACTGGATGTACGCTGGGCCTGCTCACATCGGCACCCTCCGCATTGCCAGTTCATTTCAGAACGTCCATGGCATTATGCACGCCCCCCTTGGTGACGACTACTTCAACGTCATGCGATCCATGCTCGAGCGGGAGCGCGACTTTACCCCCGTTACCGCCAGTATCGTAGATCGCCACGTCTTAGCCCGCGGCTCCCAAGAAAAAGTCGTCGATAACATTACCCGCAAAGACAGCGAAGAGCATCCTGATTTAATTGTTTTAACCCCCACCTGTACCTCCAGCATTCTTCAAGAAGACCTACAAAACTTTGTCCAGCGCGCCAGCCTGAGTACCACTGCCGATGTCATTTTGGCGGATGTTAACCACTACCGCGTCAATGAACTCCAAGCCGCCGATCGCACCCTCGATCAGATTGTTCAGTTCTATATCGAAAAAGCCCGCCGTCAGGGTACCCTCAGCACAACCAAAACCCCAACCCCCAGCGTTAATATTATTGGCCTCACCACCCTAGGCTTCCACAACCAGCACGACTGCCGCGAACTCAAACACCTCATGGCCGATTTGGGGATTCAAGTGAACCTTGTCCTGCCAGCCGGTGCCTCGGTACACGACTTAGCGCGGCTGCCTCAGGCCTGGTTTAACCTTGTGCCCTACCGAGAAATTGGCGGCCTCAGTGCCCAGTACCTTGCCAATGAATTTGGGATGCCCAGCGTCACCATCACACCGATGGGCGTGATAGAAACCGCTCGCTGCATTCGCGCCATCCAATCCGTCCTCAACGAGCAAGGGGCAGATGTCAACTATGAACCCCTGATTGAGCACCAGACCCGTGACGTTTCCCAAGCTGCTTGGTTTTCTCGCTCCATTGACTGCCAAAATCTCACCGGCAAAAAAGCCGTCGTCTTTGGGGACAACACCCATGCGGCTGCCATGACCAAAATCCTGACCCGAGAAATGGGAATTCATGTGGTGTGGGCAGGCACCTACTGCAAGTACGATGCCGACTGGTTTTGCGCAGAAGTGACTGGCCTGTGCGACGAGGTGCTGATTACCGACGACCACACCGTTGTGGGTGATGCCATTGCCCGCGTTGAACCGGCTGCCATCTTTGGCACCCAAATGGAACGCCACGTTGGCAAACGCCTCAATATTCCCTGCGGAGTCATTGCCGCGCCCATCCATATTCAGGACTTTCCAGTGGGCTATCGTCCCTTTTTGGGGTACGAAGGCACGAATCAACTGGTGGACTTAATTTATAACTCCTTTACCCTCGGCATGGAAGACCACCTCTTAGAAATCTTTGGCGGTCACGACACCAAAGAAGTGATTCATAAAGGCTTGTCGGCAGCAACAGATTTGACTTGGACAACGGATGGCTTAGCGGAACTGAATAAAATCCCCGGATTTGTTCGCGGTAAAGTCAAGCGCAACACCGAAAAATTTGCCAGGGAGCAGGGCATCACCGAGATCACCGTGGAGGTACTCTATGCGGCCAAGGAAGCGGTTGGCGCGTAGCCTGCCCGCAAGCTAGTCTTTAGGGCGTATGTTCCCTCGGTAGTCCTGCAAAGAAGGGAGATGACCTAGCCTTGCCCTTTGTAGCAGAACAGTGTCACCATGATCGGTAATAGAACCGTAAAAGATAAGTACTATGGCCATCAAAAACTCTCCCGAAGTTCCCCGTAGCCGTTGGATTGGCAATGTACTGCTCCTACTGGGGTTTGTTTTTTTATTGATTAATCTGTTCTTCCCACAACTATTTTCACCGCGCCCTCCCCAAGTGCCCTACAGCATGTTCATCCATCAGGTCCAAGAAGGGGAGGTGCAACGCGCCTACGTTAGTCAAAACGAGATTCTCTACCAATTAAAGCCTGAGGGAGACAAGCCACCCCAAGTTTTGTCCACCACACCCATCTTTGATTTAGAACTGCCAAAACTTCTAGAGTCTCAAGGGGTAGAATTTGCTGCTGCACCCCCGCCAAAAAACAACTGGATTTTTAACATCTTGGGGTGGGTGATTCCACCAATTGTGTTTGTGCTAATTTTTCAGTTTTTTGCCAATCGGCAAGCGGGGGGAGGTGCCCAAGGTGTGCTCTCCATCAGCAAAAGTCGCGCCAAAGTCTATGTACAGGGGGATAACGTCAAGATTGGCTTCGACGATGTGGCGGGTGTTGAAGAGGCAAAAACAGAACTGGTGGAAATCGTTGATTTCCTCAAAAATCCCCAGCGCTACATCCAGATCGGTGCCCGGATTCCCAAGGGGGTATTGCTGGTAGGGCCACCGGGAACGGGTAAAACCCTGTTGGCCAAAGCCGTTGCGGGGGAGGCTAATGTACCCTTTTTCTCGATTTCTGGCTCTGAATTTGTGGAATTATTTGTGGGTGTGGGGTCAGCGCGGGTGCGGGATTTGTTTGAGCAGGCCAAGAAACAAGCCCCTTGTATTGTCTTCATTGATGAACTGGATGCCATTGGTAAGTCCCGCTCCAGCAGCGGTTTCTATGGTGGCAACGATGAGCGCGAGCAAACCCTCAACCAGTTACTAACGGAAATGGATGGCTTTAATGCTGCGGAGGCGACGGTCATTGTGCTAGCGGCAACGAACCGACCTGAAAGCTTAGACCCAGCGTTGCTGCGCCCGGGTCGCTTTGATCGTCAAGTACTCGTCGATCGCCCCGATCTCAGTGGCCGGGAAGCAATTCTCAAAATCCATGCCAAAAAAGTCAAATTATCCCCCAGTGTTGATCTACGGGCTATTGCCACCCGGACACCGGGCTTTGCGGGGGCAGACTTGGCCAACCTAGTGAATGAAGCTGCCTTGCTGGCGGCTCGCAATCACCGCGAATATGTTGAGCAACAGGACTTTGCTGAAGCCATTGAACGCATTGTTGCGGGCTTAGAGAAGAAAAGTCGCGTCCTCAGTGACAAAGAAAAAGAAATTGTTGCCTACCATGAAGTGGGGCATGCCTTGGTGGGCTATGTCTTGCCGGGGAGTGGTCGGGTTGAAAAAATCTCTATTGTGCCGCGGGGGATGGCAGCCTTGGGCTATACCTTACAGCTGCCGACGGAAGACCGGTTCTTACTCGACGAGAAAGAGCTTCGCGGTCAAATTGCTACACTGCTGGGGGGGCGATCGGCAGAGGAAATTATCTTTGGCAGTGTGACAACCGGAGCAGCCAACGATCTCCAACGTGCCACCGACCTCGCCGAGCGCATGGTTCGTAGCTATGGCATGAGTAAAGTATTAGGTCCCCTTGCCTTTGAAGAGCAGCGGGCCAACTTTCTTGGGAACGGGGCAATGCTGCGTACTGTCAGTGAGGAAACAGCCCGAGCCATTGACCGGGAAGTCAAAGATATTGTGGAAACGGCTCATCAGCAGGCTCTAGAGATCCTAAAGGCAAACCGCGATCTCCTAGAACGAATTGCTAAGGTACTCCTTGAAAAAGAGGTTGTTGAGGGGGCAGAACTCCACGAGCTACTCGCAGAGGTCAAAAACCCGGTTGCAGCCTAAGGGCAGGGAGCATCAGGTGACGCTGAAACCATCCTACTGGCCTTATCAGGGTATTTTTCAATGATCAAATAAAAAACTCGCCCCTTGTGAATCGCGTCAAATTAGCTTAGGGTGGGTAAGCGTAGCGATATGAGTATGCATAAATACCTAATTCGCTCTCCTAGAGCATTGCCGCTGCATAGTCTCTGGTCTGGCTCGATACCATCTTGTAGTCATTCCCTGCTGCTGGCAGGGCTAACGTTGGAGTTGTCGAGGAATGAACCGTGCCACCGCTCCCTGTATTCCTCTAATGAGGGGTAAGACCAAGATTGAACTAAACCAATAGGAGACAGTATGAAAACATTAGCACGCTTGGGCGTTTTGGCAGGGCTGATGAGTAGTTTGTGGCTGGCACCAGCCATGGGCGGTTACCACGTGGCCACTGCCTTGCCCGAAGAACAAGTGCTGCGGATTTTAAATAATGTTCCCGTTTTTATGATTACCAACGATAAAGGGGAACCCCTCACCTTTGAGATTCCTAATCCTCAGGATCAAAATAAAAAAGTTCAGGTGTTTACTTTCTTTATTAATCAACAGGATGCTCAAACGGCACTCAATACCATCAAGACCCAGCAGCCGGACGTGGGTCGTGTCGCGCGGGTTTCAGCAGCAGCGCTCAGTGGCGCTCTGAAAATTGCGATTGAAAGCCAGAAGAACCCTGCGGTCGGGGTGGATATTATTCCCTCCAGTCAGCAACTTCAAGCCGCTGTGGATATGCTCAAAAAAAGTGGTGATCTGGTCGAGCGGGATGGGCGTATTCTCACCAAGAATGGGCAGCCGTTTGCTGGCGGAACACCGCTGTTCTTTTTAGCCGATACCAAGACTGGCAACCCAATTGCAGTGGAAGCTCAGGTGCGGGAAAATGGCCAAACCCGCACGCAGCGGTTTATTCCCTTTTACTTTGATAATGCTCAACTGCAACGAGAGGTGGATCAAGCGCGGCAGAAACGACCCGAGCTTGCGCGGGATACAGGCATTCGGGTGATTATGCTAGACAGCTTGGTCTCGACGATGCTCTCGAGTAATGATCCGGTGGCGGGGCAAATTCAACTGATTCAAACCCCTGATGCGATCCAGTTTGCGGTGCAACAGCAAGGGGGCAGCAACCAAGCGGGAAATCGCTAGGACAAGCTCATGCCCTTGCAGCGGTTTTGGCTAGGTTGTATTGGTTGCGTCCTTTTGGTCAGTCTGCTGTGGGGGTGTGCATTGCCCCAGGTGCGGGCTGAAGATCGGCTCTTTTTGAATGTTAGTGTTGAGTACCGTGGCGAACTTAGCCTGCCTGCGGGTACCCTCGTTGACGGTACTGTGGTGGGGGGGCTATCAGGGTTGACCTATGACCCCCAGCAACAGCAGTTTTATGCCATTAGCGACGATCGCCAGCAGCCACGCTTTTATGGGCTGGCGCTCTCCTTGCCGTCAGCGGTTTCTACCTACGAGGGAGCCATTGAGCCAAAGTTCGTGACCTTTTTGACGCAGGCCAACGGTGATCTGTATCCTGCCAATACGGCGGATACGGAGGGGATTGGCCTTACCCCTGACGGTCGTCTGATGATCAGTAGTGAAGGGGTGACTGCCACGAGCAGTTTGCCGTGGATTAAGGAGTTTGTCCTAAACGGTCAGCAAGAGCGGGCGTTACCGATTCCGGCCTATTATTTACCAGAGGAGACAGGGCAAAAGGGCATTCGTAATAATCTTGGTTTTGAGGCACTCACCCTCTCCCCGACGGGCGATCGCCTCTTTGTCGGGGTCGAGTCTGCCCTTAGCCAAGACCTTCGCCCCAATCAGCCAATCTATTGTCGGCTGCTGCACTATTTGCGGGGGGATGTGCTGCCAGTGCTGTTAGCGGAGCATGTGTACCCCCTTGATCCGGCTCCAGCGGGGTCAATTGCCAATGGCTTGGTGGAGCTGCTGGCACTGGATAATGGTGGCCATTTTCTCAGCTTGGAGCGCACCTACAGCCCCCAGAATGGCTATGGTATCAAACTCTTTGAAATGTCCCTTGCGGGAGCCACCGATACCCTCGGCATGGCCATATTGCCTGTAGATTTACCATCGCTGCAGCCGGTGCGCAAACGCTTAATCCTAGACTTGACGACCTTGGGAATACCATTAACCAATCTTGAAGGGATGGCCTTGGGATATCCCTTTGCCGATGGATCGCGATCGCTATGGATCATTGGCGACAATAATTTTGATGCTCAGATTCCTACCCAAGCATTGGTATTTCGAGTGCAATTTTGAAAAGCCATTTGAACACCGAGGCAGCAGTTTCCTGTGGCTGTTAATTCAGCTCAAGTTGAACAATTGTAACGTTTGCACCCACTCCCTGAGAGCGATCGCTAGAATTAGAAGTAATTTTTGGTGTTTTCCATTTAGGGGCTGCCTGATACCCAAACGACGTGCGGTCGCGGGTAGCGATGCCTGACCTAGGGTAGCCTGAAATCCCGTATTGGTTACGCTTTTGGTGTCTCATGTGGTAACGAGGGCTTGGAATTATGCTACGTTTTATGAGTCTTCACTGGTCTAAACTCAGTGCTTTAGGCATTCTTTACTGTGTTTTGGCCGCTGGCCTAGGGTATTTTACGAACATGCAACTTGATGCTATGCAAGATCAAGCAACGGCCTTGCAATTGACCCACAGCCTGAACACCCTCGAGTAACAGCCCGATCCAAGCTGTGGGGGCTACGGTTGCTTTCAAGACGCTTTGGCTTGCAGTGTTAAATCCTCAGTTAAGCCAATTTCCCGTTTGAGCAACTCCACGGATCGTGGATCAATGTAACTCTCACAGCAGATCAGGCGTGGAATACGAATCAAATCATTCCGGGCAGCAGCAATGGCTTCCTTGACGCGATCCCCGCTGGCGCGATCGCTAATGATCGTATGCGCACGGTGGACAAGGGCATTCAATTTATAGCTATCGTTGACTTGGGCAGTGACCAGCAGTAGCTCTTCACCGCGAAGGCTATGAATCATCACCTCCGCCACGCCGAGGGTGCCGGAACTGAGGCTGACCAAGCCAAGGCAGGATCCCTTGGGCAATTGCCGCACCACCTCAAGCTCCCGCTGATAGCTATAGATGTCAATGAAGAACACGCGCACATCCTTGTCGCGGGTAATGGCTTCCGTCATGCTGGCAAAATAGCGAACGGTAACTAGGGTTGCGGTATTCTCCGGTTGCAATGCCGTATCCAGTTCCTCTAGAAACACTAACTCCACAGGGATAGGCAGCAGTTGTTGTAGCTCCTGCACAATTAACTCCCCTGCCCCTTGGTCATGGCGGGGGACGGTGACAATAACCCGCACTCCCGCTTTCTGGCGGGCATCAATTTCTGCTAAGAATAGCTCCCGAATTTGGCCGAGGGAGTAGCCCATGCCCAGAAGCGTGTCCATACTTTCTTGGACAATGCGGTGAACGGGCACCACTGCGGGTCGCCGCTGCCGGGGGCGGGTTTCTTCTTGGCCAAGGGCGCGCACATAAATGCCGGAACCCACTTGGGGAACAACCAGACCGGCGGCTTCAAGGCGTTCATAGACCTTGCTGATCGTATTACGGTGCAACCCAGTTTGCATGGCTAATTGTCGCGTGCTGGGCAGACGATACCCTGGCGGAAACTGGCGAGCGGCGATCGCAAAACTAATTTGGTTAAAAAGTTGGGTTGACGCAGGAATTTCGCTATCTGGTTGGATGTGGAACTGAATCATAATCTCCCTTCCGCCGTTCAAGAACTGTCCTACGAGGATACGCACCCCGTGCTAGAGCTATGCCAGATGCAAAACCTACCCCTAATGGCTGCATAAACCGTCACAATCGATAAGTAATTTTACCGCACGTTCTGCCGCTTGCCGTGGAGACTGGCCCATGCCAACCAGTCCTGCCAGCCCTCGCAACAAGCACAAAAAAAAGAGGCCATTGCTGACCCCTCAAGACACTTTGACCGCTGAAAATTGGGAGAGAGTTAAGGTCTAGAGCAGACCCCAGAAATGAAGCACGCCTTGTTTGGTGATCAATTCTGTTAAAAGGGCAGCCACAAAGCCAATCATGGCAAGGCGGCCATTCCAAATTTCGGCTTGGGGCGTAAACCCAAACACCCATGCATTGCGATCCTCTGACTTGATGGTTTTGGTATCTTCCATGGTTTTGACTCCTGATCGAACCCTGTAATCCCAATGTAACAATTCTTTACCGATTGTGCAATATCTCTTAATATATTTTTCTCTATTGCTAGCCAAGAGGCGATCGCCCTTAGGCTTAGTCAATCATGGCAGCAGTTTTCACAGTTTCTAGCTTGGTGAGAATTTGCGGCTTGTAGTTCTCAAACTCTGCCTTGAGCAGGTTGCGGCTAATGACCGCTGAGGCTGACGAGGGTAGGTTTTTACTGGTTTCCACCCAATCGCGCAGCAGTTGTCGTTGAAAGGTGGCAATGGTAAAGTTCCGCACATTGATGCAGTGCAAGGGATCTTCAAGGGAGAAGAACAGCAGCGGATAGTACCCCGTTTCCGAGAGCAGTAGGCATAGCTCTTGGTTGCGGGGCAGCTTCATATCGAGATAGCAGGGGAGCCAACGGGGGCCTTGCTTTGGATCGTAGATAGCGGTAATCCAGAGGATCATCGGATGCGGGCTAGTTGTAAACAGAAATTGGTTATAGCGAATATTAAGCATCCGCCGATCAATTTCTGCCCGCGGGAGCATCACCCAAAGGCTCGCCGCTGATTCCCGCTGGGCATACAGAGGGGCGGGAAAGACAATTTCAGCAACGGGTTTGTCACTGGGCCACGTACTTTGCCAGCACGCCTCTTCTACCGTAGCAAGGGCAATAGGTAACTCTGGGGGAGCACTAGGTTGAGAGGTTTTAGCCGCAACTGGCTCACTTCCGGGCTGGGTGATGCGGCTAATCCCAAGCTGTTCCTCAATGCTACTCACCGTTTGGATAATTTCCGCTGTGGTTTGGGGGCGCTCTCCCGGAGATTTGGCCATGCAGGACATGATCAACTCTTCGAGGGCTGGCGGTACGTAGAGTCCGGGGCTGGCCACATGAAAAGGTACGGGTTTTTGGAAATGGTGGGCTTTGAACCAACTGCCGATGGAGTGGGTTTCGGCTTGGATCGGCATTTTGCCGGTCAGTAGCTCGTACATGGTAATGCCTAGGCTATAGATGTCGGAGCGGTGATCTAATTCCCGGCCTTCAATTTGCTCAGGAGAGCAGTAAGCAAGGGTGCCCATAAAGGATGAGGTTTGCCCCTGCTCTGAAATATCGCCTAAAAACTTGGCAATGCCAAAGTCCAGCACCTTGGCCAGTTCACCCATGGTGCCATCGTTGATGACAAGCACATTACTGGGCTTGATGTCACGGTGGATGATAGGGCATTTTTGGCCTTCGATGAAGACTCCTTCGTGAGCCACCTGTAGCCCAAGGCAAATGTGCCGCGCAATACGCAGAAAGCGAGCCAGCGGCAGTGGTTCCTCCAGTAAGAGATCACTCAGGTTATCTCCTTCTAAAAATTCCATCACATAGAAGGGAACCTCTTCGTTATTCATGCCGTAGTCGAGAACGCGAACGACGTGCATGGTTTTTTGCCCCAAGAGAGCACCCGCTCGCGCTTCTTGGGCAAATCGGGTTTTCATGCGGTCGTTCAGTAGGGTTTGTGCCAAAAATTTGACGGCAACAGGCACACCGCCTAACAGCACGTCTTCAGCGCGATAAACGCGCCCCATGGAACCTTTGCCAATGAGTTCGGTAAGGCGATACCGATTCATGAGGGTTTGGCCAATGTTGTCGTCGCGGTATTGGTCTGACATAGTGTGCCTCAGTGGTGGTGCCGTCTGGGTTGCCCTATTTTGGTTGTACTTGATTTGGCGAGGCGATCGCCAACGGTGGCTGCCCCTACCCTAGATTAAGGGACTAAGTCACTGGCACGGCTAACCACGACATCAGGGTAGAACCGGTGATCTGGAGTTCGCTGTTGAGTTCGGGGATCGGGATAAAGACAACGCCGCCACTACAGGAGATTGCACCAACAGAGCGCCACGCCCCCGCCGTGTAAACTAGCACCTGATCCACTGCTTGACGGCGCCAACTTCGCCACATATCGCTAGCGGTGCAATCGTAGAGTTGCCATCCGGCAGGCATATCAACCGCCCTAAAGGGAACCAATTGGGCTTTGTTGTCTGCTAGGTCTGGAAAAAACGAGGCGGCAATCAAGGCTTGACGCAAGGGTTCCCATGCCTCGGAGTATCGCTTCACAATGAGTTGAAGATCTTGGCGATCGCCCGCTTGACGCTTGGCGGTGGCAATAACCCCCGCCTTATTATCCACCAGTTGCAGTGTGCCAAAGGCAGACTCCACCCGATAGTTGGCATTAGAGAGCAGACTCGGGACTCCCTTGAGGGCATCGGCAATGAAAGCCGCAAAGAGTTCTGCATCATCCATAGGTTACCCCTTCTCCACCGCAGTTTGCCGCAATTCCCGCTTAGTAACCAGTTTACCCACTTTGCAGGGAGGCGCAGACGCCCACCTCTGCCAACGGATGGTATTTGGTATTTTATTGCTGGCAAATTAAAACCCGCCAAGAAATTTCTTTTCTGAGGCGATCGCAAACCTCCGTATAATCATGGATTGAAAGGGAGTCGTAACACTGCCTTCACTGGACTCTTAACCGGGGGTATCTCCCAACTCTGACTGCTTTGAGATGCTTTGACTTCTGAGGTTAACCATGAAATATCGCATTTTAATGGCGACTCTATTGGCGGTATGCCTAGGAATAGTTTCCTGGAGTACGCCAGCTATGGCCGCAAAACAGACTTTAACCTACGATGATATTGTTGGTACGGGTCTGGCCAATACTTGCCCGACACTGGATGATTCTGCGCGGGGTTCCTATCCCATTGATAGCTCAAAATCCTATCGGGTGGTGCAACTGTGCTTACAACCTACCACGTTCCTAGTGAAAGAAGAGCCAAAGAATAAACGGCAAGAAGCTGAGTTTGTGCCAACGAAGTTGGTTACCCGCGAAACCACGAGCCTAGATCAGATTCAAGGGGAACTCAAGGTCAACAGCGATGGTAGCCTCACCTTTGTGGAAGAGGATGGGATTGACTTTCAGCCGATTACGGTGCAAATGCCTGGTGGTGAGTGGATTCCATTATTGTTTACTGTGAAAAACCTCGTGGCAACGACGCAGCCCAATATCACCAGTATCACTACCTCCACGGATTTTAGTGGCCAATTTAACGTGCCCTCCTACCGCACCTCTAATTTCCTTGATCCCAAGGGGCGGGGGCTGGCAGCGGGCTATGATTCGGCAGTCGCAATTCCCCAGTCCAGCGATGAGCAGTTGGCTCGGGCAAATGTCAAGCGCTTTTCGCTGACGAAGGGTAACATTTCCTTGAATGTTGCTAAAGTTGATGGGCGCACTGGCGAAATTGCCGGTACATTTGAGAGTGAGCAACTCTCTGACGATGATATGGGTGCCCATGAAGCGCATGAAGTAAAAATTCAAGGGGTCTTTTACGCTCGCATTGAGCCTGCTTAGGATCGACGGTTAATGGCGACTCTACTGGAACTGCACCATTTGCGGGTCGCCTATCCCCCTACTGGATCATCATCTGCTACAGGGTTTGTGGTGGATGATGTTTCTTTTGCGCTCGCAGCGGGAGAGCGGCTGGGCTTGGTAGGAGCGTCAGGCTGCGGTAAGTCCACGCTGGGTAAGGCAATTTTGCAATTGTTGCCCAAGGGGTCAATCGTTGAGGGAACGATTGTGCTGCGGGGGCGATCGCTCACCCAGTTGAGCCGTAAAGACCTACAGCAGTTGCGAGGAGAGCAGATCGGGTTGGTCTTTCAAGACCCGATGACTCGCTTGAACCCTTTGATGAGTGTGTATGAGCATTGCGATGAACTGTTGCGCAGCCATTGGCCGCAGTTAACTCGGCGATCGCGGCAGCAGCGGATTGTGCAGACGCTAGAAATGGTGAAAATTCCTGCGAGTCGCCTGTATCAGTATCCCCATGAGTTTAGCGGTGGGATGCGGCAGCGGGTGGCGATCGCCCTAGCGCTGCTGTTAGACCCGCAGCTCATCATTGCCGATGAGCCAACAACTGCCCTGGATGTAACGGTGGCGGCTGAAATTCTCGATGAACTGACCCGCCTCTGTCAAGAGCAGCAAAAAGGGTTGTTGCTGATTTCCCACGATTTGGCCTTGATGGCGCGCTATTGCGATCGCTTGGCGGTGATGCACGCCGGTAAAATTGTTGAGATCAATACTGCCACAACCGTATTGACCCAGCCCCAGCACCCCTACACTCAATCCCTTCTTGCCGCGGCTCACCCCCACCCCTTAACCACGTCTGCTCTCCCTGAGGCTGCACCGGTGCTAGTGGAGGTACAAGGGCTACAACGACACTACCGCTTGGGTGGCTGGCTGCAACCCAAAACCATCATTCCGGCAGTGGATGGGGTCGATTTGTGCCTACGGCGGGGCGAAACCCTCGGCTTGGTCGGGGAGTCGGGCTGTGGCAAAAGTACCCTATCCCGTTTGATTTTGCAGTTAATTCCCCCTACGGCGGGGGAGGTGGTCTTTTTGGGGCAGAGCCTTGGCAAACTGTCCCCTCAAGATCTGCGAGCCGCGCGGCGCAGCTTTCAAATGGTGTTTCAAGACCCCCATGCCTGCCTAAACCCGAAAATGACAGTGGGGGAAAACCTGTTGGAACCACTGCTCATTCATCGCCTGCTTGACCGTGGGAGAGCGCAGCAGCGAGTGCTCGAGATGCTCAACCAAGTGGAACTCACCCCCAGTAGGGAGTATTACCAGCGCTATCCCTATGCGTTGTCCGGGGGACAGCGGCAGCGGGTGGCGATCGCCCGCGCCCTGATTACTCAGCCACAGTTTGTGGTCTGTGATGAACCTGTGAGTATGCTAGATGTCCATATTCAACGTCAGATTTTAGTGCTCATGCAGCAGTTGAAAGAACGCCTCCAGCTTACCTATTTGTTTATTACCCACGATTTAGCGGTGGCACGGGGGTTTTGCGATCGCATCGCGGTGATGCACGCTGGTAAAATTGTTGAACTGGCTCCCACGACAACCCTCTTTGCCCAACCGCAGCATCCCTACACCCAAAAGCTCTTGGCGGCAGCACCAAGCCTCTAACCTGCCCGTCTCAGTGCGCTAAATGGTTTTCAAGGGCAAAGCGCACTAGCTCGGTACGGCTACTGGTGCCCGTTTTGACAAAGAGACGGCTGACGTACTTTTCAATGTTGCGCACGCTGGTATTGAGTTGGCTGGCAATTTCTTTGTTCATCAGCCCCTGCACCACCAGTTGCAACACGCTGGCTTCACGGGGGGTTAAATCCAGTTGAATGGACGGTGGCGGTTTCGGTCGTCCCCCGTCTTGCACAAGCATGGCGCGCAGTTCAGCAATTTGTTGGGCAAGGCTGGCAAGGTTGGGTTCTGCGTCATCCCGGGCGGCGGCTTGCCGTCGTAAGAGGTTATTGATAATAGCCACCAACTCATCGGGATCAAAGGGCTTAGAGAGGTAGGCATCGCAGCCAGCATCGTACCCCTGAATGCGATCGCGCTTCATGCCGCGAGCCGTCAAAAAGACAATGGGAATATGATTGAGATGAGGTTGTTGCCGCACCTGCTCAAGAAAGGCATAGCCATCCATTTGCGGCATCATGATATCGGTAATGATGAGATCTGGCACATGGTGTTGCAAATAGTCCAGCGCCGCTTGGCCACTGGGAACCGCCGTCACTTCAAAGCCGCTGTCTTCAAGATAGGCGGTGACCGCCTCTCGCAGCCCAGGCTCATCATCAACTAACAGTAAGGTTGCGGCCACAGGTCAGCTCCTCTATCGGGGTGGATCAGAGATGACTTCGAGTTCATCGGGGTGCAGGTGTGCGATAAATTTAGGGCTAAAGCGAACTTGACAGGGATAGTTGGGACTAATGGGGCGACCTTGCCAATCGCTGAGGATGGCGATGATTTCTCCTTCCAGCCCTTGAATGTCAAAGGGTTGATTCCGGTGGTCAGGATGGTGGTACATGATGGTTGAAGGCTTAACACGCACCCGCAACCCCACACTTAAGGTTAGTTGTTCCATGACACTCATTCAGTGTTGCTCCTCGACTGGCAGGGGTTTTATTTTTATGATCGCATACGGATTGGCATGTAAGATGAAGATTTGCTGAAGCTATCGGCATAACACCCTCCAGGAGGACTGCTATGTAGAGCAAGATCTGTATAACACCCCGATAAGGGGCAGTTATCAAGACATTGATCGGTATAACATCCCTTTTGGTGGAGATAGCCTGATCACGATCTTGATAAGACCCTAAATCGAGGCGTTATGCCGACATTTTTCAGCCTAACACCCCTGCAGGAGGTGATATTCAACTCAGGATCTGGCTAATCACCTCATCTAGAGGTATTAGGCTGAATCAAGAGCTACCAGTCAGGCTAAACAGTAGTTATGCTTCTAATAGGTCTGAGGAAAAATATTAATGTCCTGTCGTATTCTTCACTGCGGAAAGTCACTTAATAATTACAATCTTTGTATTGAGTATTCAGTTGCTGGTTTCGGTACACGAGGCCCAGAAAAAGACGACATTATTTTTCTCGCAGTTAACCACGAGAATAAACCTCTTTGTGGACTTCGGGCAAGACTAGGCGAACCAACAGATCAACAACCGTGGCCCGATTCAGATCGTTATGTCTTAGCCTATAAACTTACTGATGTTGAGTATGCTAACCCCTTTGATATCCGTTTCCTTGCGGAATATGGTGGAAAGTATTGGCCGCTTAAATTTTTACAAGGTGCTAAAGCTATAAAAGATGAAAGAGCTATCCAAGCACTTCATGATGCTTTCAATAAACACCGTGCCGAACAACCTGTGCGGTTACTTAAAGAAACCAACTTAAATACAGAAGAGAAGGAAGAGGAAGAGGATGCCCTTTTAGAAGTTGATCCAAGTGACCTATCAGAAGTGCTTTTAGAAGTTCCGGAAGCTAAAATTAATGTTATGGGAACGTTTCAGACAATCCCATTCAAAAATGAGACAGATGCTCTTCGTGGTCTCGAAAGTTTAGTAAATGAGAATTTTTACAACCTATTTCCTCGCTATAGCTCCAATCAATCTTTGCTGATTCCAGAAAATCGCTTATTTTTGTCGTCTGGCGTTGAAGTACGTGGCGAAAGACTAATCAAAGGTATTAGATCTATTCCTGATGCAATTTTGATTGTCTATAGTGAGTATGAAAAACAGCCCTTTAGAGTTGCACTAATTGAATATGAATGCTTTGGCGAGAACAAGACTCGTTCTCAGGAAAAGTCAAACTATCTTAACGGACAAGTGATTCCTCAACTCATGCGGTTTGCATCTGCATTTAGTATAGTTACTGATAAGCAGATACGAGATCAAACTATTAAGATGTGGGTTGATAAAATCATACAATATATATATGTAAATTCGGAATATATTAGCAAGGTTTCAGGTTGGATTAAACAAATTCGTCCAGAGCTTTCAGATCAACTTGTTGGACGCGAGATCGATCGAGTTCTCACTGAGGCTTTTCAAAAAGCTCTGCAAATTCTTTTGATTATTGATGATTTGAGTGACGAACAAAAGAACACAATCACTAATGTAATTCGAGCATTTAAGCTTGAGAGTGGTGAGAGTATAGAGTTTATTTCATACATCGTCCGTCTTGAACAACGTATTCGGGTTTCAGATGCTGATGCGGAATATGCTTTGTCAGTTCAATAATAAAAAGTGGAGGGTGTAGGAGTTCATTCTGAATGGTTTTGCTCACATGAGAGTTCTTGGTTGAAAAGCATAACAATCCGCTTGCACACCGACCGTATCAAGTTTGTTGGTTAAGTCCGAAAGGTTACTGGCGGCGGGTGAAGCGGAACGTTAGGCGGCAGCAGTGCAGTTATCATTCTCTTGGGGGCACTCTACCAATGTAGGCATACATAACCGAGTAGTGCTGAAATGACATCCAATGAGCAAAATTTACTGGAATTGGCTAAACAATGCAATTCTAGGGCGATTACGGCTCTAATCAACCGTTCTCTGCAACCCAGAGGAATTACTGCAAAAGTCAATCTCAAAGGCAGTTGCCTCCAAATACTTGTTGAATCTGATAAAGTACTAGATCAAAA
>Ga0272446_1002497_pt1 | contig 24938 bp, 28 predicted proteins | sample YNPCB0061_FD_194587 | JGI IMG/M metagenome (GOLD analysis project Ga0272446, IMG submission 194587) | Hot spring microbial mat communities from Yellowstone National Park, WY, United States - YNP-CB-006-1 | ecosystem: Environmental > Aquatic > Thermal springs > Hot (42-90C) > Sediment | place...
CCACGAGGGCTTCGGGGATCGGGAAACTCCACAAAATGTCGTAAGACACTGGATACCTCAATCTCTCTCATGCCCTAGCCTAAAGCATTACAGGACTTTGCGGTTGCCCTGTTGTGCGAAGCAACAAAAAAGCTCCCCGCAAAGGGGAGCTTGGAAGGGTGAAACGGTTAGGCGAGCTTCACGTTTTTGGCCTGGGGGCCCTTACCATTTTTACCGGGTTCGATCTCGAACTCTACGCGATCGCCCTCGTTAAGGCTTTTGAAGCCCTGACCCTGGATGGCGGTGAAGTGAACGAACACATCGGGGCCGCCTTCTTGAGCGATGAAACCATAACCTTTTTCCGCGTTGAACCACTTAACAGTACCTTTGTTCATTTACTACTCCTAGATGTCCTACTGAAACCTGCTGGTTTTAGGGGGACACTGAAGGTTAGCACGGGCCACACTAAAAAGTCAACATACGCCGCCTCGTCCAAACCCAAAAACACGGTTTTACCGCGTGTGAAGGGTGCGATCACAACCCCATGCGGCTTTCGGCTTGGTTTACTCGAGCTCCTCCACCCGCCCCACCGTCTGGTTGTCCTCGTGGTAGGTAAAGCGCAGCATGGGGCGAATGCCCAGCAAGACCTGGGGCAGCCAGTAGGGTACGTCGGCCCACATCTGATCTAGCGGCAGTGCGTCGAGGTCAAACCACTGCGGCCGGATTTCGCCGGACTCTTGCGGCTCGCCCTCCCAGAACTCCAGGCGAAACACGTGCACGGTGCGGTTCCAGTCTGGGTTTGCCGGAAACAAAAACTCCAGTCGGGCGGCATACCAGAGGTTCTGCGGCCTAGCCGACAGGCGGCACTCCTCCCAGAGTTCGCGTACAGCCGCCATGGCCAGGGTCTCGCCGGCCTCGAGCTTGCCACCAAAACCCACATACCTGCCCGCCCCAAAACCCGTCTTTTTGAGCCCCAGCAAGATGCGGTGCTGGGGCCGATCCAGCGGCAAAACCAGCACATTGCAGAGCATTATTCCCCCGTAGTCTGGCGCTTGCGCAGCAGAGCATGAAAGGTTTTCATGGCCCCCAGTGCGTTGGGAAAGCCCACAAACAGCGCCGACTGGATAATGGTCTCGCGCACTTCCTGCTCGGTCGCGCCGTTGCGCAGGGCCCCCTCGAGGTGGGTGGCAATCTCCTTGGGCGCACCCAGGGCAATCAGGCTGGTGATGGCCAGCAGCTCACGGGTCTTCAGGTCCAGACCCGGGCGGGCCAGCACCTCTTCGTAGGCAAAATCGCGGATGTAGGCGTACAGGTCGGGGTCTACCTCGCGGAGGTTTTGTTTGATGGCCTCAAAGTTATCACCCCAGATGGCTTTGCGAATGCTCATGTTGGTCAGTCTGTTCGCTGGCTACATGCACGTCAAGGGCTGAGGGTTACAACTCCTCTACCCGGCCCGTTGCATACGTAACCACCCTGGTCAGGTCGTGCAGCGCATTGGGATTCTCTTTATAAGGGTCAAACAAGATGGGCCGAACCCCGGCAGCCAAAGCCCCCTTGATGTCGTCCTCGGAGTCGCCCACGTGCAGGGCCTGCGGGGGCTCAACCTGCAAGGCACGCAGCACCACCTGGAAGAGGCGGGGGTCGGGCTTGGCCACGCCCTCCAAGGCCGAAACCCCGATGTAGTCAAAGAACCCCGCTAGGCCAGTGGCCTGTAAGACCCCTGGCAGGGTCCAGTCCCAGTTGGATACCACCCCCAGCCTGAAACCCAGGCCTTTCAGTTCGGCCAGCACCTCCTTAGCCCCCGGCGTAATCGGCCAGACCTGCGGACTCTGCCAGTGTTCTTTCAGGTAGTCTGCGACCTCATCGGCGTAGGCCCCCAGTCCAATGCCGTCCATGATCTCCCAGTGAAAAGCCCGCCAAAAAGAAAGCGCCGTGGCCTCGTCGGTAGCGCGCATGTGATGGTCTGAGTAGTGTGCATAAGCGTCCTTCATGGCCTGGGGAAGGCGCTTCAGGTCGGCCTGCTGGGCCAGGCCCTTGGCTTCCAAAATGGGCCATAGCCAGTACTTGGGATGCCCCAGAATAAGGGTATCGCCGACATCAAACAACACCGCACGAATCATGCCCCCAATACTACCCCGACAGAATGAAAACATCGGTAAACGGCCTGGTGTTCGGTTGCCCCCACCCCCCAGGCATGATAGGCTCTTGGCGTTGTTCACCAGATTGTCCTGCGAGGCAATGAAGAACAACAAGTGATCCCTGGTGAGAAAAACTCAAGAAAAAGTCACTTCTGTGGTGAAGGGGGTACAGCGATGATCGAGCGCTACCAGACCCCCGAGATGCGGGTCATCTGGAGCGAGGCGCGCAAGTACCAGGTATGGGCCGAGGTGGAGATGCTGGCCCTGGAAGCCTGGGAGAAACTGGGGAAGGTGCCGGGCGGGACTGCCCAGCGTTTGCGCCAAGCCTTGCAGCAAAAACCCATCGATGAGGCCTTTGCCCGCCGGGTAGACCAGATCGAAGCCGAAACCCGCCACGATATCGTAGCCTTTACCCGGGCCCTCACCGAGTGGACGGGCGATAGCGACGTGGCCCGCTGGCTGCACCTGGGCCTGACCAGCACCGACGTGGTAGACACCGCGCAAAACCTGTTGCTGGTCGAAGCCCTGGGCCTGATTGAGCAAGAGCTGGATAAGGCTATGGTCGCCCTGAAAAACCTGGCCGTGCGGCACAAGCACCTGCCGGCGGTAGGGCGCACCCACGGGGTACATGCCGAGCCGACCAGTTTTGGCCTGCGCTTTTTGGCTTTTTATGCCGCCCTGCTGCGCGATGTAGACCGCTTAAAGAAGGCCCGCGAAGGCATCCGGGTGGTTATGCTTTCGGGCTCGGTAGGAAATTATGCCCATGTCGAACCCACGGTAGAAGCCTGGGTTGCCCAAAGGCTGGGTTTTTCGATCGAGTCAGCTTCGACCCAGGTGGTACCGCGCGACCGCCACGCCGAGCTGATGAGCGCGTTGGCGATTCTGGGGGCCAACCTCGAGCGCATCGCGGTGGAGCTGCGCCATCTGCAGCGCACCGAGGTGCTGGAAACCCAGGAGCCTTTCGGCTACAAACAAACGGGCTCCTCCTCCATGCCCCACAAAAAAAACCCGGTGGCCCTGGAGAACCTCTCGGGGCTGGCCCGGCTGTTGCGCAGCAACCTGCAGGCCGAGCTAGAAAATGTGGCCCTCTGGCACGAGCGCGACATCTCGCACAGCTCGGTGGAGCGGGTGATCCTGCCCGACTCCACCACCCTGGCCCACTACATGCTGCGCCGCTTAGGGCGGGTGCTGGAAGGGCTGGTGGTGTTTGAGGACAACATCCGGCGCAACCTCGAGCTGACCCGCGGTCTGGTCTACTCCCAGCGGGTGCTGGGCCTCTTGATTGAGGCCGGTATGGAACGCACCACAGCCTATGAGGTGGTGCAGCGCAATGCCCTCAAAAGCTGGGCCGAGGGGCTGGGCCTCAGGGAACTGCTCGAGGCCGACCCGGCCTGCCCCCTCAAGGGCGAAGCACTGGCCCGGGCTTTCGACCCCAGTTACTTTTTGCGCCATGTGGATACCATCTACGCCCGCTTTGGGCTGTAGAGGGGTACTATTAAGCTACCTGGCTTTCAGAGGTTCGTATGGAAAAACTTTACGAGGGCAAAGCCAAAATCATCTATCCCGGCCCCGAGGCTGGCCTGGTGCGGGTCTACTTCAAGGACGACGCCACCGCCTTCAACGGGCAAAAGCGGGCCCAGATTGCCGGTAAGGGGGTGGTTAACAACCAGGTTTCGGCTGCGCTTTTTCGCTATCTGGAAGACCAGGGCATCCCCACCCACTTTGTAAAGCTGCTATCCGAGCGGGAAATGCTGGTGAAAAAAGTGCACATTGTGCCCCTCGAGGTCATCGTGCGTAACCGCACCGCCGGAACCTTCTCCCGGCGCTACGGGGTGGAGGAAGGCCGGGTGCTGCCAAAGCCCCTACTGGAGTTCTCCTACAAAAACGATGCCCTGGGCGACCCCCTCATCTACCCCGAGGCGGCCCTGGCCCTGGGGCTTCTTAGCGAGGACGAGCTGGAACGCATCCGCGAACTGGCCCTCTGGATCAACACTTTGCTCAAGGACTACTTTGCCCAGCGCAACCTCGAGCTCGTAGACTTTAAGCTCGAGTTTGGCCGCCTAGAGGATGGCCGCTTGGTGCTGGCCGACGAAATCTCGCCCGACACCATGCGCCTGTGGGAGATGGGAAGCGGCGAAAAAATGGACAAAGACCGCTTCCGCCGCGACCTGGGCGGGGTGGAGGAAGCCTACCAGGAAGTGCTGCGGCGGGTGCTCGCAGGGGTTTATACCAAGTCTGATTATGATTGACCTAAAAGGTTGGAAGAGAGTCCCTCGGACGCGCCAAGTGGCGCGGCAAGTGAGTGGTGCTATGTGCGCCACTCACGCGCAGGATGGGTATTAGCTATGAAATACCATATAACCCTCTTAATTGAGCTCAAAGACGGCATCCTCGACCCGCAGGGACGCGCGGTGGAAGGTGTTTTGCAGGGTCTGGAGTACCCGGTCGAAAACGTGCGGGTAGGGCGGGTGCTGGAGATGGAGCTCGAGGCCCAAAGCGAGGCCGACGCCAGGGCCGCTGCGCACAACATCGGTAAAGCCCTATCCAACCCGGTGATGGAAGTGTTCGTGGTCGAGGCGGTGAAGGAGCTGGTATGAAGGTTGCGGTGGTTCAGTTCCCCGGTTCCAACTGCGACCAGGATGCGCTCTGGGCCCTGCAGATGGTGGGGCTAAAAGCTGAGCTGGTCTGGCATACCGCGCGGAACCTCGAGGGCTTTCAGGCCGTGCTCTTGCCCGGTGGCTTCTCCTACGGCGACTACCTACGGGCCGGGGCTTTAGCCAAGTTTTCGCCCGTGATGCAGGAGGTGCGGCGGCTGGCCGAGCGGGGCCACCCGGTGGTGGGTATCTGCAATGGCTTTCAGGTGCTCACCGAAGCCGGGCTGTTGCCAGGGGCGCTTCTGGCCAACACCAACCTGCACTTCACCTGTAAAGAGGTGTTTCTGCGGGTCGAGCGCACCGACCTGCCCTTCACCAGCAGCTATAAACCAGGGCAGGTGGTGCGAATCCCCATCGCCCACGGCGAGGGCCGCTACTACGCCGACCCCCAAACGCTGGAAGCCCTCGAGCAAAACCGCCAGGTGGTCTTCCGCTATGCGCCAGACCCCAGCACGCCTGGCACGGCAGGGGAGGCTTTCAACCCCAACGGTTCGCTCAATCACATTGCGGGTATCGTCAATACAGCAGGCAATGTGCTGGGCATGATGCCCCACCCCGAACGCGCCGTAGAGGAAACGCTGGGCTCCGCCGACGGACTGCCCTTCTTTATCAGCCTGAAACAAGCCCTCGAGGTAGTGGCCTGAGTCGAACCAAAAACAGGAGGTAACGGCATGACCATCAAAGCAATCACTTTCGACTTCTGGGGCACCCTTTTCATCGAAGGCCCGGAGTACGCCGGGCAGGTCAAAAACCTGCGCAACGAGATCCTGCTGGACGCAGCCTCCGAAGCCGGGATTCCTGCCGAACCCGCCGCAGTCATGGAGGCCTGGCGGCAGGCCGCTTTGGACTTCGATGCGGCCTGGAACGCCGGTCAGGTCATGACCCCCTTCGAACGGGTCACGCGCATTTTTGCCTACCTGGGCCTGCCTTACGACGAGGGGCAGGTCGCCCTCACCACCCAGCGCATCGTCGAGGCGGCCCTGCAGGGCAACCTGATTCCCCTGCCGGGGGTGCTCGAGGCCCTGCCCCGGCTGGCCCAGCACTACACCCTGGGCATCGTGTCGGATACCGGCGTTTCCACCGGGCACATCCTGCGCGAGCAGCTCAAACGCCACAAGCTGCACGACCTGTTCAGCGGTTTTTCCTTCTCCGACGAGACCGGCGTGGTCAAGCCCAAGCCCGAGGCCTTCCTGGCCGCGCTGGACGAGATGGGGGCCAAGCCCCAGGAAGCCCTGCACGTGGGCGATATACCCCGCACCGACATCGCCGGAGCCTTCCAAACCGGCTACCCCTACGCGGTGCTCTACACCGGGCACACTCACCGTAACGGGCAGCCCGAGCCCACCGCCCGCATCAGCAACCACCAGGAGCTTATGCCGCTGCTCAAGGATGTAATCGGGCATCCACCGAGGGCCCTGTAATGCAAGAAACCCTTTCTTCCCTCCTCCAGGAAACCGGCATCCCATTGGCGGAGTATGAAGAAATTGTGCGCCTATTGGGGCGCGAGCCCAACCGGCTCGAGCTCTACTTATTCAAGGTGATGTGGAGCGAGCACTGCTCCTACAAAAACTCCCGCCCGCTCCTGCGTCTGTTGCCCAAAGAGGGCCCCTCGGTGCTACAGGGCCCCGGCGAAAACGCGGGGGTGGTGGAGATTGGCGAAGGCTGGGCCGTGGCCTTCAAAATCGAGAGCCACAACCATCCCTCGGCAGTAGAACCCGTCCAGGGCGCGGCCACCGGGGTGGGGGGCATCATCCGCGACATCGTGGCCATGGGGGCCCGGCCCATCGCCCTATTGAACTCGCTGCGCTTTGGCCAGCCCGACCACCCCCGCACGCGCCACCTGCTGCGGGGGGTGGTGGAGGGCATCGCCCACTACGGCAACGCCATTGGCGTGCCCACGGTGGGGGGCGAGGTCTACTTTCACCCGGACTACCAGGAGAACCCCCTGGTCAACGCTATGTGTGTGGGGCTTTTGCGGGTGGAGGAGCTCAAGAAAAGCCGCGCCTCGCTTGCGCGCCCGATCTACTATGTGGGCTCCAAGACAGGGCGTGACGGCATCGGGGGGGCGGCTTTTGCCTCGGAGGAACTATCGGAGGAAAACGAGTCCAAACGGCCCAGCGTGCAGGTAGGCGACCCCTTCATGGGCAAGCTGACCATGGAACTGACCCTCGAGGCCATCCGGCAGGATCTGGTGGAGGGCGTGCAGGACATGGGCGCGGCAGGGCTCACCTCCTCCCTTTCCGAGCTGGCCCACAAGTCGGGGCTGGGCCTCGAGCTCGACCTCGACCGGGTCCCCCAGCGCGAGGCGGGTATGAACCCCCTGGAGCTCATGCTCTCGGAATCCCAGGAGCGCATGGTGCTGGTGCCCAGGCCCGGCAAGGAAAAAGACCTGGAAGCCCTGGCCGCGCATTACGGCCTGGACGCCGTCCCGGTGGCCCGCACCATCGCCCAGCCGGTGTTCCGGGTGCTCCAGCAGGGCCAGGTGGTGGCCGAGGTGCCCACCGGCGCCCTGGCCGACTGCCCCACCTACACCCGCGAGGGCCGTGAAGACCCCGCCATCGCCCGGCTCAGGGAAGTGGACCTGGGCACATTGCCGGTGCCCTCTAAGCTGCAAGAAATCCTCCCGCAGCTCTTGGCCTCGCCCAACCTGTGCAGCCGGGCCCCCATCTACGAGCGCTACGACCACCAGGTCGGCACCAACACCGTGCTGGTTCCCGGCAAGGGCGATGCCGCCATCCTGCGCATCAAGGGCACCCGGCGGGGCCTGGCGGTCAAGGTGGACGCCAACCCCCGCTACAGCAAGCTCTCACCCCGCCTGGGGGCCCAGCACGCCCTGGCCGAAGCCGCCCGCAACGTGAGCGTGGTGGGCGGGCGGCCGCTGGCCTACACCGACGGCCTCAACTGCGGCAACCCCGAGACCCCTGAGGGCTACTTCGAGCTTTCCGAGACCATCCAGGGCCTGGCGGAGGCCTCGAGGGCCCTGGGCCTTCCGGTGGTCTCGGGCAATGTTTCGCTCTACAACGAAGGCCCCAACTACCGCATTCCACCCACCCCGATGGTGGGGGTGGTGGGGTTACTGGAGAACCTCGAGCACCGCGCCGAGCAAGGCTTCCGAAAAGCGGGCGAGTTTATTGTTCTCATCGGCAATCAGGAGGGCCACCTGGGCGCTTCGGAGTACCTGTGGGTGGTGCACGGCCAGGAGGCCGGGTGTCCGCCCCCCCTCGACCTTGCCCTGGAGGCCAGCGCGCAGGCCGCCATCCGCGAGCTCATCGAGCGGGGCTGGGTCCGTACTGCCCACGACCTGGCCGAAGGTGGGCTGGCGGTAGCGCTGGCCGAGATGTGCCTTCCGTATGGTCTGGGGGCCACCATCGAAATTCGCAGCCAGGCCCGGCCCGATGCCCTGCTCTTTGGCGAAGCCCCCAGCCGTATCCTTTTCACCATCGCGCCAGCCCAGCTTCAGATGGCCGCGCAGGTGCTGGAAAACCACGGTCTGCCCTACCACATTCTGGGCCAGGTCGGCGGCACAGAGCTCACCATCCTGATGCCCAAAGAGCGCCTGGAGTGGAGTGTGGCCGCCTTGCAAAGGGCCTGGGCAGCCCCGCTCAGGGAGGTGCTGCCGTGATGGACAAACCCCGGGAAGAGTGCGGTGTTTTGGGCCTGTGGTCGCCTGAGCCCCTCCCGGTGGCCGACCTGCTGCAACTGGGGCTTTTTGCCCTGCAGCACCGGGGCCAGGAGGCCGCGGGAATCTGTGTTTCCAACGGGAAAGACCTGGTCATTGAGAAAGACCTGGGGCTGGTCACGCAGGTCTTCGACGAAGCCCGGATGGAGCGACTGCGGATTGAGGGGGCCAACCTGGGAATTGGGCATACCCGCTACTCCACCACCGGCTCCAACCTGCGCTTCAACGCCCAGCCCCTCAATGTGCGCAGCTCCAAAGGCATTCTGGCCATCGCCCACAACGGCAATTTTGTTAATGCCAAGCAGATTCGCCAGGCGCTTTTAGAGCACGGTGCGGTCTTCCAGACCACCAACGACACCGAGGTGATGATTAACCTGATTGCCCGTTACGCCAAGCTCAACCTGGTGGAGGCCACGGCCCGGGCCATGCGGGAGCTCACCGGGGGCTTTAGCGTGGTGCTGATGGATCGGCACACCGTGCTGGCCCTGCGCGATGGCAACGGAGTGAGGCCTTTGGTCATCGGGCGGCTGTCCAACGGCGGCTGGGTCTTTGCCTCGGAACCCCCCGCCCTGGCCCTGATGGGGGCCAGCTTTGTGCGCGACGTGCGGCCCGGCGAGCTGGTCTGGGTGGAGTCGGGAGAGCTTCACTCCCTGCAGGTGCTCGAGTCCAACCCCACCCCCTGCGCTTTCGAGTGGATCTACTTCGCCCGGGCCGACGCCACCCTGGACGGCATCGCCACCCATCCCGCCCGCATCCGCATGGGTGAGGTGCTGGCCCAGGAAGCACCGGCCCTGGCCGACCTGGTGGTGCCGGTGCCGGACTCGGGTATCGGAGCCGCCATCGGCTACAGCCGGGCTTCGGGCCTTCCCTTTGACTATGGCCTGCACAAGAACCCCTATGCTGGTCGCACCTTTATTCAGCCCACCCAGGCCATGCGCGACCTCAAGGTACGGCTCAAGCTGGCCGCTACCCCGGTGGTGGCGGGCAAACGGGTGGTGCTGGTGGACGACTCCATCGTGCGGGGCACCACCTCGGGCCGCATCGTGCAGCTCTTGCGCGAGGCCGGGGCCACCGAGGTGCACGTGCGCATCTCCTCGCCACCCATCAAGTTCCCCTGCTACTACGGCATCGACACCGCCGCCCGCAAGGAGCTGGTGGCCTCAACCCATACCATCGAGCAGATCCGCCAGCTCATCGGGGCCGACTCGCTGGCTTTTTTGAGCGAGCCAGGGGTACGCCGGGCCATTGGGGGGCCGGTCTGCCTGGCCTGCTTCAACGGTCAGTACCCGGCAGGGCAGCCCGAGGAAGAGGTGCGGAAGGAGGCCCTCGAGCAGGCCTGATATGAACCCCGCCTGAATCGTTTGGTTAGGGAGAGGTTAGGGCGCCATCTTTTTTCAGGCTGATGCTGCCCGCGCTGCAGGCGGGGGCCCCAAAAAAGAACAAATCATACCGGATTCAAAAAGATAATCTTCAAATAAAAAGCGCTAAGAGGCTATCTTTTTGAATCCTAGAGCACTCCCTTCGGTTGGGTTAGTTCGACACCGTTCGGTGACGAACTAACCGAATCTGGTATCATATGAACCCCACCTGATGCTTTCTGTTTAGGGCAGGTTAAAGCCCGCCAGATGCATGGGCAGCTCTTGGCACAGCTTCAGGTGGGGGCCCCAGCAAAAAGAACAAATCAAAGACATTTCTTATCAAAATGATGAACCGGCCCAACCCTGGCTTTACCACACTGCCCAGGCCTGGTTTTGTTCAGATGCGCGGGGCCATTTTCTCTGAGGCGTGCTCCAGTACCCGCAGAAGCTGCACCATCTCCACCGCGCTGTACAGCGCTTCAGCCCCCTTGTTGCCCGCCTTGCCCCCCGCCCTGGCCTCGGCCTGTTCGGAGGTGTCGGTGGTAAGCACCCCAAAAGCCACCGGCTTCTCGCTTTCCAGCATGGCCTGCATCAGGCCGCTGGCCGCCTGCGCACTGACGTATTCAAAATGGGGGGTTTCGCCCCGGATTACCGCCCCCAGGGCCACCACCCCGTCCACCTCGGGATGGCGGGCCAGCCGCTTGGCGGCTAAGGGTAGCTCGAACGAGCCGGGCACCCAGACCACCAGGGCTTCCTCGGCGGGGCCACCCAGGCGGGCGTAGGCCTCGAGGGCGCCCTCGAGAAGCGCCTTGGTCACCCGCTCATTGAATCTACTCACCGCAAAAGCTAGACGAACATCCTGTGCCGAAAGGGTGGCTTGCAAATGCTTCATAGCGCCATACTAGGGCATCGCCGTGCGGCAGACAATGTGGCCTGTTGCCAAAAAAACCACCGGCGTCTTGCCTAAACTTGCACTTGCCCTCCTTCGGGGCAGGGTGCAAATCCCGACCGGCGGTAAAAGCCCGCGAAGCCCTTTTTGGGGCCCGATCCGGTGAAACTCCGGGGCCGACGGTAAAAGTCCGGATGGAAGAAGGAGGTGATGGTCGAACACTTTCGACCGTCCATGTGTATACATCTGTAAGCCGAAGTTTAGACGAGCGCTTTATCCAGCGCACCCTCCAGCTCGCAGAAAGGGGCCGCGGCCACACCCACCCGAACCCCCTGGTTGGCGCAGTACTGGTAAAAGATGGCCAGATCGTAGGAGAAGGCCATCACCCCTGCGCGGGTGCGCCCCACGCCGAAATCTTTGCTTTGCGACAAGCTGGCACCGCTGCTTTTGGGGCCACCCTTTACACCAGCCTCGAGCCCTGCAACCATCACGGGCGCACCCCGCCCTGCTCGCTGGCCTTGCTGGAAGCCGGGGTAGCCCGGGTAGTGGTTGCGGCCCGCGACCCCAACCCCAAAGCCCAGGGCGGCCTGGAGCGGCTCAGGGCGGCGGGCGTTCAGGTGGAAGCAGGGCTCTTAGAACAGGCCGCACTGGCCCAGAACGAGGTGTTTTTCCACGGCCTAAAGCAGCAGCGGCCCTTTGTGCTCTGGAAGACAGCGTTGAGCCTGGACGGGCAGGCAGCCACCCAGAGCGGCCATGCGTACTGGATCTCAAATGCACTCGCCCGGCAGGTGGCCCAGGGCTACCGCCAGTGGCTGCCGGCGGTGATGGTGGGCGTGGGCACGGTACTGGCCGACGATCCGATGCTCACCGTGCGCGAACCGGATTTCAGGGCTTTTCCCTGGATGCTCGAGCCGCCCGCACTACGTGACCCCTTGAAGGTGGTGCTCGACAGCCAGGCCCGCACCCCCCCTACCGCCCGGCTCTTCGCCCCAGGACCCCGAGGCGAGGCTGCAAAAGTCGTCGTCCTGGTGGGCCCCCAGGCCCCCAAGGCACGCCTGCAAGCCCTGGAAGAGCGGGGCGCTACGGTGGTCGAGCTGCCTACAGAAGAGGGCCGGGTCAGCCTCGAGGCCGCTCTGAGCTGGCTGTGGGCCCAGGGCCTGGACGGCGTCCTGCTGGAAGGCGGCCCTACCCTGGCCGGGGCTTTCTTGAAGCGGGGATGGATCGACAAAGTAGCGCTCTTCCTGGCACCAAAGCTGGTGGGCCAAGGGCGCAGCGCACTGGCCGGTTTCGCGGTGGAGCGCATGGAACAAGCGCGGAACCTCGAGGTCAGCCGGCTGGAGGTGCTGCAAGGGGACATCTGGCTGGAGGGCTATCCCAAGGAGTAGACATGTTTACTGGAATCGTGGAGGAAGTGGGCACCATTCGTGAATCAAGCCAACGGGGCGAGCTACAGCGTATTGTGATTGAGTCCACAAAGGCGCTTCAAGGAACGCAGTTGGGCGATTCCATTGCGGTCTCGGGGGTCTGCCTGACCGTGGTGGAACTACAGCCGGAGGGCTTTTCGGTAGAGCTGGCCCAGGAAACCCTGCGCCGCACCGCCCCCCGCTGGGAGGTGGGGCAGCGGGTCAACCTCGAGCGGGCCCTGGCCCTGGGTGAGCGGCTGGGCGGGCACCTGGTCACCGGCCACGTGGACGGGCAGGCCCGGGTGCTCCGGGTGCAGCGGGTGATGGGGGCCTGGGACGTCTGGTTCGAGGCCCCACCCACGCTGGCCCACTACATCGCTCCCAAGGGCTCGGTGGCCCTGGACGGGGTCTCGCTTACGGTGGCCGGGGTCGAGGAAAACCGCTTCTGGGTGACGCTGATCCCCCACACCCTGGAGCAGACCACGCTACAGACACTGGCAGAGGGCGACCGGGTGAACCTCGAGGTCGACCTGCTGGCCCGCTACCTTGAACGCCTGGTAATCCTGCGGGGAGGCAGCCATGCTTAGCCCAGTACCCGAACTGATCGAAGAGTTGCGCGTGGGTCGGCCCATCATCCTGGTCGACGACGAAGACCGGGAGAACGAGGGCGACCTGGTGATGGCCGCCGAGCACATGAGCACCGAGTGGATGGCCTTCATCATCCGTCACACCGGCGGGGTGGTCTGCCTGGCGATGAGCGAGGAATGGGCCGACCGGCTGGATCTGCCCCCCATGGTCAAGGACAACACCGCGCCCCGCAGCACTGCTTTCACCGTCTCCATCGAAGCCCGTGAAGGGGTGACCACCGGCATCTCGGCCGCCGACCGGGCCACCACAGTGCGCCTGGCGGCCCGCCCAGAGGCCACCGCTGCCGACTTCGTGCGCCCTGGTCACATCTTCCCCTTGCGGGCTCAGAAAGGTGGTGTGCTGCGCCGGGCCGGCCATACCGAGGCCAGCGTGGACCTCTGCCGCCTGGCCGGGCTCAACCCGGTGGCCGCCATCAGCGAGCTGATGCACGATGACGGCTCCATGATGCGCCTGCCGGCCATCCTGGCCTTCGCCCAGCAGCACGGCCTGAAGGTGGGCACCATCGCCGAGCTGATCCGCTACCGCCTCGAGCTAGGCGACGGCTACGTGCGCCGCGAGGCCGAGGCCAGCCTGCCCACCCGCTTTGGCACCTTCCGCGTGGTGGGGTACCGGGATACCCTCGCCCAAGGGGAACATGCCGCGCTGGTGATGGGCGACCTGACCGGGGATACGCCGGTGCTGGTGCGGGTGCACTCGGAATGCCTGACCGGCGACAGCCTGCACAGCCTGCGCTGCGACTGCGGTTTTCAGCGCGACCTGGCTTTGCAGCAGATCGCCCAGGAAGGGCGCGGCGTGCTGGTCTACCTGCGCCAGGAAGGGCGCGGTATCGGCCTCATCAACAAGCTAAAGGCCTACGCCCTGCAAGACCAAGGGCTGGACACCGTGGAGGCCAACCTGGCCCTGGGCTTTCCCCCCGATCTGCGCGACTATGGGGTGGGGGCCCAGATTCTGCGCGACCTGAGCATCCGCCGGATGCGCCTGCTCACCAACAACCCCCGCAAGGTGCGGGCTTTGGAGGGTTTTGGCCTCGAGATCGTCGAACGGTTGCCGCTCAAGGGTGGTGACAACCCACACAACCAGCGCTACCTGCTCACCAAGCGGGAGCGGCTGGGGCACTGGCTTGAAGACTAGAAAAAGACCGGGCGAGGGTTTCGCCCGGTCTGCTGGCCTGGAGCCCTTTTGCTGGGGCTTTTCACCCGCTCGAGGGTGCAATAAAGCTCAGGTGGTCTTGAACGTGCCGTTGAGCCCCATCGGGAAGAAGCCACCCATGCTTACGTTGGCGCTGCCGTTGAGGTAGACGATTTTGAGCACCTCGCTGGTGGTGCGCCCAAAGGCCACCGCGTTGGCATCGGTGACCACTAGGTTGGCCTTACCCATCTTGGTAATGCCCTCATCCTTACCACCGCCCACGCTGCCGCGCAGGTTGCTGATGGCGTCTACCACCTGCTCCACGGTGAGGCTTGGGGTAACCATCATGCCCTTGCGCTCATGCAACAGCAACCGGATGAGCCCGGCGTGGTAGGCCTCCACCGCCAGAATGCCCGCGGCTGGATCCAGGACGTTGTTCTTGTCGGTGATGAGCTTGGCTGCGCCCTTGTAGGCGGTGACGCCCACATCCTCAAAAATAAAAGCCCCGTGGATGAAGAAGAGCTCGTTTGCGAAGGGGTTGAAATTGGTGATGGCCCCGCCGCTGGCGGCACTCCCGGCAGCCCGGAAGGCCTGGTCGAGGTCAATAACCGGACGATTGACCGCAGCCGACCCCAGGGCCTGGCGAAGGAATTTCACATGGGCCAGCTCGTCCTCAGCAATTTCCTGGGCGTACTCGAGCACGTCCGGGCTCAGGCCGGGAATCGGGCTGGTTCCATCGAAGCCTGAAGGCAGGCGGATTTCGGCACTGCCGCCGATGGTCTTGATCTCGTTGATGCGCCCCACCGCGGCCAGGTAAAAGGCGGCCTCGAGGTACTCCAGGTTGAGGGCAAAGTTGAGGATGGCCACATCCTGGTTGGGGCCCTGGCTCATACCAGGGGTGGTGGCACAAGCACCCATCACACCCCCCAAGACCAAACCAGTACCCATCACACCGGTCTGCTTCAGCATCTCCCTGCGGTTCATATCTACCTCCAGAAATGTCCTTGATTGGTGCTTTGCCTTGGGGCGCCCACCTGAAGCGCGCCAAGAGTCGGTTTTAACCTGCACTAAACAGAAAGCTTCAGGTGGGGTTTATTTGAATCTGCCCACGTAGCTCGCCCGCCCGGAAAGCTGCGGTATGAATGTCGAAGTAAAGCTCTCCCCGGTACAGGCGGTTCAGGTCGTCCAGGCTTAGCTCGAGCCGATCCATAAAGGTAGCGCTTCGACCATCGGGTGCGCTCATCACCTTGAGCGCCTGCAGCAAGGGGCCGTTTTGTCCCTTGGCCCCTCGGTGCAGGTGAACGGCGCTGGTCAGGCGGGCGTTCAGGGCGGGGTCGTCCACCGGATCGCGGGTGTAGTCGCGGAAAGGACCCGCCAGGTTGGCCACCGCGCCCTGGATGCTCAGGCTGGAACCCATGAGCTCGAGGCGCACCACCGCCAGGGCCGACGTGTTGACCGGGTTCGGCACCACCTCGGCCCCATTCAGGAGCACGGCCCGCACAAAGCCGCCCATCCCCTGGGCCTGTACACCCCCCAGGCCCAGCACGGCCAGGCTGGCCCCCATGCCACCTAGAAACAAGCGACGCCGCATCTCAAATCACCTTTACTTGCGGACAAAACCTTGCACAGCCTGGGTAGCCTGCTGAGGGGTGATGGCGACGGCAAAGGCCCGACCCACCGGGGTCTGGGTGCCTTCTACCCGCCCACCCAGGCTCAGCACCGAGTCGCGCAGGATGGCCAGGTGGGCTTCCTCGTTCATGGCGATGCTGGCCGCTGCCGAGAGCACGGCTTTGTTTTGAATCAGGGGGATGGCCCCCAGATAGGCCCCGGTAAAGGCGGTCTCGAGGGCCACCAGGGTCTCCAGCACCTTGAGCCGGTTGGCGGTGTTGAACTGCAGGTCGCCGTAGGCAAACTGTGGGCGGGCCACCGGCATGGCATTGAAGGGCCCCCGGATGGTATCGGTCAGGGCCTTGACGTGCGCCTCCTCGTGCTTCAGGGCCTCGGACAGGTAGTCCCGAATCTCACCCGGAAAGTTCACCGTCAGGGCCCGGGTGTAGGCGTCGGTAGCCAGGTACTCGGCGGTCAGGGCCAGGTTGAGCACGTCCAGATCGCTCACGCCCTGCGACTGGGCCAAGGCCTGTCCTACCAGGCTGTGAGCCAGGGCCGTGGAGAGACCGGCGGCGGTCAAGACCTTAACGAACTTCCTGCGGGCCAGGTTTTGGGGTTGCTTTTCCATTTTGCACCTCCAACCTGCTGTTCGCAGCCGGAGGGGTGTTTGGATTAACAGGCCAAACCAGCGGCTTTGTACCCCATGCCAGATTCGGTTCTTTCGTTACCGGATGGTGGCGAACGAACCCGACCAAAGTTATCCGCGTAGCGGAGGACAATACCGCCCCTGGGAAGGGATGCGCTCTCTTCGCCGAGGGCAGCAAGGGGTGTGCTCTAGTTCGACAAGCTCAGCAACCGCAGGATTCAAAAAGATAGCCCCTTGGGATTTTTTTGTTTGAGGACCATCCTTTTGAATCCGGCAAGAATCGGCATTTCGGCAACCTTCCTCATAAGGTCGCCCAGGGAAATCGAATATCAGCAGCCCCTACTGGGGTAGACCCAGCAGGGTGGTGGGCTGACGGCTTCCACCCGGGGGCTCGAGCGAGACCGCCAGGGCTTCTGCTTCCAGGGGAAGGCGCAGGCTCTTAAGCGGGGTACGGAAGGTGGGCAGGGGGGTGGGGCTTCCCTGAACCAGTCCCCAGGCCTGGAAAACCTGACCCCGGGGGGGCCAGCGGTCGAGCAGGACCAGGGCCAGCTTATCCCCGCGCTGGATGACCCGTCCGACCACCTCGCCTTTAGGGCTGGCCAGGGCGACCACCCGGGTCTGGGGGTCACGCAGCGAAAGCAACCAGAAAGCACTCCACCCCCCGCTGTAGCCCAGCCCCAGCAGCAGCAACAGCGCCGCAGCCCGGCTCAGCCAGGCAGGAAGGACAAGGCGCCGGGAAGGCCGCAGGCGGGCCATGACCTTTTGCTCCAGACCTGGGGGTACTGGGTCTGGGGGAACCAGACCGGCCAGGTCGGCGGCGGTCTCCTGCAGGGCCTTGGCCTCGGCCCAGAGCTCGGGATAACCCTTGAGGGCGGCCTCGAGCCGCTCCCGCTCCTCGGGCTCTAAAGCCCCCAGGGCATACAAGGGCAGGAGTTCGCGCACTTCCTCAGGCTTCACGTAGCTCCTCCTTCAGGCGGGAAAGCGCTCGGCGAGCCCGGGTCTTAAGGGTGCCGAGGGGAATGTCGAGCTTGCGGGCGGCCTCCTGGTGGGCATAGCCCTGGAAAAATAGCACCTCGATGACCTCCCGCTCCTCGGGCTCCAGGCGAGCCAGCGCCTGACGAAGCCGGATGCGATCCAGATGATGCTCCTCGTCGAGTCCGGGGCCGGGAAGGTCGAAGGCCTCGGGCTCATCTTCCGTAGGTTCTATGGCTTGCGGGCGGGCCTCCAGACGGCGCAGCTGATCGACCGTGGTGTGATGGGCAATCGCCAGCAACCAGGCCCGGGCCGAGGCCCTCTTGGGGTCAAACTCCCGGGCATTCCTCCAGATTTTGCTAAAAACTTCCTGCACCACGTCCTCTCGACTGGCCGAGTCCAGGCCCATACGTCGGGCCAGGCCCAGAAAAGCCCCCGCATAGCGTCGGAAAATCTGCTGCAAAGCGGCTTCGTCTCCTTTGGCCGCCAAAGCCAGCAACGCTTCATCGGAGAAGGCCTCGAGGCTCATGCTCGGCCTATACTACCATTCGTATTTTGCTAAAGTTTTGGTTTTCAGCCTGTGCACAAGCCCACCTGGCCTGCTATTCTATCCCATGTGAAGCGTGTTTTTTCCGGCTTTCAACCCACCGGCGACCTGCACATTGGCAACTACCTGGGCGCGATGGTCAACTACATCGCCCTGGGTGAGAAGCTGGGGCAGGACGCCATCTACTGCATTGTGGACTACCACGCCCCCACCAACCCGGCGGCCTACGACAAAGACTTGCTGGCCCAACGCACCTTCGATGCGGCGCTGGTCAACATGGCTGCAGGGCTCGACCCCAGCAAGGTGATTCTTTTCGTGCAGTCGCACGTGCCCGAGCACACCGAGCTGGCCTGGGTTTTCAGCACCCAGACCCCCTACGGCGACCTGACCCGCATGACCCAGTTCAAGGACAAGGCGGCCAAGCTCCAATCGGTTCCGGCGGGCCTGCTGATATACCCGGTGCTGATGGCCGCCGACATCCTGCTGTACAAAGCCGATACCGTGCCGGTGGGCGACGACCAGACCCAGCACCTGGAGCTCACCCGCGAGATTGCCCGCCGCTGGAACCTGGAGTACGGCGAAACCTTCCCCGAACCCGAAATTTATCTGAACCCCCATGCCCCCCGCGTGCCCGGCATCGACGGCAAGGCCAAGATGTCCAAAAGCGTGGGCAACACCATCGGGCTGCTGGAGGACGAGGAAAGCATCTGGGCCAAGATCCGCACCATGCCCGACGACCCAGCCCGCATCCGGCTCTCCGACCCCGGCGACCCCGAGCGGAGCGTGGTCTTCAAGTTCTTGCAGTATTTCGCCCCGCCCGAGCTGGTGCAGGTACTCCGAGAAGAGTACCGTCGGCGGGGCATCGGGACGCTGGTAGTCAAGCAGCTCTTAATGCAAGAGATGATGAAAACCCTAAGGCCCATCCGCGAGCGCGCCCAGGAGCTGCGAGCCAACCCCGACCAGGTGCTGGGGGCCCTCGAGGACGGGGCGGCCAAAGCCCGCCGCATCGCCCAGGCCACCATGGAAGAGGTACGGGACAAGTTTGGGCTGCTCAGGCCCCGCGGGCGTACATCTGCAGTGCAGGTGCAGCCCAAAGTGGCTTCCCAATAGGCCAGACCGTGATCACCCTGTGCTTTGGCAACTTTAGCGGAACCCCCCGCGAGCTTTCCGAGCAGGTGCGCAAAGGCCGGATCGCGGCCCAAGACCTGCCAGTACTGGCCCTCACCGAGCAAGCCCTGGCCCAGGTAGAAGCCCTGGGGCTCACCGAGCGGAGCGAGCTACTGCCCCTGCTGGCCGAGCTGGTGCTCTTCAAGCTGTGGGCTTTTGCCAAGCGGCCCCAGGTAATTCTGGCCGAGGACGAAACGCTGGAAGAAGAGAGCAGCCCAGCATTCCTGGAGACCCTGGTGGCCCTGGAAGAGGCTATCGCCTTCCTCGATCAGCGTTCCCGCGAGCGAGCGCGCGTGCTGCCGGTACCCCCTTCTCCCCTGCCCAAAGACCGACGCCTGCGCCCCATGCCCTTGCACATGCTGGTGCGGGCGGTAGAGCCCTTTGCCAGACGGGCCGAGCTTCATCTCGAGCCCGAGACCTTTGGCCTGCGCGAAGCCTGGGAGCGCATCAAGGGCTTTTTGTGGGGTGTGGGCCGGGCCCTGTTTAGCCGGATGCCTTTTCGTAGCTGGAGCGAACAAACGGTAGCTTTTGCCTCCCTCTTGGAAGCCAAGAAGCAGGGTGAGGTGGAGTTGTGGCAACAAGATAATTTTGGGGCGCTCGAGGTCGAGCTAATAACCAACCGCTAGCGCACTTCAATCACCAATTCTCAGGTGGCGTGGGCGTATAATCCCCGCCTACCGTCAGAGAACGTCCCGCCGGAGAGGGCAATACGGCATCAAGCTACATGTTTGTCAGAAACGCATCAAGGGCTGTGGCCCAATCCATCACTTGGGAATGGGTACATCGGCCTGGAGCTTCATCTTGTCGTCGATGGTCTCGACGTGAATTTCCAGGCTCTCCTCGTCGGGAAAGTAGCGCTTCAACACCGCCAGCAGGTCTTGCTTAAGCTGCTCCACCATGCCCGGACTCAGGTGGGCCCGGTCGTAGGCCAGCACCAGCTTGAGGCGCTCCTTCAGGGTGTCCTTGCTTTTGCGCTGCCAGGGCCACATCATCTACCCCCAAACAGCCGCCGCAAGGTTCCTAAAAAGCCCGGTGCATCGCCCAGGGGGGCAAAAGGCACGTCCTCACCCCGCACCCGCTGAGCGATCTCCACGAAAGCCTTGCCCGCGCCCGTACCGTTCTTGAGCACCAGCGGCTCGCCCTGGTTGGAGGAGATCAGGACGCTCTCGTCCTCGGGCACAATACCGATGGGCTTGATGCCCAGAATTTCCACCACGTCTTCCACCGAGAGCATGTCGCCGCGCTGCACCATCTTGGGGCGCAGGCGGTTGATCACCAGGTAGTTCTCCCGGATTTCGCGGGCTTCCAGCATCCCGATGATGCGGTCGGCGTCGCGCACGCTCGAGACCTCCGGGTTCACCACCACCAAGGCCCCCTCGGCAGGGGTGGCGGCGGTCTGGAAGCCTTTCTCGATGCCGGCAGGGGAATCAATCAGCACCCGGTCGAAGCCCTCTTCTTCCAGCAGGGCCTTCACAATATGGCGGAACTTTTCGGGGTCGAGGGCTTCCTTGTCCCGGGTCTGCGAGGCAGCCAGCAGGGCCAGCCCCTCGATGCGCTTGTCGCGGATGAGGGCCTGCCGCAGTTTACACTTGCCCTCAATCACATCGATCAGGTCGTAGACCACCCGACCCTCGAGGCCCATCACCACATCCAGGTTGCGCAGGCCCACGTCCACATCCACCACGGCCACTTTCTCGCCCAACCTGGCCAATGCTGCACCCACGTTGGCCGTGGTGGTGGTCTTTCCCACACCACCTTTTCCAGATGTCACCACAATCGCACGGGCATTCACACCTAATCCTCCAGAGTATAAGGCCAGACTGTTTCAGTCTGCTAAGCGCTGATACCAGTATACGAGCAAGATAGACGATGTGTCAGGCTTTTGTAAAACCAAGCAAGGGCCACTCTCTCGTGCGCCTGGATATAAAACCCTACCAGGGTTCATGCCGGACGGATACTGATTGAGTTCTAGCAATGCATTACAATCAAGGTATGTACGAGCCCCAAAACCAAGAAGCAAAACATGGGGATGTCAAACCCGACTGGAAGGATTTTATAGCCCTGGTGATAGCGGCTTACTCCATCCTGCTCCCTCCCCTGCTGCTGATTTTCGGAGCCGCTCTGCTGGTACTGCTTTTGCTGTATGTGGTCTTCTGAGCAAAGTTGGTGAACACACTTGATCCAGTCACCAGAGTTTCAACTCCGGCAAACAGGTTTTGCGCACCTGAGGCTTCTGGGCCCTGCATCAGCCCTGCTGCTTTTGCAACGGATGGCCAGAGCCGCTGTGCTAAGGCACCAGCAAACATTGCAAGTTCTTGAAAAGTGAGCCCCTCTAGGGCGCTTACAGGCAAAAAGGAGGGTTAATGCCAGCCACTGTTGAAAATCTGTTTGAATCCCTGCCCGAAGGTTACCAGGAACGGTTGGGCCGACCTGGGCAGTACCCCTTCACACGGGGGGTCTACCCCCGGATGTACAGCGACCGCCCCTGGACCATGCGGCAGTACGCCGGGTTTAGCAGCGCCGAGGAGTCCAACGCCCGCTACCGCTACCTGCTTTCGCAAGGCCAGACCGGGCTCTCGGTGGCCTTCGACCTGCCCACCCAGCTTGGAATGGATCCCGACCACCCCCTGAGCGTAGGCGAGGTAGGCAAGGTAGGGGTCTCGATTGCCTGCATCGAGGATATGCGAACCTTGCTGGACGGTATTCCGCTGGACAAAGTCACTACCAGCATGACCATCAACGCGCCTGCCAATATGCTGCTGGCGCTGTACCTGCTGGTAGCCGAGGAGCAGGGCGTAAGCTGGGACAAGGTGGGTGGCACCATCCAAAACGATATCTTGAAAGAGTACATTGCCCGCGGTACGTACATTTTTCCTCCTGGCCCCTCGATGCGGCTCATAACCGACGTTTTTGCCTTCTGCAGTGAAAAAGTGCCCCGCTGGAACACCATCAGCATCTCGGGGTATCACATCCGCGAAGCGGGCGCGACCGCCGCACAGGAGATCGCCTTTACCCTTGCCAACGGCAAGGCCTATGTGCGGGCAGCCATCGAGGCGGGACTGGACGTAGATGCGTTTGCCCCCAGGTTGTCGTTCTTCTTTGCCTCGCACAACGACATTCTGGAGGAGGCCGCCAAGTTCCGCGCCGCCCGGCGCATGTGGGCCCGCATTATGCGCCACGAGTTCAAGGCCAAAGACCCCAAAAGCTGGATGCTGCGCTTCCACACCCAGACCGGTGGCTCTACCCTGGCCGCCCAGGAACCCCTGAACAACGTGGTGCGCACGGCCTACCAGGCCCTGGCCGCGGTACTGGGTGGAACCCAAAGCCTGCACACCAACGCCTACGACGAGGCCCTGGGCCTACCCACGGAAAAAAGCGCCTTGCTGGCCTTGCGTACCCAGCAAATACTGGCCTACGAGTCGGGCATCACCAAGGCCATCGATCCACTGGGGGGCAGCTTCTACGTGGAGCACCTGACCGACCAGCTCGAGGCCCAGGCCCAGGAGTATCTCGATCAGATCGCCAAGCTAGGGGGCGCGGTCGCGGCAGTAGAGGCGGGCTTTTTCCAGCGAGAAATTGAGGAGTCGGCCTGGGAGTTCCAGCGCCAGGTCGAGAGCGGCCAGCGCATTATTGTGGGCGTCAACCGCTTCAACAACCCCGACTCCCCCCTCAACGAACACACCCCGGTGCAAAAAATCAGCGACGAGCTCGCCAACCACCGCAAGGCCCAGATTCAGGCCTTCCGGGCCAAACGGGACGGGCAGGCCACAGGCAATGCGCTGGAAGCCCTGCGTCAAGCCGCCAGAGGCCAGCAGAATCTGATGCCTTACATTCTGGATGCGTTCCGCCGCCACGCCACCCTGGGCGAGGTTTGCGGTGTGTTGCGCGAGGAGTGGGGCGAGTACCAGCCGTCTTACTAAACCCGCCTTTAGCCAGCCTTCACATCCAGCACTCAGCCAATCGGGCCTAATAGTAAAGGCGATGGTTAGGCTAATACCTTGGTTGATTTTAGGGGTTATTGTAGCCCTGTCGGGGGTTAGCAGCCTATGGCTGCGTGCTCAGTCCAGCGATACCCCAAACTCTTACCGCACCTACACGGCCACCGGAGAGGTCGTAAGTGTGAAGACCTTAGGAGCCAGGGGTTGTGCGGTTAGGATCAGGCTACACCAGTGGGTATCTTTGAGCGACGGCTTCGCCCTGGCCGAGATGCCGCAACGGGGGCAGCTTTATAGCGTGGGGGCCAACCTCGAGCAGTGCATGGCTCTGGAGGTTGCGCTGGCCTCGCTAGCCAACAGTGACGACCTGAAGAGCCCCCATCACATTTACTACCAGGCAGCACAACTGCCCTCCGGCGAGTGGCGCATGACCAAAAACCCTTCGGCTACCGTAGGCTGCGGGGGTTTGTAGCAAGAAATTATCTGGTTCGTGCCTTTCTGAACTTCCCACAAGCATCGGTAGGAGAAGCTCTCATACCCAAGCAACTTTGACCATAGTGGAACGCCTCGAGTGGGGTTTGCATCAGTCCCTACCCCTGGGGTCTAGCACATCCCGCAAGGCATCGCCCAACAGGTTAAAGGCCAGGACAGTGAGCAAAATGCCCATGGCAGGCGCAGTAGGGGCCCAGATGGCCTCAGCAATGTAGCTGCGGGTTTCGGAGACCATAGCGCCCCATTCCGGGGTGGGCGGCTGGGCTCCAAAGCCGATGAAGGAAAGCCCTGCCGCGGTCAGGATAGCCCCACCCACATCGAAGCTAGCCTGCACAAAAATGGGCGTGAGCGTGTTGGGCAGCAGATGACGGAACATCAAGCGCCCCTGGGAGGCCCCCATGGCCCGTGCCGCCTCCACAAACTCGCGCTCACGCAAAGCCAGCACATTGGCCCGCACCAAGCGGGCATAGATGGGCCAGCTAACCAGCGCCACCGCCATAATGGTGTTGTTGAGGTTGGGCCCCAGCGCTGCTGCGATGGCCATGGCCAGAATCAGCGAGGGAAAGGCAAAAAAGATATCGGTCACGCGCATCAGCAGGTTGTCCCAGGCCCCACCCAGGGTACCGGCCAGCAAACCCACCCCGACTCCGATCAGCACGGCCAAAATCACTACACCAAACCCTACCCGCAAGGAGATACCAGCGCCGTGGGCCACCCGGGCCCAGACGTCGCGGCCCAACTGGTCGGTGCCGAGCCAGTGTTCCGCAGATGGGGGCTGAAGGCGCTGAGCAATGTTCTGGTTGATGGGGTCGGGGGCTATTATGGGCGCTAGCAAGGCAACCAGCACTAGCATTATCAGCAAAAAAAGCCCAATTAGCCCCCCTGGGTTGCGCAAAAAGCGACGCAGCGGGCGAGGTGGACGACCAGCAGATATTGCAGTCATAGATGCTCCGTCGGGTCAGGCATAGCGGATGCGGGGGTCGAGAAAGGCGTATAGCAGATCTACGATAAGGTTGATAAGGGAATACACCAGCCCCACCAGCAGCGTGACCCCCATCACGGCGGGGAAGTCCAGGCTGGTGGCCGACTGGGTCACGTAGCGTCCGATGCCCGGCCAGCTAAAGATGGTCTCGGTCAGCACCGCACCGGAGAGCAGGCCCCCCAGCAGCCCACCCAGCAAGGTGAGCACCGGCAGCGAAGCATTTTTGAGAGCATGGCGAAAAACCACCGCCCTACCGGGAACACCCTTGGCCCGGGCGGTGCGGATATAGTCTTGCGAAAGCACATCGAGCATGGTCGCACGGGTCATGCGGGCCAGAATGGCCGCCGAAAATAGCCCCAGCACAAAGGCCGGCAGCACCAGATGCCGCAAGGAGTCGCCAAGAGCGGCCCAGTCTTTGGCCAGAAGGGCATCCAGGCCCATCAGGCCGGTAACCCTGGGTGGGGGAAAGGTAAAACCATCCAGCCGCCCCTGCACCGGCAACAAATCGAGCTGCCGGGCCAGTACGTATTGGAGCAGCACCGCCAAGAAAAACACCGGGGTAGCCCCCCCGATGAGGGCCAGTATGCGCACCGTGACGTCGGTCGCTTTGTTCTGCCGTAAAGCGGCCAGAATACCAGCCGGCACCCCCAAAAAGAGCGTCACCAGAAAGGCCGCTACCGAGAGCTCGAGGGTCGCAGGAAAAAATTCCTTCA
>Ga0272446_1002498_pt1 | contig 24918 bp, 16 predicted proteins | sample YNPCB0061_FD_194587 | JGI IMG/M metagenome (GOLD analysis project Ga0272446, IMG submission 194587) | Hot spring microbial mat communities from Yellowstone National Park, WY, United States - YNP-CB-006-1 | ecosystem: Environmental > Aquatic > Thermal springs > Hot (42-90C) > Sediment | place...
TGGAACGGAGGGATGAAAGGGCGGAAAGGGTCGGTGGACGAAGGCGGGCTGCGTTCGCCGCTGGTGATGCGCTGGCCGGGCGTCATCCCCCGCGGGTCGCGCGTGACGCAGATCGCCGGCGCCATCGACCTGCTGCCGACGCTCACCGACTTGGCGGGTGTGCCGCTGCGGTCCAAGAAGCCGCTCGACGGCAAGAGCCTGAAGCCGCTCCTCACCGGCGAAGCCAAGAACTGGCCGGACCGCATGCTGTTTTCCCTTCAAGGCAGGCGCATCAGTGTGCGCACGCAGCAGTACCGCCTGGATCCCGACGGCCAACTGTTCGACATTACGCGTGACCCGGGGCAGGAGCGGAACATCGCCGCCGAGCAGCCGGAAGTGACGGCGCGGTTGAAAAAGGCCGTGGCCGAATGGGCCAAAGAGGTGCTGCCGAATGTCGGTCCGGACGACCGCCCGTTCCCGGTGGGCTACGCGCGCACCACGCTTCTTCCGGCGCGCGACGCAGTGGCTTCCGGCGGCATCCAGCGCAGCGCGAAGCCTCCCAACAGCTCCTATTTCACCAATTGGACCAGCAAAGACGACCGCATAAGCTGGGACATCGAAGTCGGGCAGGCTGGCCGCTACCGGGCGGAACTTTACTACACCTGCCGGCGCGAGGATGTGGGCGCAGAGGTCGAGTTGTCTTTCCAAGGCGCGCAAACGCGGGCTAAGATCAGCGTGGCGCACGATCCGCCGCTGATCGGCGCGGCGGAAGACCGTGTGGAGCGGGGCGAATCCTACACCAAAGACTTCAAGCCCTTGCCGCTGGGCACGATCGAACTTAAGAAGGCGCGCGGCAAGCTCGAGTTGCGCGCCGTGGAGATTCCCGGAAAGCAAGTGGCCGACGTACGCCGCCTGGTCCTGACGCGTTTGTAAGCGCCGACTATGAAGGGGGCTGCCAGGGCACGCGGCCGGCCCGCTGGATGTGTTTCATCAGCGCGGCGGACAGTTCGGCATAGATCTTTTTTTCTTTGGACGCCAGGTCGTTCTTCTCGCCGGGATCGTCTTTGAGGTGATAAAGCTGGTACGGCTCGAACGGTGAGTTCTGAAGCAGCTTCCAGTCGCCTCGGCGCAGGGCGTAATAATCCTGGCCCTGATAACGCGGTCCGCCTTCCCGCCGCACCCAGATGAGGTCGCGCGAGGGAAGGGTCTTCTGCCTGCCCTCCAGAACCGCGAGCAGGGACTTGCCGTCGATGCCGGCCGGCGCGCGGGCGCCCGCGGCCTCGCAAATGGTGGGATATAAATCCATGGTGAGCGCGTCGCATTCCGAACGCGAGCCGGCCGGAATGCGCCCCGGCCAGACGGCGCACATGGGCACGCGAATGCCGCCTTCGAACATGTCGCCCTTGCCACTGCGCAAGGGGCCCGACGTGCCGCCCGCGTTGAGGTCGCCGCCGTTGTCGCTGACGAAGATCAGGAGAGTATTCTGGTACTGGCCGTTGGCCTTAAGCGCGGCCACCACGCGGCCGACGGCGTCGTCCATGTGCTCGACCAGCGCCACCAGCCGGGCGCGTTTCTCACTGATGCCTGGCTGGCGGGCTTTGACGCGCGCGAGCCATTCTTCAGGCGGCTGAATGGGCGCGTGCGGCGCGTTATACGCAAGGTAGAGAAAGAACGGACGGCGCTCCGATTTTCTCCCGTTGAGGTACTCCACCGCCCAGCGAGTAAACAGCTCCGTAGCGTGACCTTCCGGCTGAATTACTTCGCGGTTGCGCCGCATGTAATTGTGGCCATGACGGAGATGGGTATAGTAGTCGTCCATCATGTCGCCCAAGAAGCCATGAAAGTGGTCGAAGCCCCGTTCGGTGGGGGTGTTCGGCGATTCGAGCCCCAGGTGCCACTTGCCAATGATGGCGGTGTGATAGCCGGCTGCCTTAAGCGGCTTGGGGAGCAGGTCGGCTCTTGGCGACAAGTAGCCCCAACTGTTGGTTTCGTGGGTGCGGATAACGCCGGGCACACCTATCACGTCCGGATAGCAGCCGCTGAGCAAAGCGGCGCGCGTGGGCGAGCAAACCGGGGAGTTGGCGTAGAAGCGGTCAAAGCGCACCCCGGCGGACATCAGCGCGTCGATGTGCGGGGTGCGCATATCGGGTGCGCCGTAACTGGAAAGGTCTCCATAGCCGAGGTCGTCGGCGAGAATGAGCACCACGTTGGGCGGCGTGGCGGCGGCGCCGGCGGCCGGTGCGGCTGCGGCGGCGGCAAGAAAGCGGCGGCGGCTGATCAACTTCGCTCTCCTCCATTTACTTGGTACGGATTTTAAGATTGCGGAACCAGACTTCATCGCCGTGGTGCTGAAGGGCGATGGGACCGTAAGGTTTGGGTTCGGCGAGCATCTTGAGGATGCCGGGGGCGGGCGGCCAGCGCTTGTTGATTCCGGCGCGTACAGCTTCGTCGTCCAGGCGCCCTTCCAGCACCTTTACGCCGTTGATCCAGTGTTCGAAACGGTTGCCTTCGAGCACGATGCGCCCGGTGTTCCATTCCCCCGCGGGGCGGGCGGCTTTGGCCGTAGGCGCCAGCATGGAATACAGCGCGCCGGTGACATGGCGCGGGTCCTTCTTGGCGTCCGGGTGGCGCTCGTCGTCAATCAACTGCATTTCGAATGCGACGGTGTAAACAAATCCGCGGGCATCGGGGGCAAGCGTTGCGCGGTTGGACCGCGGGTTGGCCATCTCGCGGCCCATCAAGCCCTCAAAGCCGTGCGGACCGGTCTGGATCTTGGTCTCATCCACAAAAATCTCTCCCTGGACGCGGTACTTCACGCCCGTATTCCCGCGCGGCGATACTTTCCAGTCAAACAGCAAGTCGAAATTCCCGAAGGAATCCTCGGTCACCAGATCCTCGGCGATGCGCGGGTGGAGGCGGGTCTTGAGGCAGCCGTCTTCGATCGTCCAGGCGTCGCCAGGCTGGTTCTTCTTGGCGGGATCCTGCCAGCCGCGCATGGTGCGGCCGTCGAACAGCAGCCGCCAGCCGGCTCGCTTCTCTTCGGGTGTCAACTGGTTCTCGGCGGCCGGCAAAGCCAGGACCGCCAGGGCCAACAGGGTTGGGAGCTTCATCGCTCCTCTCATTAACGCACATCCGAAGCCGGCTCGGTATTGACACCGCAGCAGACTTATGTAATCATTTCCACATAGTATGCCCCCGACCATAAAAGAGGTGGCTCGCGAGGCTGGGGTGTCCGTGGCTACCGTTTCTCGTGTGCTCAACGGGTCGGGGTATTTCGACGAGGAGACCGCGCGCAAAGTGCGGGGCGCGGTGGAGCGGCTCGGCTACCGCCGCAACGTGCACTGGAAACGCCTCAAGCGCAACTCGTCGGATACAATCAGTTTCCTGCTGGGCAACCGGGAGGCGATGAACTCGATGCAGATGCGCCTGCTGGTGGCGAGCGAACGGGTATGTCACGAGCGGGGGCTGGACGTCGTGTTCTCGAGTTTTCGGTATTCGGCCGAAACCAAGGCCTCTCAGCTCGTTCTGCCGAGAGTGCTGGCGGAACAGGGTGTAGTGGACGGCGTGATTCTGGCTGGGCAGCATTCGGCCAATTTGCTGGAGGCGCTGGACCAGGCGCGGATTCCGTGGGTGCTGGCCGGCAATAACTTTGTGGGTCCGGCGCGCTGCACCAGTCTATTCACGGTGTACTATGACGAGCAAGGCGGAATCGCGGACGCGGCGCGGTATCTGGCGCGTCTCGGGCACCGTCGCATCGCTTTTGTCGGTAACGCGGCGCTGCCCTGGTTTAGGCGCCGGCTGGAAGCGTTTCGGGCGGCTCTCGCCTCGCAGGCGCGCAGCCTGATTGAAGTTTGCGAAGACTGGCGCGTTTCGAACGTGGAGTACGGCTGCCTTTCGGCCGCCAGGCTGTTGCGGTTGAGCAGGCGTCCGACCGCGATTCTGGCTGCAAACGATGAGATCGCCGCCGGAGTCTGGATGGAGCTGACGCAGCAGAGCGTCCGGATTCCGGCCGAAATGAGCCTGGTGGGATTCGGCGACCGCGAGGAGTTCCAAATCCTGCGCCCTGCTCTTTCCACCGTCTCCGTATTCCCGCAAAAGCTCGGCGCCAGCCTGGCGGAGATGCTGATTCAGCGCATGGAAAATCCCAAGGCCCGCATCGAATCGCGGGTCTTCCCCTGTCAATTGATGGAGCGGGCAAGCTGCGGCCCGCCGCCAGGCTGAAAGCCTGGAACCGGAAGCATGAGTGTGGAGGTTATGTAAATGTTTACAGCAAGGCTTACGAAGCAGTCGCTCATCGTGGGTGCGCTGCTGAGCACGGCGGTGGCGTGTTTCGGGCAGGACTTTCGCGCGACAGTGGCCGGGCGGATCACGGATTCTTCAGGCGCCGTGGTGCCCGGCGCCAAGATCACCATCACGCAAACCGGAACTTCGGCTTCGGCCACCACGCGATCGACGGATACCGGGGACTATGTGATTCCTTCGCTCGTGCCGGGCAACTACAGGCTGGAGGTGGAGAGCCCGGGCTTCAAGCGCTATGTGCGCGAGGGCATCACGCTTCAGATTCAGGACAAGCCGGTGATCGACGTAGTGCTGGAGCCCGGCGAGATCACCACGGCGGTCACCGTGACGAGCGACGTGATGCAAGTAGAAACCGCCACCGCATCTCGCGGCGACGTCATCACCGGGCGCACGGTGGTGGATATGCCCTTGAATGGGCGCAACGCATACGCGTTGGCGGCGCTCACTCCAGGCATCCTTTTCACCGCCCGAGGTCAGGCTTCCACGTTTTTGCGTCCTACGGCCAACAACGGCATATCGTCCATAGCGGTGTCAGGCGCTGCGGAACGCAACACCGAGTCGTTTCTGGACGGCGTGCCCAACACGGGCTCGGACGGGCTCATTCAGTACGTCCCCTCGGTGGACGCCACCCAGGAATTCAAGGTTCAAACCAACGCGTTTGACGCCGAATACGGGCGTTTCCGAGGCGCGGTCATCAACGCCACCATCCGCTCCGGAACGAACGAACTGCACGGGGCGGCGTTCGAGTTCGTGCGGAATTCTGCTTTCAACGCGCGCGATCCCTTCGCCACCTCGATTCCCCAGTTCGGCTATAACCAGTTTGGCTTCTCCGTCGGCGGACCAGTCTACCTGCCCAAGGTGTACAGAGGGCGGAACCGGACGTTCTTTTTCGCCAACTACGAAGGGTCGCGCGAGGGCGTGCCGCGGGCGTTTGTCTCGACGGTGCCGACCGATTTACAGCGCCGCGGCGACTTTTCCCAGACCAACGTACGGGTTGGTACAGCCAGCCAGCGAATCACGATTTACGATCCCGCGACCACACGCCTGCAAGGCGCTGCGTATATCCGCGATCCGTTTCCGGCCAACGCCATCCCATCGGGACGATTCGATCCGGTGGCTCGCAACTTGATCAATTTGTTCCCCGCGCCCAATGCGCCGGGCGATGCGGTGACGGAAGCGAACAACTACCTCCGTTCGTTTAAGGACCCGGTCCTCGACAACGGTTATGTGGTCCGCATCGACCACCGGTTCTCAGACCGCCACGCGATGTTCGGCCGTTACTCTTGGCGGCACTTCCGGGTGGGGCGTCAAGGCGCGTTCAAAAACGAGGTCACCGGCGACCACGAAGACCGCAACACTCCGGGCGCTGCCCTGGACGACACCATAACCTTGAATCCCACCACAGTGCTCAACCTGCGGTATGGGTTTAGCCGCTATCTGACCCAGCAAGCTTCCGACAATCTTGGCCGGGACATGCGGGCTTTGGGATTTCCCGCCTCTCTCATTTCCCAGTTCGACGTACAGGCGATTCCCTCGATCTCCATTGCGGGCTATACCGGGATCAGCACATCCGCCAAACGCAGCGTGGGGGCGGAAGACACGCACACGCTCCGCGGGGGCGTGACAAAGGTGAAAAGCCGGCACTCATTCCGCTTCGGCGCGGAAGGCCGGTTAATTCATTCCAACTCGGCATCCATCGCCGCGGCGGCGGTGGGCGCTTACTCGTTCAACTCGACTTTCACTCGCGGTCCCAATCCGCAAGCCGCCAGCGTGACGGCGGGCAGCGGACTGGCGTCGTTCTTCCTGGGAGCGACCGCGTCCGGCAACGTGAACTACAACGCCGCGCCCGCTGACTCGGCCACTTACTACGGCGCATACTTCCAGGATGACGTGCGTTTGACCAGCCGCCTGACGGTGAACGTCGGCTTGCGCTATGAGATCGAGGGGCCGTATGTGGAGCGCTACAACAGGCTGAACCGCGGCTATGACTTCAGCGTCGAGTCGCCGATTAACGCCGCCGTGAAGGCCAACTACGCGCGCAGTCCGATTCCCGAGGTGCCCGCTTCAGCGTTCAACCTGCGCGGAGGGCTGCTGTTTGCCGGCGTGGGCGGCGTCCCTCGCGCGCTGACCGAACTGGACAAGGACAATATCGCGCCGCGGCTGGGCGCGGCTTTTGCGCTCACGCCGAAGACTGTACTGCGCGGCGGCATCGGTCGATTTTTCGGCGCTACTACGCAGTACTCGGAAGTGCGCCAGGGGTTCTCCAACACGACCACCATGATCACCTCGACGGATGGAGGGCTGACGCCCGCTAATGTCTTGTCCAATCCCTTCCCCGAAGGCATTCAACCGCCGCCCGGCGCCTCGCTTGGTTTGCTAACGTTCATTGGCCAGAGCATCTCCTATGTGAACCCCTATCGCAAAAACCCCACGAGCTGGCAGTATCAGTTCAGCATCCAGCGCCAAATCCGGCAGAACTTCCTGTTCGACATCGCTTACGTCGGGTCCACCAGCGGCCAAGTGCCCATGGGGCGCGACTTGAACTTCGTCCCCAAACCCATTTACGACGCAGCCAGACAGACCTACATCGCCACAGGGCGAAACGTTTTGAACGACGTTTTCCCCAACCCGTTCCGCGGCGTGGTCGCCACCGGACCTCTGTCTTCCGCCACCATCACGCGCGCGCAGTTCGTCCGCGCCTACCCGCACTTTACCGGCTTGACGGCTCAGGACGAGAGCCTCGCTAAAAGCCGCTATGACGCCTTGCAGGTGAAGTTGAACAAACGCTTTTCCAACGGCGTCTCGTTCCAAACCTCCTATGCTTTCGCCAAGCAGATCGACCAGGTTGGCTACCTCAATCCGCAAGACACCGTCCTGTACAAACGCTTGGCAAGCTTTGACGTGCCGCACCGCTTCGTCGCCAGCGGAGTCTATGAGCTACCGTTCGGGCGGGGAAGGCGCCACTTGGCGGCGCTGCGCGGCGTATGGGGGAAGCTGATCGAAGGTTATCAGCTCAACTTCATCTATGCCGCGCAGAGTGGCATTCCTCTGGACATCAGCGGCGCCGAAAGCCTGGGGCGCAGCGCCAAACTCACCTCCGGACAATCGGTCAACCGCTGGTTCGACACAACCGCTTTCCGGCAGCGGGAAACGCTGGAATACGTCGGTTTGTCCCGGCTTCCGGACGTGCGTTCTCCGGGCAAGAACAACTGGGATATCTCCATTTACAAGAACACCGGGATTACGGAAAAGCTCAAGTTGCAGTTCCGGGCCGAAGCCTTCAACGCCTTAAATCACCCCGAGTATTCCTCGCCGGGAACGACCTTCGGCAGCGCGAACTTCGGCGTCATTACCTCGACCAACACGTTTGCGCGGCAGTTGCAGTTCGGATTGAAACTGCTCTGGTAGCCGCGGCTGCCCTCACCAGGTCAGCCGCGCCGAAAACTGCACTCTTCGCGGATAGCGCGCCAGCATGGGCTGCAAAAATAGCGGGTCCACTTGGTTGCCCTGAAGGTCGAATCGCGCCGTGGGCATGACGGAGGAGAATTGGGTGTGGTTCAAGACATTATAGGATTCGGCGCGAATCTGGAGAAACTTTCCGTCGCGGATCTTGAACTGCCGGGATAAGGCGGCGTCGATATTGTTCGTGCCGTAACCCCGCAGAATGCCGCTGCCCGTGTTGCCGAACGTGCCCCGCTTGGGCCGGGTGAAACGCTTCGCCGGTTCCTCCTCGGGGTGTAGCAAATCGACGCGCGGAGCCTCCGACGGCGTCCCGGTGATGTCCTGCCCGTCCACAGTCGTAAACGACGGAGTGAACGGGAGCCCGCTGGCGAAACGCACAATCACGGACAACTCCCAGCGGTCGCCCGCGATTCCCGCCGGTCGCCACTTCAGCCAGCGGCTGGCTTTTGGCAGCGCCCACACGGAGCGAACGTTCAGCGAATGGGGGACGTCCCAGAGCAAGGGCCCGTAGTTGCGGGTGCGCGGTGGGAAAAACGGGCTCACCGAATAATACTCGGAGGCGCAGGAGCCGAGCGTCTTAGAGAAGGTATAAGCGGCCGAAAACTGGAACCCCCGGGACATGCGTTTGATCAGGCTGGCTTGCAGCGAATTGTAATTGGCTGTCGAGGCGAACTCGATCCAATGGATATCGCCGTGACCGATAAAAGGGCGCAGAAAGTTCCGGGGCAAGGGGCGCGTCGGAGCGGTGGGATCGCGGTTTTCCGGATGCAGGTCAATGTGATTGGCGCCCGCAGGGATCGGGTTGATGTTGCGCCGCCAAAGCAAGTGCCGCGAAAGGCTGCCGAAATAACTTAAGTCGGCCATCAGCAACTTGCCGAACTGTCTCTGCACTCCCATGCTGAAGTTATAGATGGTCGGCATCTTGTTCCGCCCACCCACGGTAATGACGCTGGCGGCCGGGGCGTAGATGCGCCGCCCCGCGGTCTCTGCCAGGCTGTCCAAGGTGCCGTAATACACCAGGGGAGTGAACACCGTCGGCGGATTACTCAGCGCGGACAAAGCGGAGATCGTCGAGATCCGGTCAAAATACACCCCGCCGCCTCCACGGATCAGCGTGCGGCCTTTTTTAAATGGGTCCCAAGCGAAGCCCACTCGAGGAGCGGCACTGATGGCGGGCAGCGTGTACAAGCCGTCGGGAAACCCGTCTTTTCCGCCGATTCTCATGCCAATGGCGGGATCGCCGACTCCCGGCACGAACGCCCCGATCAGCGCCTCCGGATACCAAGTTCCGGACAACGGATCGATGGCGCCCTTCTTGCCAGACCTATCGTAGCCCGGGCGTAACAGAACCGGCGCCCGCGCCGGATCGTAAGAAGATGGGTCAAAGGCCGTGAGCTGTCCGCGGCGGTCCGTCAGCGGCATATTGTGATAAAAGCGCACGCCGAAGTCCAGGGATAGGTTGGCGCGCACTCGCCAGGCATCTTGCCCATAGAACTCGAGGTTCGTGTAACGGAATTGCCCTTCCGGGTTGGCGGTCGCTTCCGAATAACTGGTGAACACTCCTAACAGTGCGTTGGCCCAAGGGTAGTTGGCGTCCAGCGGGTTGTTGCGGTCGCGATCGAAGCTGAGCGTGCCGCGAGTCGCCACCGGAGCCGTCTCATCCCGCCGGACTCGCTCCACATAGATGCCAACCTTGAGCACATGCTTGCCGCGGATCTTGGTGAGATGATCCACGAAACTGAACATGGTGTTCGCGCTGCGGTAAGGAATCCCATTGCTCAGCGAAGGGTTGGCGAAGTTCGGCACGCCGCTGAAGCTCATATTGGGGATGATCCCGGCGGGGTTGAGGTCGGGATTCCACTGTGGCACTTCAATGCCGGTGGTTTTTCGCTGCACCTTGGTGTCAGATTCGGGCCAGAAGCGCCGCCAGTCCTGTCCAACGCCGAAAAGAAAGGAATTAATAAGCGTGCGCGACGCCGTCCAGGTGGCGTGCAAGGTTCCCCCGCGCCCCGGCTGCTCGAAGTGAATCGGAGTCAGCGGGAAGTTCGTATAGCCGTTTACCCATACTCCGAACGGCGGATGCTGTACGTCGGCGGTTTGGCTTAAGCGGCTGTAAAGTTGGAGGTTCTTGCGGGCGATCCAGTCCAGCCGGATGATTTCGGTGTGCCGCGGGTAGCTGGTGGTCGGCGAAGCCGCGTAATTCCACTGATGCCGCCGCGGCGGAAGGGGGTCGACGAAATTCGGGGCAGGGAAGAGCTTTAAAATGTTTTGGCCCACCCGGCTGAAGCGGCTGGCGGGAATAACTTGGTTGGGAAACGGGCGCTGGCCATTGAGCGGATCCGTTACATTGAACAGCCTTCCGCTCACGTCAAAGCTTTGGGAGAAGTCTCCTTGCACTTCCAGAGGCGTAGGAACGCGCACCGTCCGCGAAAGATAGCTCACAAGCTGGCTCTGGAATTCCTGAGAGAAGAAAAAGAACGCCTGCGTGCGCTTCTTGTTCCAGCGCCCCGGGATGAACAGCGGTCCGCCGAGCGTCCAGTTCACATAGTGGGCGCGCTGGCGCAGGCGTGGTAGTCCGTTGCGGTTGTTGAAGAAGTCGTTGGCGTTGAGTCCCTCGTGCCGCCACATCCAGTCCATCGACGCCCGAAATTGCCGGGTGCCCGGGCGCGTGACCAGCGAAATGGTGGCGGCGCTGTTGCGCCCGTATTCGGCCAAGTAGCTCGATGTGACCACCCGGAGCTCGCCTACGCTGCGCAGGGAAGGGCTGGTCTGAAGCGTGCGCCCGGGACCGGGGTCGATGGCGCGCACGCCGTCGATGGTCAGGTTCTTGGCCGTCTCACGCCCGCCGAGGATGTATATCTGAGAAATGGAATCGGGTGTAGATCCCGCGCGCCCGGCGTCCAAATCCGCCACACCGGTCATCAGCCCCACGGCATCCATGACGTCGCGCCCTTCCAGCGGCATCTCCAGTAACTCTTCGGCCGAAACCAGATTCGCGCGCGAGCCCGCCATGGGCTTGACGGTCTCCACTTTTGCGATCACAGAAACAATGTCTCGCCGCAAACTCAGCTCAAGCTGGATGGGTTTCAAGACCAACCTTTTCCCAGCAGCCACGGCGACTCCTTCGAGGCGGAATGGTTGGAATCCCACTGCGATGGCTTGCAGTTCGTATTCCCCCGGAGGCGCGTGCTCAAAAAGGAACGCTCCTCGCTCGTCTGTCTGTGTAGTAAAAGTGACGCCGGGTCCGGACAAAGTGACCGTGACCTGGGGAAACACTGCGCCCGCCGGGTCCAGCACCAACCCGGCGACACTGCCGTGCGGTTCCTGCGTCCACCCCACGGCCGCCAGCCACAGCAGCGGCGGCAACAAGCACAACCGGCGCATGATCCTTTCAGACCTGATAATATCCTAGAACCGTGGAGGCACACAGGTGAATCGCCCAAGCACGTTTATGCGGCACACAAAACATCAAGCGGCCTTTTGGTTTGTCTTGGCGGCGTCAGCGGTGCTAGCCGGCGCCGCCGCGCAGGCTGCTGACGCCGGCTCGCTAAATGGCAAAGTGTTGGCGGGCTATCAAGGATGGTTTCATTGTCCGGATGACGGAGACCCGCGGAAGTCCTGGCGAAGCTGGGCCCGCGGCGAACTCTCGCCGGAAACCCTGACCGTGGACATGTACCCCGACCTTTCCGATTTCCGCCCGCAAGACCTGTGCCTCATGCCGGGTTTCACCATCCGCGGCGGTCCCGCCTACTTGTACTCCGCTTTGAAACCGCCCATCGTCGACCGCCATTTCCAATGGATGAAGGATTACGGACTGGACGGAGTCCTGGTGCAGCGATTCGTCACCAACATTCCCCGCCTTCGGGAGACCGGTGATCTGCTGCTCAAACACATCCTGGCGGCCGCGCGCACTCACGGGCGTGTGTTCGCCATCGAGTACGACGTCACCGGCTCACCGCGTGACAAGTTCTTCGACATGTTGAAGGAAGACTGGCGCTACCTTGTGGAGGAGCTGAAGATCACCGCGCATCCGGGATACCTGCGTCATGCCGGCAGACCAGTGCTCAGTGTCTGGGGCATGGGGCTGCAAGAAGAGCGCCATCCCCCGCGGGACGCAGCCACAGCGCTGGCCGTGGTGCGCTGGTTTAAGAGCGAGGCGCCGCCCCATCTGCGAGTGACCTATATGGGCGGCGTCCCTTCGCGCTGGCGGACCCTCACTGCCGACGCGCAGCGCGACCCCGCCTGGGCCGAAGTGTACGCTCAAATGGATATCATCCAGCCGTGGACCGTGGGCCGCTATCGCGATCTCGACGGCGCCGACCGCTGGCAGCGGGAAATCCTCATCCCCGATCTGGAGCGCACTCGCGAACTGGGACGGCTATACATGCCCGTCGTGTTCCCCGGTTTCTCCTGGGCCAACCTCAAACGGGACACCAAGCCCAACGCGATTCCCCGCCAAGGTGGACGGTTTCTCTGGCGCCAAGCGGTGAACGCACGCCGCGCAGGCGCCTCCATGCTGAAAATCGCGATGTTCGACGAAGTCAACGAAGGTACGGCCATCTTCAAAATCGCTGCGCGCCGCCAGGACGCCCCAGAGCAAGGTTACTGGCTGACCCTGGACGCCGACGGCGAAAGCCTGCCCAGCGACTGGTACTTGCGCCTCGCTGGAGAAATTACCCGCCTGATTCAAGGCCGCCGCCAGTCTATCGAAATGCCGGCGCCTCGGCCCTCCACCGCGGTCCTTCCGGCGGATGTGGTGGAAGACAAGATCCAGGGTGGACTGCTCGCCCAAATCATCGCCAATCTCAACGGACTGGCGCATGAGAACAAGTACCTTGCCGAACCGGGCAACGTGCCCTACTATGTGCCGTCCTTGCCTGAGGGCGGCCGCACCGACGATGACACCGACATCGAATGGGTCTATCTGTTCGGGATCGAGCGCCGGCGCGAAATCCTGCTGCCCCCGGACGAAATCGCCCGGCTCTGGCGCACGCACATCAACCGCCGCATTTGGTGTTCCCACAAATACCTCCGCCAACTTCTCGAGGTCGGCATTCTGCCGCCGCTCACCGGCTCGGCGTATTTAAACCCCTGGGCGGAGTTCAACCTTTCCGGACAGTTCGTGAGCGAGTCCTGGGGGCTTATCGCCCCGGGAATGCCGCAAACCGCCGCCCGCGTGGCGGTCCACTACATCCGAACCAGCGTCGACCGTGAACCGTTACAAGCCGCGCAACTGTTCGCCTCCATGATCTCGACGGCGTTTTTGACCAGCGACTTGAACAAGATTCTGGACGCCGGCGCCGCCAGCGTCGATCCCAAAAGCGAAATGGCCCGCATCATTGCGGATGTGCGGCGCTGGCATGCGCAATATCCCAACGACTGGCGCGCCACGCGGCGGCGCATCGCCGAGACCTACCGCGTCTCCGCCGATCCGAATGACATCCGCGACCGCAACGGGGTCAAGCTCAACGGCGCCGCCACCATCGCAGCTCTTCTATATGGGCGCGGCGATTTCGTCGAGACCGTGCGCCATGCCTTCAATTTCGGTTGGGACGCGGATAACACGGCGGCCACCGCCGGGACCATCATCGGGGTGATTAAGGGGCGGCGCTGGCTCACCAGCCAAGGCTGGAATATTCAGGATGGTTTTAAGAACACCACTCGCGACGGACTCCCCGATGAGACCATCACCTCGTTTGGCAACCGCTTGATTGCTGTGACCCGCTTGGTTGTGGAGCAGCAGGGCGGCGAAGTGACGCAGGCGGGTGGAAATTCCGTCTACCGGATTCGAACTCAGACGCCGGCTAACGTGGAGCCGTTGCCGGACCCCGCGCAGCAGTTCCGGCGCCTGCGCGAGCAACTCGCAGCGGAAATCGAAAGCGGCATCCGGCAACCGGCCAGCGACACCGCGGCGGCGCGCGCCGCTTATCTGGCCATCGCCCTGGAACTGGCGCCGCAGATGCGCCAGAAATACCCAGAGGGCTGGAACCAGGCGCTACAGCGGCTCTCCGCCTTTGGGGGCTTGATGGAGGTGCTGTTCTATGATTCGGCCGGCGCCGCGGGAGAACGCTTACGCCGCGCCGCCCGAGAGGCGGGCCTCAACCCACCGCCGCGGACTGCACGGAAATAGCGCCGGCTTCAGTTCACCACCTCAAAATCAATCCACTGGGACACTCGCCGGTACCGGTCGTTCTCCTTGGCCGCCTTGTCGGTGGCCACGATCTGAAGGATGTATTCGCCGGGCAGCATCTTCGGTCCCAGGCGAAGCAAACCGCCGCTGATCAGCCGCTTCAGATCGGTTTGATTGTTAGTCAGAACCGGCGCCGGCTTGCCGGTAAAGATCAGTTTGCCGTCCCGGTAAAGACGAAGTTGCGTTTCTACCGTCGGTTGCTTGGTCTTGCCGTCGATGCGCGCGTTGAACACCTGGAAACCGTAAGTCAGAGCGTCACCCCGGCGGAAGCGCCGCACGGCGGGGTTCCCCTCCGAATACTCCTCCACCTTACCCTCTTCTTCGGTGGTTTTCACCAGCGGCTGCTTGAGATTCTTCAGCATCTCCGGGGGGGCCGCTTTCAGGACAATGCTGGACAGCGCCAGCCTCCCTTTTTTTACGTCCGGAACTTCGATGAATTGGGAAGCCGAGCCGGTCCGTTCCGTGGCCACGTCCCGCACCACTGCCCTCATCTGAAACGCGCCGGCTTTCTTCACCGGGTGATTCACCGTGTACAGAAAACCCTGCTTCAGCGCTTGCTTGTACGTTTCGCCCCGCATCCGGATCGTGTAAGTCCGGTCGTTGCGGTCCACTTCCTGCCCGTTGTCGCCGAAGGTCATGGTTACGATGTCGACCACCGCCTTATACCAGCCGTCTTCCTCCTGGACGAACTTCAGGTTGCTGGCGTCGATGTACAGCAGCGACCGCACGAACGAGCCGAGCTTCATCGTGTTCGTAAACAACGAGGTGAGCTTCACGCGCACGCCCGTCGCCCCGAACGGGGAAGTCAACGCGGCCGCAATCTGTGCGGCCCGGGAGCGCGGCTGCACGGGCCGCTCGGTGTCCGGAGTTCCAATGAAGCCGGACCGCGACCGCACGGTTAGACCTGGACGGAGCACCCGCACCGACACCCGGTGAAACTTTTGTTTCTTCGGATCTGCGTCCCACGTTCCGGCTTCCGGCGTGTATCCGATCAGGTAGTACCCTTCCAGATCACGCACCACGTCCTGCACCGCCCGCGCGATGTCGTTAGTGTCATGGATGAACATGCCACCGGTCTGTTGGGCAAGAAAGTTCAGGCCATTCTGGGACTCGAAGTACTTCGTGCTCCGGTTCATGGCGATCTCGCCCATGCGCGGACCGGATGGATCCCGGACCCGGTCAGCCGCCGTGAAACTGAGCGTCGGCAGCCCTCGGGGGTCGATGGTGTACAGAGCCACGGCGGCGCGGTTGGCCATGTCGGTCAACTTCTCCAGTGAACTCATGATGCGGTCGTTCATGCCCTGGCTCTGAAGAATAGGAATGTTCTCGGAGAAAATCACCACCGCTTTGCGTCCCGGAAGATCTCGCAACCCCTGCACCACGTAATTAATGGCGCCCAGCGTGCCCACCGAGAAGTACTCCTCCATGAACTCGTTTTCGGTGGTTTCGGCGGCTGCCTGCTCCTCGGTGTCCGGCTCGTTGATGGGCCCGAAAGACGAGACGCCGACGCGCCCGCGGAAATTCCACTTGATGCGGTCGATCGCCGCATAAAGCATCCGCTTGTCGGAAGTGAATTGCTGCAACGCCCCCATTCCCGCCCCCGTGCGCAAGACCGCCACCAAATCGCCCGGTTGCATCTGCTCGTCCACCCACTTCTTGATGGCGGACCGCACCTGAGCGGTGCTCTCAAACGACAACCCCAGGTCGTCCACCACCAGAGCCACCGTCCGCCGTACCTGACTGGCTTTCAGAGGCACGGGCGGAAGCTGGGGCGCGGTCTTGTCCTGCGGCTGCCGCCCGGCGCGCTGCAACTGGGGCTGCTCGCCCTCTCCCGTGCGGATGTAAGAAAAGTGCGTGATCTTTTGAACCTTGCCGTCCTGCCGCACCTCGAAATCTTCCGGCTTCAGGTCCGTGACGTGCCGCCCCTTCGAATCGGTCACCACGGCATCCACTTGCACTAAAGTCACGGTAATGCGCAGCAGGGGCTCCTCGCCGGTGGGCTGTGGAACGGGCTGTACAGCCGCCGGTTGCACCGCTGGTTTCGGAGCCGCCGGCGGCGGAGCGGGCTTGACCGGAGATGGCGGCTGCGCCGCCGGCAGAAGCGCCGCGGCTAACACAACCGCCGGGATTCGGAACCGGAGTTTCATATCTTCTCTCTGTGTTCGTTCAGACGGCTTTCCACAAACTGCGGTTTCTCCGCACCGTCTGGATGAAAAGTTTTAAATGTTTGGTACCCTCCGGACAAGTTCTTGACCCGGAAGCCGTGTGCAGCCAAAAGCCGCACGGCATAATACGAACGCTGTCCCACGCCGCAATGGACCCAAATCTCGCGCTCCCGCGGCAACTCACCCAGCCGCGTGCGCAGTTGCGGTAACGGAATGTTCACCGCGCCAGGAATCGCCCCGGCGGCGAACTCCTGCGGTTCTCGCACATCCAGCAGTAACGCTTCCGTCTCCGCGATCTCCTGCCAGTTGGCCAGTGAGACGTCTCCCCGCAATACATTGGCGGCGATCATCCCCGCCAAATTGACCGGATCTTTGGCCGACCCGTACTGCGGCGCATAACACAGCTCCGCCTCTTCTAAATCGAACACTGTCGCCTGTTTCTGTAGGGCCATGGCTAAAACATCCACCCGGCGCTCGACCCCTTCCTCGCCCACCGCCTGCGCGCCCAGGATCCTCCCGTCCGGGCGGCGATAAGTCAACTTCATGTGGATGGGGCGTGCGCCCGGATAGTAGCCGGCGTGGTGACCGGGATGCAAGTACACGCTTTCAAATTCACAGCCGCCCCAGGCGCGCAACCGCTTCTCGGTCGCGCCGGTGAGAGCCACCGTGATTCCCAAGCAGCCGCAGACCGTGGTGCCTTGTGCGCCCCGGAAAGCCGTGGGGCGCCCGCAGATCGAATCCGCCGCGATCCTGCCCTGCCGGTTGGCCGGACCGGCAAGCGGCGCAACGCACGGCATTCCCGTCACCACGTCCGTCACCTCGACTGCATCTCCAACCGCCCAAATGGCCGGGTCGGAAGTCCGCATGCAGGCGTCCACCTGGATGCCTCCGCTGGGCCCGATCGCTAGACCGGCAGACCGCGCCAAACCCGTCTCCGGGCGAACCCCGATGGAGAGAATCACCAGATCGGCTGCGAAGGACCTTCCGGATTGCGTCATCACCCTCAAGGCCGAATCCGCCCGCTCGAAACCCGTAACCGCGTCACCCGTGTGCACGCCGACGCCGCATTGCCTCAGGCGTTTCTCGATCGGTACAGCCATTTCCGGATCGAGCAGCGGCATCACCTGCGGCGCCGCCTCCAGCAACGTCACCTCCAGCCCGCGCGCCACAAGGTTTTCGGTCATCTCTAATCCAATAAACCCGGCGCCGGCCACAACGGCGCGCCGGGCGTGGCGATTCTCGATCCATTCCCGGATTTTGCGGCTATCGGGGATGTTTCGCACGGTAAAAATGCCATCCATATCAATCCCCGGCAACGCCGGACGTATCGGAGAAGCGCCCGGCGAGAGCACTAGAGCATCATACTTTTCCCGGAACAGACGTCCGCCGGCTAAGTCCTTTACCTCCACCTCGCGGGCCGCGGGATGAATGGCCACCACCTCGTGCTGTGTGTGTACGTCGATGTTAAAGCGCGCGCGAAACAGCTCCGGCGTCGCTACTAAGAGCCGCTTTTCATCTGTGATGACGTTGCCGACATAGTAAGGCAAACCACAGTTTGCGAAGGAGGCGTACGGACCTCGCTCGAAAACCACAATTTCACATCTTTCGTCCAGCCGGCGAAGGCGCGCCGCGCAGGAAGCGCCGCCCGCCACTCCTCCAATAATTAAAACCCGCTTTGTTTGCATAAAAATAGGTGAGTCCCGCAGAATTCCTGTTACAAGGCCGGTCCCGGCGGCAACCCGCCGGGGAAAAACCGGTTCAAGTCGGCTTCCCCGAACGGCGCCCGGAGAAAACGCTCCTTCAGCCGGAACGGCACAGTGCAGTCAAAAATAGTCTTGCAACCGACGCCCGGCGCCGGGATTAGAGGATGGAACTCCGGCGTCTCGGTGGGATCCAACGGGTGGCAGCGGACGCCGGGAATGAAAACCGTCGAGACGTCGCCCTGATATCGCGTGGTCATGGCCCACAGGACGTCGTTCGAGTCGTAAATGTTCACGTCCTCATCTACCAGGATAACGTGTTTCAGCTCGCTGAAGACGGCGAACGCGGTGAGAGCGGCCTGCCTCTGGCGGCCTTCATCGGAAAGGGAACGCTTGCGGAACTGTAAAACAGCCAAATACTTGCCGCCGCCTGCCGGGTGGCAGTAGACGTTTGCCAGGCGCCCGGGCATGGCGTCCTCCACCAGCCGCAAAATGCTCGCCTCCGTAGGGATCCCGGTTAGAGCCGTATGCTCCAGCGCCGGACCGGTCAGCGTCTGGAAGATGGGATTGCGGCGGTGCGTGACACACCGCACCCGGATCACCGGGACCGAAGCCTGCGCGCGCCCTAAGTAGCCCGGAAACTCCGGCATGGCGAAGCCCAGCCCGGTGCGTTCATCCTCACGGGCTCGCTCCCCTGGCAGAATCTCGCCTTCGATCACCAGTTCCGCGTGGGCGATCGCTTTGGCCTCCACCGACAGGCACGGCGCCAGCTCCACTGGTCTGCCGCGCAGCGCCCCGGCAATGCTCAGCTCGTCAAAACCCAGCGGCGTGGTCGGCGGTTCGAAACACGACGCTAAATAAATCGCCGGATCCAGCCCCACGCTGACCGAAACCGGAAGGGCGCGCCCGGCGGCTTCCGCTTTGAGCAGGAATTGCTCAATGTGCCGCCCCGGCACAAAATAGACGCTCAGCCGGTCTGGACCCAGCACGCACATGCGGTGTATGGTCACGTCGGATTGGCCCGTTTCGGGATCTTCGGCGCGCAGCAACGCCAGACACAGGTAGGGTCCCGCATCCTGCGCCGTAGCCGTAGGGACCGGAACCAGTTGGCGGAGGTCAATGTTTTCCCGGTGCACCACCTCCTGACAAGGCGGCGTCGAGCTGGAGGTGAGCGCCGCCGCGATGGGACGCTCCACCGCTTCCAGCAAAAGGAACGGCAGCCGTTCCACAGTGGAATCCAGTAGCAAAGCCGTGCGCTCGCGGCTGGCCAGCACCCCCGTGACGATGCGCCATCCCGGAAAACCGCGCACCGACTCAAATAGCAACGCTGGCCCGGTCCGCGTGGGATGCGCCACTGGGGTGCCGGCGCCCGCTACCCGGTGCACCGCCGCCAGTTCCAGGTACGGATCCACCGGCTCGCCGGTGATTGCTAAATGCTGGGAATAACGGCTCAGAACCTCCAGAGCCGAGCGAAGGTCATAGATGTCAGCCGCCATGGGAAATTTCATTATTCCGCACTTCGACGAGCCCGGGCGGTAGAATGCGTGAGTTGAAGATCCTGCACATCGACACGGAGACCGGCTGGCGCGGCGGACAAGTGCAACTGTTGGCCTTGGCCAAAGCGCTGCGGGAAAGGGGGCGCCGGCAAAGCATTGCGGCGTCTGCCGGCAGCGCTCTCGAATCAAGGGCTGCCGCTGAGGGCTTCCCGGTCCTGGAAGCCACGCCGGGCAGCCTCCGGCGCGCCGTGAAAAACGGCGGTTTCCAAATCGTCCACGCGCACAACGCCAAGGGGCAGAACCTGGCTTGGCTGGCGACGCTGGGACTCAATGTGGTGCGCGTGGCCAGCCGCTTGGTAGCCTTCCCCCCGCGCAGTCCGCTGATCCATAAATGGAAGTACACGTTCACTTGCCACGGAGTAATAGCCGCCTCAGAAGCCGTCGCCGCCGTGCTTCGCTCTTGCGGCGTGCCGGCTGAACGCATCGCAGTGGTCGAAGCAGGCGTGGACGTTCCCGACCGCCCGCCCGAACCAGATCGGGAACGCTTCGGGGTTTCCGGCGAACATTTCGTCATTGGGCACGCCGGCGCTTTTACTCGCGAAAAGGGGCAGGACGTGCTCCTGGAAGCGTTCCTGCGGGTTGTCGCGCGCGCGCCGCACGCCCGGCTCCTGCTGGCCGGGGAGGGACCGGAGGCGCATGCACCCTCCCTTCGCCGGCTTCTGGATGCTACGGAAGGCAAGGCCCTGCTTTTGGGTCATGTCAGCGACTTGTACGCCTTTTGTGCGGCCCTGGATCTTTTCGTCATGCCGTCCCGGTCGGAGGGCTGGGGACTGGCGGCGCTGAGCGCGATGGCCTGCGGCGTTCCGGTGGTGGCCAGCCGGACCGGCGGTTTGGAGCGGATCGTCGCCGAAGGAGAGACCGGGTGGCTGGTCCCCCCGGACGATCCGCAAGCGCTCGCCGCCGCGATCCTGGAGGCGATGAGCCGCCCGGACCGCTTGCGGCGGATGGCACAAAACGCCAGACAGCGCGCCCTGCTGTTTACCCCCGCCCGCGCCGCCGAGCAGACCGAAGCCTTCTACCAGCGCCTGCTCTCCGCTTCTGGCCACAGTATCATTGAGGATTAGGCACATCACTTCCCTATGGGCACAGTAACTTCGGGCGCACGCACCTTGGCCATCGACATCGGCGGCTCCAACATCAAAAGCGTCGTGCTCGACGCCAAGGGTAAGCCCGCCACCGAGATTCTGCGCGACCCGACCCCCAGGCCCGCCACCCCGGCGGCCATTCTTCGGCTGATCGAAAAGCAGGCCCGGCGCCACGGACGCTTCGACCGCATCTCGGCCGGATTCCCCGGCGTGATCCGCCGCGGCGTCGTTTGGACCGCGGTGAACATCCACCCCCGCTGGGTGGGCTTCGACTTTGCCGCAGCCTTGCGAAAGCGCCTGAAAAAGCCCGCCCGCGTGGCCAATGACGCCGATATCCAGGGCATGGGCGCCATCCGCGGTAAGGGTGTCGAGATGATGGTCACGCTCGGCACCGGCGTCGGCTGTTCCCTCTTCGTCGATGGCGTACTGGTGCCCAATATCGAACTCGGCCACCACCCGTTTCAAGAGGGGCGCACTTACGAAGAATTGCTGGGCCGCGCCGCCCTCGACGAAGCCGGCAAACGCCGCTGGAACAAACGCCTGCAAGCGGCCATCGCTCAGTGGGCCGCCTTATTCAACTACGACTGGCTGTATCTGGGCGGCGGCAACACCAAGAAGATTACCTTCGAACTTCCGGAGAACGTGCGCATCACTCCCAACCGCGAAGGTCTGCTGGGCGGCATCCACTTGTGGCGTGACCGTTAGGCGTATTCCGCCTCAGTTGGAAATGGATGTCGTCAACCCCGGCGAGGGCCTGTTGCTATATCGCAATTTTGCGAATACACTAAGGGAGAGTGCCAAGGACGAGCGTCGTCTTGTACCGCGAGGAAGATGGATCCTGCCCGTTTCTCGACTGGTACGGCGAGTTGCCGGTCAAAGCGCAGGCGAAATGCCTCCTCCGGCTTGAACGATTGCGCGAGTTGGGACATGAACTGCGCCGTCCGGAGGCTGATTACCTTCGGGATGGGATATACGAGCTTCGCGTCCGCTTCCAGCACATGCATTTCCGGATCTTGTACTTCTTCCATGGGTCAGCCGCAGCGGTCGTTTCCCACGGCATTGTGAAAGAAGGGGCAGTACCCGCGAAGGAGATCGACCGGACGATTCAGCGCAAGAAGCGCTTCGAAGCCGATCCGGCAGGCCACAGCCATTCCGAGGAGGTTTCAGAATGAGCAGCAAACGAAAGTCTACCACCGATGCGGTGGAAATCCTTCACCGGCGGTTCTTCCGGGGGCAGCCGGAGCGCCAGAGGGTGCTGGAAGAAGCCCGGGCCGACGGCGAGGTGGCCCGGAAGATCTATGAACTTCGGAGAAAGGCCGGTTTGACGCAAGCCCAATTGGCCAAGATGATCGGCACAACGGCGTCGGTGATTTCACGTCTCGAGGATGCCGACTATGAAGGCCACTCACTCGCCATGCTGCGCCGGATCGCGGCGGCCCTGAATAAGCGCGTCGAGATTCGCTTCGCTCCGGTCCGGCGATCTGCTTAGGCTTGGACGGTTGGCGATCCCGAACGACATTCGGGAACTGGTCCGCACAATGAGCCGCGAAACTCTGACTTGGGGCGCACCTTGCATCCACGGTGGAATTCTTCCACGAGGCACGTCAAGTCGTTCATCGCGTAGGATCGCCAATCCACTCGGTCGCCGTACCCGTGCCGGCCACAATTTTCGTTCAGCGTGCCTACGGTGAAGCCGAGGAGACTTGCCATAGGCGCCGCTAAGAGCTTCTCCTGCGCAGCCCTTCGGCCAGGGTTGCCGCGCGGGCAAATTCGGCCTCCAGGTCTCCTCTGGACAACTCGGCCCGCATGGCGTTCAAGCGGGCGATCAGCTTGTCGATGGCTGCCGCGATGTGATCGGCGTTCGTGGCGAAGATGTCACCCCACATCGAATATTCGCTCAGGGCCAGGCGCGTCATGTCCAGCAGCGCGGGTCCGGCAGCGGCGGCGTCGCGCGGAAGCTCCAACTCGCCGGCGAGCGTCGCCGCCAGCGCCGTCGAAAGCACCTGCGGCAGATGGGAGGTGTACGCCACCAGCCGGTCATGCATCCCCGCATCCAGCACAAACGGGATAGCGCCCATGCGCTCCACCCAGCCGCGGAACTCCCGTACGCGGGGCTCCTCTAGGTCCTGCATCCGCTGCGGCGTGAAAATCCAAGTGCGCCCGCGGAACAGGTCCGCCTCCGCTTCGCCCACGCCCCGGGTTTCCTTGCCCGCCATCGGGTGTCCGCCCAAAAACAGCGCCTCAGTCACGCCGGTGGCGGCTTGCAAAATGGCGGCTTTGGTGCTGCCCGCGTCCGTCACCAGCGCTCCCGGCTTCACCAGTCCGGGCAACCGCTTCAAGGTTTGAATGATCCCCAGAATGGGCTGGGAAAGGAACAGCAAGTCCGCTTGCCGGGCGCCTGCCTCTAACTCCGCGCCTTCGTCAATGACGCCTAGCGCCAAAGCCTCCTCTAGCGTCCGCTGGGAGCTGACGCCGAGAATTCGGCCCTCGAAGCCCGCTTTTCGCAACGCCAAAGCGAAGGAGCCTCCAATCAGCCCCACGCCCACAATCGTCACGGTATGCATGGGAATCTAGAGGCTGCGCCCGACGGCTTGGGCGATCATCCGCAACTGCTGCATGAGCTCGGCGAATTGCGCTGGGTTGAGCGACTGCGCCCCGTCGCTCCAAGCGCGGTCCGGATCGTTGTGCACCTCCACCAGCAGACCGTCCGCCCCCGCCGCCAGCGCGGCTCGGGCCATGGGGATCACAAAATCGCGCCGCCCGATCCCGTGTGAAGGATCGGCCACAATCGGCAGGTGCGAAAGCTTCTTCACCACCGGAATGGCGGAAATGTCCAAAGTGTTGCGCGTGTACGTCTCGAACGTGCGTATGCCGCGCTCGCACAAGATCACATCATAGTTGCCGCCCGCCAGAATGTATTCGGCCGACAGCAGCAGCTCCTCAATGGTCGCCGACAGGCCGCGCTTCAGCAAAACCGGCTTGGAAACCGCGCCAAGCTGCTTCAGCAGGTTGAAATTCTGCATGTTCCTGGCGCCCACCTGTATGATGTCCACATAACGCTCCATCAGGGGAATCTGCGTGTGGTCCATCACTTCGCTGATGACCAGCAAACCGTGGCGGTCGGCCGTCTCTCGCAGCAGCCGGAGCCCTTCCTCGCCAAGACCCTGGAAACTGTAAGGCGAGCTGCGAGGCTTAAAAGCTCCGCCGCGCAACACCTTGGCGCCCGCCCGCGCCGCCTGCGCCGCCACCGATTCAATCTGCTCGGGCGTTTCCACGCTGCACGGACCGGCGATCACCACCACTTGGCTGCCGCCGAATTCGATCCCGCCCACCTTCACTACGGTTCCCTCGGGACGGAACGGCCGGCTGGCCAGCTTGTACGGCGAGATGATGCGGCGGCATTCCTTCACCCCGTCCATCACCTCCAGCTCGAGGGGGTCGAAATCCTCCATCGGACCCACCCCGCCTAACACGGTGTGCACCACCCCGGTCGAGCGGTGCACCGTGAATCCCTTTTCCACCAGGCGGTCGATCACCGCTTCAATCTGTTCCTCGGTCGCCCCTTGCTCCATTACCACCAGCATCGTTTAACTCCTGTCTTTGGCCTGCCGCATGCGCTCGCGCTGGATGGTGCGCATTTCGTCGATAATGCGCTCAAACACGCGCTTCACTGCATCGGCAGGCAGCGGACCATGGTTATTGGCCGTCACGTTCTGAAAGACCTCTTCCTCGCGCCGCGGTTCGTACACCGGCAGCCCCACTTCCCGTTTGACCTGTCCGATTCGTTCCACCACCCGCGTGCGCTCGTTCAACAGCTTCAGAATCTCGATGTCGATCACGTCGATCTCGCGCCGGTATTCGTCCAGCATGTGCAGCGCTTCGTCTTGCGTCACGGCTGCCTCCTCGGTAAAGCGCCGCTTAGTTGCCGGGCGAACGCCTCCAGTCGCCCTTCCAGCGACGGGTCTGCTCCACACTCCTCCACCAGGCGCACGAACGCGCTGCCCACCACCACGCCATCGGCGAGCGCACCCGCGGCCGCCACATGCTCCGGTTTGGAGATGCCGAAACCGACGGCCAGAGGCAGGGCCGTGATCTCCCGCATCGCCCTCACCAGCGGCTCAACGGCGCCCGACAGCGACTCTTGCTCACCCGTCACCCCGGTGCGGGACACCAGGTAGATGAAGCCCGACGAATGGCTCGCCACCAGCTTGCGCCGCTCCGGTGTGCTGGTGGGTGCGGCCAGGAATACGGTGTCAAGATGCGCAGCGCGCACCGCGGCCACATAAGGCCCGGCTTCCTCCACGCTCAAATCGGTGAACAGGCACCCGTCTATGCCCGCTCGAACGGCGTCTTGCGCCAGCTTGTCCACCCCGTAGCGCACCACCGGATTTAGGTACGTGAACAGCAGCAGCGGCACATCGGAACTCCGCCGTATGGCGCACGCAATCTCCAGCACCGTGCGCAAACACGTGCCGGCGCGCA
>Ga0272446_1002499_pt1 | contig 24914 bp, 24 predicted proteins | sample YNPCB0061_FD_194587 | JGI IMG/M metagenome (GOLD analysis project Ga0272446, IMG submission 194587) | Hot spring microbial mat communities from Yellowstone National Park, WY, United States - YNP-CB-006-1 | ecosystem: Environmental > Aquatic > Thermal springs > Hot (42-90C) > Sediment | place...
CCAGGCACACACCACACGCATCGCACGACCTCCTTCCATCATCCGGGCGCATCCCGATCGTCCTTCATGGGCCCGCCGGCGGGCTATCGGGGGAATCCCCGATAGGCGGCGCCGAACGGTAAACACAACGCAAACAATCGAACGCCGGCGCTGCCCTCTACCTCGCCGGCTGATCCCTCACGCCAGCCCGGCCAGCTCCACCGGCCGCCCCGTCCACGACCGCACCTCGCCGATCCGCACCGCCCCCGGGATCGCTGCCAGCACCCCGTCCGCATCCTCCGCGCCGACCATGAGCACCAGTCCGATGCCCATGTTGAACACCTCGTACATCTCCTCCGCCGAAACCCGCCCGCGCTCGGCGATCAGCCGGAAGATCCCCGGCACCTCCCACGCCCGCGTATCGATGACCGCCGTCACGCCCTCCGGCAGGATGCGCGGCACGTTCTCCCGGTAGCCGCCCCCGGTGATGTGCGCCATCCCGTGCACCCGGTCGATCACCGGCCGCACCTCCCTCGCGTAGGGCCGGTGCGTCGCCAGCAGCGCCTCACCGAGCGTCGCCCCGCCCAGCTCCGGCGGCCGCTCCTCCAGCCGGCGCCGCGTCTCCTCCGCCGGCTCACCGTTCGCCACGTCCAGCGCCCGCCGCGCCAGCGAAAACCCGTTCGTGTGCAGCCCCGAACTCGGCAGCCCGATCAGCACGTCGCCCGGCCGGATCTTGCTCCCGTCGATGATCGCGTCCCGCTCCACCACCCCCACGATGAACCCCGCGAGGTCGAACTCCCCCGGCGGGTACACATCCGGCATATCCGCCGTCTCCCCGCCCAGCAGCGCGCACCCTGCCTCGGCGCACGCGTCCGCGACCCCCTCCACCAGCGCCTGTTTCTGCTCGGTCGTCAGCCCGTTCCCCGCGATGTAGTCGAGGAAGAACAGCGGCTCCGCCCCGCAGACGAGGATGTCGTTCACGCTGTGCCCGATGATGTCCGGCCCGCACAGGTCGAGCCGCCCCGCCGCGAGCTGCAGCTTCACCTTGGTCCCGATGCCGTCCGCACTCGCCGAGAGCACCGGGTCGCGGTACCGGTCGCCCAGCCGGAACAGCCCCGAGAACGGCCCCGCATCGCTCAGCACCTCCGGCCGCCGCGCCCGGGCAAGAATCCCCGGCAGCGACTTCGCAAAGCGGCTCCGCGCCGCAATATCGACCCCCGCCTCGGCGTACTTCCGTTCCCCGGTCACCCCCACAGCCTACCAAAGCCCCGCCTTCCGCGGCGGACGCCCCCGCAGACCCGGGCTTCTGCCGCCCGCGTCGGCTACACTTCCCCCGTGCCGGCCCCCGTCCCGTCCCTCCGCTTCGAGCGCGAAGCCTGGAACGCCGGCGCCGAGTGGGTCGCCGGCGTCGATGAAGTCGGCGTCGGACCGCTCGCGGGCCCCGTGGCCGCCGCCGCCGTCGCCCTTCCCCGCGGCCGCCGCCTCGCCTGGTACCGCGAAGTCCGCGATTCCAAGCTCCTCAGCGAGCCCGCCCGCGAGCGCCTCGCCGCGCGCATCCGCGCATCCGTCCCCTGGGCAATCGGCTGGGCCTCCGTGGAGGAGATCGACCGCATCGGCATCCTCCCGGCCCGCCGCCTCTGCATGCTCCGCGCCTTCGAACAGCTCGCCGTCCGCCCCGGCGCCATCATCAGCGACGCCCTCGACCTCCCTCTCCCCAACGTCCGCCCCGTCATCGATGGCGACGCCCTCTCCGTCGCCGTCGCCGCCGCCTCCATCGTCGCCAAGGTCGCCCGCGACGCCGTCATGGTCGAACTCTGCGCCCGCTACCCCGGCTACGGCTTCTGCCGCAACAAGGGCTATCCCACCCCTGAGCACCGCGAGCGCCTCGCCGCCCGCGGCCCCAGCCCCGTCCACCGCCGCAGCTACGCCCCCGTCGCCCAGTTCGCCCTCCCATGGTGACCCCCCGCCGCCGGCTCGGCGACTTCGGCGAACGCGTCGCCGCCCACCGCCTCGAAGCCGCCGGCCTCACCATCCTCGCCCGCAACCTCCGCATCGGCCCCCACGAAATCGACCTCCTCGCCCGCGACGGCGACACCACCGTCTTCGTCGAGGTCCGCACCCGCCGCGGCACGCCCGGCCTCGCCGCGGAGTCCATCGACGCCGCCAAGGTCGAACGCCTCCTCGCCGCTGCCCTCGCCTACTGCGAACGCGAAGCGATCGACCCCGACTCCACCCGCATCGACGTCGTCACCATCGACCTCGACGCCGGCGGCCGCGCCCGCGCCGTCCACCACTTCCGCGGCGTCGGCATGCCCGGCCTTTGACCCGTTCACACCCTGCCGCGTATGTTCCGGCCGACCCCTCACCGGAGCACGCGCATGGCGATTACCCCCGCCGACGACTACCTCATCCACCAGACGCCCTACACGGTCGACCGCGTCTTCACCAGCGACCGCAACTTCTACGACCGCTACTTCTTCAACGGCTACAGCCCCGATGCCTCCGTCTACTTCGGCGTGGCCATGGGCCAGTACCCCAACCTCGGCGTCACCGATGCCGCCTTCAGCATCGTCGTGGACGGCCGCCAGCGCGTCGTCCGCGCCTCGAAACGGCTCGGCCCCGACCGCATGGCCGCCGCCGTCGGGCCCATCGCCGTCGAAGTCCTCCGCCCGCTCCACGACCTCCGCGTCACGGTCGCCCCCAACCCCTACGGCATCGAGGCCGACCTCGTCTTCCACGCCCGCTCCCTGCCCGTCGAAGAGCCCCACTTCTTCCGCATGGCCGGCAACGTCCCCGTGATGGACTACACCCGCATGACCCAGCACGGCGGCTGGTCCGGCACCATCCGCGTCGACGGCCGCGAATTTACCCTCGACCCCGCCTCCTGGTGGGGCTCCCGCGACCACTCCTGGGGCATCCGCCCCGTCGGCGGCCGCGACCCCCGCGGCGCGCCGCCCCGGCAGCCCCCGCAGTTCTTCTGGAATTGGGCGCCCCTCAACTTCCCCGACCTCTGCACCCTCTACACCGTCTCCGAATCCGCCGATGGCGCCCGCTGGCACCAGTCCGGGGTCATCCTCACCCCCTACCCCGACGCCGCCATGACTGAGGCCGCCGTCGACTACCGGCTCACCTTCAAGTCCGGCACCCGCTGGCTCCAGTCCGCCGTCATCACCCTTGCCCCCGCGAACGGCGACCCGCTCGAAATTACCTTCGAACCGCTCTACCCCTTCCTCATGAAAGGCCTCGGCTACGGCGAACCCGCCTGGGGCCACGGCATGTGGGTCGGCGAGGACGCCGTCGATGGCACCGAGTACATCCTCAGCCAGGAGCAGCCGCTCCAGAACCTCCACGTCCAGCAGGTCTCCCGCGTCCGCGCCGGCAGCCGCGAGGGCCTCGGCGTCTTCGAACTCATCGTCCTCGGGCCCCACGCGCCGACCGGCTTCAAGGACCTCCTCGACCCCGCGCCCTGAACGCGCCGCCCCGGGCCGTGGACACCGCCACGACCCCTTTCGACAATAGAACCATGCCGATCTACGAGTTCCGCTGCGCCGACTGCAAAAAGGTGACGAACTACTTCACCCGGAAGATCGACACCGAGGTCCGGCCGCCCTGCGAACACTGCGGCAGCCCCAACACCAGCCGCATGATGTCGAAGTTCGGCCGCTCCTACACCCGCCAGGACATCCTTGAGAAATACGGCGACCCCTCCGCCGGCCGCGGCGGCCCCGAAGACTACCGCGACCCGCGCCAGATCGGCACCTGGGTCGAAAAGAAGTTCGAAGAGTACGGCATGGACCTCCCCGAGGAGGCCCGCACCATGATCGACGCCGCCCGCGAGGGCGAGTTTCCCGACCCCGTCAAAGACCTGTGAGCACCGAACCGCTCGAGCGCATCATCCCGGAAATCCTCGAGCGGTTCGCCGCCAAGAACGCCGCCCGCGAACAGGCCCTCGCCGCTGCCCGCGTCATCATCCGCACCAGCGCCAACGCCATCCGCGCCGTCCACCGCGGCGAATTCGACGCCGCCCGCCGCCTCATCGCTGAGGCCCGCGCCACCCACGAAGCCGCCGTCCGCGCCCTCGAAGGCCACGCCGACGTCTACCACGCCGGCTTCCTCCACGACGCCCAGAAGGAGTACGTCGAGGCCGTCACCACCCTCGAACTCTGCGCCGGCGGCGCAATCCCCGGCCCGGCCGAACTCGGCGTCGAAGACCCCGCCTACCTCAACGGCATCGGCGAAGCCGTCGGCGAGCTCCGCCGCGTCATCCTCGACCGCCTCCGCGCCGGCATCTTCGACGGCTGCGAAGCCCTCCTCGCCGCCATGGACGACATCTACAACGTCCTCGTCACGATCGATTACCCCGACGCCATGACCGGCGGCCTTCGCCGCACCACCGACCAGGTCCGCGGCATCCTCGAAAAAACCCGCGGCGACCTCACCCTCGCCATCGTGACCCGCCGCCCGGACGTCTAGCCCGCTCAGGCCGGAACCGCCCGCCGGATCACCGCCTGCGTAAACGCCATCGTGTCCAGCGTCCCGCCCAGGTCGCGGGTCTTCTCGCCGGCCGCAATCGTATCGTGCACCGCATCCACGAGCTGCCGCCCCAGCGCACCGTGTCCGCAGAACTGCAGCAGGTAGCCGAACGCCTCGATCGCCCCCGAGGGGTTCGCAATCCCCTTCCCCGCGATGTCCGGCGCCGTCCCGCCCGCCGGGTCGAACACCCCGATGACCGGCTGATGGCTCTTCGAAAACGCGTACGAAGCGCTCGCGCCCAGCCCGATCGACCCCACCAGCCCGTACACCATATCGCTCAGGAAGTCCCCGTACTCGTTCGGGCAGACCACCACGTCGTACCGCTCCGGGTTGATGATCAGCTTCGCCAGCAGCGCATCGAACAGCTCCCGGGTGTGCGTCACGTTCCGGTACTCCGTTGCCACCTCGGCCACCACCTCCTCGAACAGCCCGTCCGTCGCCCGCTGGATCGTGTACTTGCTCGTCGAGGTCACCGCCTGGCGGTGCTGCTCCGCCAGCCGGAAGGCGAAGTGCGCCGCATGCTCCACCGGCGTCCGCTCCATCACCCGCACGCTCACCGCCGAATAGTACCCAATCCGGATCCCGGCGTCCTCATACGTCCCGCCCGTCGCGATCCGCACCACGTGCAGGTCCACCTTCCCCGTGTAGTTCCGGCTCACCCCCGGGTAGCTCCGGCACGGCCGGTGGATGACCGCCAGCCCCAGCCGGTCCCGCAGCACCTGGTTCGGACTCACCGTCTCCGTCACTGTCGGGTACTTCATCGCCGCGCCGAGCGCCCGCACCGCCTCGATCCCCTCCTCCAGCGCCGCCGGCGACGCCTCCCGCCGCTCGAGTGACCAGTCGATCGGCCGGAACCGTACCGGCGAACCCAGCGCTTCGTTCACCGCATGCACCGCCGCCCGCAGCTCCCCTGCGATCCCGTCGCCGTTCAGCTCCGCAACCTCGCGTGTCGCCATCGCCGACCTCCCTCGTCGTCCTCCCCCAGAGTGTGCATCGCCGCCCGTTTCCCGTGAACGAACCAAATTCCCCGTAACACCGCCGATTGGTAGGATTCGCGCGGTTTGGGCAGCGCCGCGCACCCGTCGGCAGCGCGGCCACACATTCCTACCGGGGGACAAGATGAACAATCTGCTCGTAGCGCTCGGGGCAGGCGTCATCGCGCTGCTCTTCGCAGCGTGGACGGCCCGGCGCGTCCTCGCCGAAGAGGAAGGCACCGACACGATGAAAACCATCGCGCGGGCCATCCAGGAAGGCGCCGCGGCATTCCTCCGCCGCGAATACACCTTCCTCTCTGTCTTCGTCGTCATTGTCGCCGTCGCGCTCGCCGTCTTCGTCGACTACGACGTGCTCGACCGCTTCGGCCCGCAGCATGGCGAGCTCACGGACTTCCCGCGCACGGCTGCTGCCTACATCCTCGGCGCCGTCTCCTCCGCGCTGACCGGCTACGTCGGCATGTACATCGCCGTCCGCGCCAACGTGCGCACCGCCGCCAAGGCGCGCCAGGGGCTCAATCCCGCCCTCCGCGTCGCCTTCAACTCCGGCACCGTCATGGGCATCACCGTCACCGGCATCAGCGTCATCGGGCTCGCCATCGTCTACCTCATCACGCAGGACACCCAGCCGCTCACCGGCTACGCCTTCGGCGCCTCCTCCATCGCCCTCTTCGCCCGCGTCGGCGGCGGCATCTACACCAAGGCCGCCGATGTCGGCGCCGACCTCGTCGGCAAGGTCGAAGCCGGCATCCCCGAGGACGACCCGCGCAACCCCGCCACCATCGCCGATAACGTCGGCGACAACGTCGGCGACGTCGCCGGCATGGGCGCCGACCTCTTCGAGTCCTACACCGGCTCCATCGTCGCAGCCATGGCCCTCACCACCGCCGCCGTCGTCGGCAACGACAAAGGCGTCTTCGATACCGGTGATGTTGCCAGCTGGGACTCCAAGGCCTTCGCCCTGCCCCTCCTCGTGATGGGCATCGGCATCATCTCCGCCATCATCGGCACCTTCCTCGTCCGCACCGGCGAAAAGGCCTCCATGGGCCGCCTCCTCTGGGCCCTCCGCACCGGCATCTTCACCGCCAGCGGCCTCGTCCTCGTCGGCACCGCCGGCCTCCTCGTCGTCATGGACCTCCCGTTCGAGCTCTTCTGGGCCGTCCTCATCGGCCTCGTCGCCGGGCAGGTCATCGGCACCGCCACCGAGTACTACACCGCCTACGAATTCCGTCCGACACAGAACCTCTCGAAAACGGCCGAAACCGGTCCCGCCACGGTCATCATCGGCGGCCTCGGGCTCGGCATGCTCTCCACCGCGGTCCCGCTCCTCACCATCGTCGTCGCCATCTGGGCGACCTACCAGATCGCCGGCCTCTACGGCATCGCCCTCGCCGCCGTCGGTATGCTCTCCCCGCTCGGCATCACCCTCGCTACCGACGCCTACGGCCCCGTCGCCGATAACGCCGGCGGCATCGCCGAGCAGGCCCACCTCGACCCCTCCGTCCGCGAGCGCACCGACGCGCTCGACAGCCTCGGCAACACCACCGCCGCCACCGGCAAAGGCTTCGCCATCGGCTCCGCCGTCCTCACCGCGCTCGCCCTCATGGTCACCTACGCGCAGGTCGTCGGCCTCGACACCATCGACATCCTCAAGGTCGAGACCATGCTCGGCCTGCTCATCGGCGGCCTGATGCCCTTCGTCTTCTCCGCCCTCGCCATGGGCGCCGTCGGCCGCGCCGCCATGGCGATGGTCAACGAAGTCCGCCGCCAGTTCCGCGAAATCCCCGGCATCATGGAGGGCACCGGCAGGCCCGATTACGCCCGCGCTGTCGCCATCTCCACCGATGGCGCCATTCGCGAGATGATCCTCCCCGGCCTCCTCGCCGTCATCGTCCCGATCCTCGTTGGCTCCATCATTGGCGCCGAAGCCCTCGGTGGCCTCCTCATCGGCTCCATCGCCAGCGGCTCCGTCCTCGCCCTCATGATGACCAACGCTGGCGGTGCCTGGGACAACGCCAAGAAGTACATCGAAGCCGGCCACCTCGGCGGCAAGGGCTCCGATGCCCACAAGGCCGCCGTCGTCGGCGACACCGTCGGCGACCCCTTCAAGGACACCGCCGGCCCGTCCATGAACATCCTCCTCAAGCTCATGTCCATCGTCGCCGTCGTCTTCGGGCCCCTCTTCGTGGGCTGACGCGCTCCGTCCTTCGCCCGCACGAAAGGCGGCCGCCGGTTGAGCTCCGGCGGCCGCTTCTCTATGCTGCGCCATCCGCCAACCTTCCCGCGGAGCCCGCCCGTCATGCTCCTCGCGCAGGCCCTCATCCCCATCGCCGCCGTCGTCGCCGTCGCCGCCGCCTTCGTCTGTGCCCTCGCCGCCCGCGACCCCGCTGCGCCGCCCCCTCCGCCCCGCCGGGCCGCGCTCCTCGAACTCTCCCTCGCGCTCCTCGCCGCGGGTCTCGTTGCAACCGTCGCTGTCGCCGCCTTCGTCGGCGGGTACATCGGCGCCCTCGACCGTGCCGCCTGGGCCGGCGGCAGCTTCATCGCCGGCTACGCCGCGGTCGCCGCTGCCGGCCTCCTTGCCGCCGCCCTCGACGCCGACGCCGGCCGGCCCGCAGCCGTCGGCCCGCTCTCCGGCGGCGCGCTGGCGCTCGGCGCGGTGGCCGGGCTCTTCGGCCTCGCCAGCAGCCTCGCCGGCGAAGGCCCCTGGGCCGGCGCCTCGTTCATCGCCCCCGCCGCCGGCGGAGCCGGCCTCGCCGCCGCCGTCGCCGCCCTTGGCCCCGGTGCCGCGCCGGCCCGGACCTCGCTCGGCCCCCTGGCCGGCGCCGTGGTCGCCGCCGCTGCGGTCGCCGGCCTCCTGGCCGCCGGCGAACTCTCCGCCCGCTCCGGCGATGCCGCCTGGAGCGCCTTCCCGCTGGTCGTCGCCGCCTGCGTCCTCGCCGCTGCCGCCATCGCCTCCATCCCCGGCGCCGTCCTCGCCGCGTCGGGCCGCGCCGCTGCTCCGCTCGTCTCCGCATGGCTCGCCGCCGTCGTCGGTGCCCTCGCCGTCGTCGGTGCAGCCCTTGTCCTCCTCCCCGGAGGGGCCGGCTGGGCCGCCGCGGCCGCGGGCGCCGGCCTGGGGGCTGGGCTCCTCGTCGCCCACGGAGGCATCCTTCCCGGCACCGCCGCAGACCGCCTTCCCGGGCGGCTTCTGCCATGGCTCATCGGCGCTCTCGCGCTGGCGATCGCCTGGACCCTTGGCCGCGAACTCGCCGGCGAAGGGTTCGCCCCTGCTGCCGCCGGCCTCTACGGACTCACCCTCGCGGCAGTCGCGGCCCCCGGCCCGGTGCTCGTCCGCCTGGCCATCTCCCCCTTCGCACCGCCCGTGACCGCCGCGGCTGCCGCGGTCGACGTCGAAACCTGGGCCCGCCCCGGGGAGGCCGGCATCGCCCTCGCCGTCACGGCCGCGGCTGCCCCGGCCCGCCCCGAGCCGGCGAACGCCGTCCCCGCGGCCGGCATCGCCGCAGCGGCGGCCCTCGCGCTCGCCGTCGCGCTCTCCCCGCACGCCCGCCACGAACTCCTCCGCGCCGCCGAAACCGAGCCCGTCCGCGCCGCTGCCGTCGTCCAGGACCTCGGCCTCCTGCCGCCCGGCGACCCCGACCGCTACGCCTTCGCCAACGAACTCGAACAGCGGCGGCTCACCCTCGAAGAGCTCCGCCAGCAGGTCGGCGATGATGCCGACTTCAGCCCGGCCGACGTCCGCCTCCTTCTCGCCGCCGATACCGCCGCGCGCGACGCCTTCGTCGACGCCCGCCTCGCCTCCGGCAGCCTCATCCCCGGCGAGGCCGAGCGCATCACCGCCGCCCGCCGGCCGCTCCCGCCCCTCCTCCCGCTCCCCGGGGTCTCCGCTGGCGCCGCTGTCGGCGTCCTCGCAGGCTTCGCGGTCGCCGCGGCGGCCGGGGCCGCCCGCCGGCCGGCCAGCCCCCTCCGGCCGCTCATCGCCGCCCTTGGCCTGCTCGGCCTGCTGCTTGCCGTGGGCCCGGCCCTCCGCTTCTTCGGACCCGGCGAAGCCGATTCCCTCCAGTTCGTCGCAGCCTTCGCCCTCGTGGCCGGCCCCGGAGCCGCCCTCATGGCGCGCGAGGACGCCGGCACCGAAGCCCCCGCCCTCGGTCTCGCCGCGGCAGGCCTTGCCCTGGCCCTCGCCGCCGGCCTCCTCGCGTGAGGCCCTGCCGCCCGGGATTCCCCCGACCCGGCGGTAAAATTGTGACGAAAAGCGCAAAGACCTATTGACAGCCTCCCGGCCGATTGGTAGCTTGCGGCAGGTGAACGGCGTTCGCGCCGTTTGCATGCGCGTTCGGTTACTCGCACCACCTGCCTAGTGCGCCGCCTGGCGCAGCGGGGGACCCAACGTCCCGGGGCGAACGCGGCATCCGCCGCAAGGGCGCCTTCCGCCCGAGCCCGTCAGCTAACCCCGTCGGCAGTCTGGAAGGCCTGGCGAGCAGGTAGCTCGTTTCGAGGTCTTTTTTTCTGTCCTCGAACTTCACCATAACGTCCGCATCGAAAGAGGAGGGAACTACCGTCATGCCAGCTTTGCAGGAAGCACCGCCGAAGTCGTGCCCCAAGTGCCGCGGCTCCATCATCGTCGAGCGCGACTGGCACGGCACCTATGGCAGCTGCATCATGTGCGGCTACGTCCACGAGGTGCTCACCAGCCCGCCCGTCGACCTCGCCGCCGAAGAGGCCGCCCTTCCCCAGCGGCAGCGCCGCCGCCAGCCGTCCCACGGCAAGCTCCGGCTCTGATACCGCCGGTCAACAACCAACCGCCCTGGACCGCATGGAACCCCCGCCCGCGCGGGGGTTCCGTCTTTTCGGCGGCCTCGCCGCGCCCTAGAATTCGCCCTCCGGAGGTAGCAGAGCACACCCATGCCGTACATTCGCCTGTCCATCATGAAACCCCGCCGCGGCGAAGAAGCCCGCGTCGAAGAACTCCTGCGCAAGCTCGACCAGGCCGTCGCCGCATCCCCCGGCTGCCAGGTCACCTACCTGATGCGCCCCCACGACGACAGCGGCGAAATCGCCCGGCTTGCCATCTACGACTCGGAAGAAGCCGCCGAACACGCCGCCAACGATACCCACATCATGGCCCTCCGCTCCGAAATCCACCTCTGCGTCGAGCCCGGCCACATCGAGCGCGCCTTCTTCACCATCTAACCCGGGCCCCGTTCCGCCCGGCGTCGGTCGGGAAACCCCTGATTCCCGCCCGCCGGGCCCCGGATCCCCGGGGGATCCCGCGCCACGATTAGGGTTTTTGCCAATACGCCCGCGCGAGGCACGACCTAGACTCCTCCCTGTCGCCGGAACCCCGCCACCTGGCGCCATTCCGATACGGCACGGCCCACCAGCCAGCGCCGGAGACCACGAGAGGAGTTCGACCGTGAACCAGATGCGCCCCCAGCCCAGGACTCTCCCGGCCCGCACCGCCGGGGCGACGGCCCGCGGAACCGGCCCCATCCGCATCCTCCTCGTCGATGACCACGCCGTCATCCGCCAGGCCCTCCGGATGCTCCTCGAGGCCCAGCCCGAACTCGAAGTCGTCGCCGACGTCGAGAACGGCCGCGAAGCCGTCCAGGCTGTGGAACGCCTCCAGCCCGACGTCGTCCTCATGGACGTCGTCATGCCCGGCCTCAACGGCCTCGAAGCCACCCGCCAGATCCGCCGCATCGCACCCTCCACCCGCGTCGTCATGCTGAGCGGCTTCGTCGACGAAGACCAGCTCCTCGATGCCATCCGCTCCGGCGCCTCCGGCTACATCATCAAGAAGTCCGACGTCTCCGAACTCGTCCTCGCCATCCAGACCGTCCACCGCGGCAACAGCTACTTCTCCAGCTCCCTCTCCGAAGGCTTCGACCTCGCCGAAGTCCTCTACCAGGCCAAGCGCGCCGACCAGCGCAACGGCATGGATACCCTCACCAGCCGCGAACGCGAAGTCCTCCAGCTCATCGCCGAGGGCTACACCAACCAGGGCATCGCCAACGAACTCTACATCTCCGTCAAAACCGTCGAAGCCCACAAAGCCCACATCATGGCCAAGCTCCACGCCCGCAACCGCACCGACCTCATCCGCTACGCCATCCGCAAGGGCATCGTCCGCCTCGAGAGCGTCGACGAAGCCCAGGCCATGCTCGACGACGCCGAAGCCGCTGCCGGCTGATCCCCGCGCCTCCCGCGTCGCACCTGGAGCGAAGGGGCCCGCACCCGCGGGCCCCTTCGCGTCGGCCGAATCCGTCGAGCTGCCCGGCAGCGCCGGCCCTAGCCCATGCCCGCCAGCCGCTTCCGCTTCTGCGCCACGTAGTCCACCAGGATGTACTCGCCCAGCTTATCCGGCGTCGTGTAGAACACCCGCCCCTTGTTGATCCGGGCCACCTGGTTCACGAACTCCTTCAGGTAGTAGTTCCGGTCCAGCATGAAGGTGTTGATGGTGATCCGTTTCTGCGTGCACCGCTTCACCTCCTTCAGCGTCTCCCGGATCGTGATCGGGCTCGGCGGGTAGGCGAAGTACGAGCGCCCGCGCTCCAGGTGCGCCGTCGGCTCACCGTCCGAAATCATGATGATCTGGCGCGTCCCCTGCGTATGCTTCGCCAGCAGCCGCTGCGCGATGATCAGCGCGTGGTGCATGTTCGTCCCCAGCACCGACTCATCCCACCGCACGTACGGCAGCTCCTCCGTCTTCAGCTCCCGCGCATAGGCGCTGAACCCGATGATGTACAGGCTGTCGCGCTGGTACTGCGACGAAATCAGGTTGTTCAGCGCCATCGCCACCTTCTTCGCCGCCTGGAATGAGCCGCGCAGCGCCATCGACCAGCTCAGGTCGAGCATGATCACCGTCGCCGTCTGCGTCAGCATCTCCGTCCGCGCCACCTCGAAGTCATCCGGCTTCAGCTTCAGCGGCGTGCCCGGCCCCTCCCGGTACATCGAGTTCATCATCGTCTTCTGAATGTCCAGGTAGAACGGGTCCCCGAACTCGTACGGCTTCGTCGTGTCCGTCCGCTCGCCGCCGGTCCCCGTCTCCCGCACCTCGTGCTTGCCGAACGTATCCGCCTTCAGCTGCTGGTAGATCTCCACCAGCGCCCGCTGGCCGATCTTCCGCGTGCCGCGCGGCGTCAGCTCCCACTGGTTCCCCTTCTTCCGGATGTACCCTGCCTCTTCGAGGATCTCGAGGAACTGCTTCAGCTGCTCCAGCGCCTCCCGGGCCTCCGGCCCGAGCAGCTCCTCCAGCTTGTCCGCATCGATATCCTCGATGTCCCCGCCGTACTGCGTCCGCTCAATCTGCCGCTCCAGCTCGTCGATCGACTGCATCTGCTCCATCAGCTGCATCGCCGACTGCAGGTCCAGCTCCTCCTCGCCCCGGAACGGGTACTGGTTCCGCAGGTCCCGCATCGGGTAGAGGTACTCAAGGTTCTGCGCCAGCTCGTTCAGCGCCTGCTGCAGCTCCGGGTCCCCGATCTTGTCCGAGAGCAGGTCCTGCAGCTGCTGCCGCAGGTCCCCCGGCAGCGAATCGAGCAGCGATTGCATCTGCCCCATCTGGTGCTGCATCTGCCGCACCAGGTCGTCCAGCGACTGCGGCGGGTTCTCCCCGAACAGGTCGCCGTACTTCTGCATGAACTCCTCGAAGTTCGGCTCCCGCCCCGCCATCCGGTCCTGCAGCATCTGGTTCAGCTCTCGGACCATCTCCTTCATCCGCTGCAGGTCCTCGGGCGACATGTTCGCAATCTGGTTGTAGAGGTCCTTGAAGAAGGTATCCATCATCGCCTTCTTCAGGGACTCCAAAAGCTCGTTGAACTTCGCCTGGGCCTCCGGGTCCATGAACTCGTAGTTCTGGAGCTGCCGGACCTGCCCCGCCACATCCTGCGGCAGGTTCTCCAGGAACTCCTTCTTCCGGTTGGCGATGTTCCGCAGCATCTCCGCGAACTCGCGCGGTGGGGTCGGCTGGCCGCCTTCCTGCCCCTGCCGGCTCCCCTCACCCGGTTCGCCCTGCTCGCCGCGCTGGCCCTGCTGCTGGTTCGCCTGCGCACCCTGCTGCCCGGCCGGCTGCTGTCCTGCCTCGCTCCGCTGCTGGCCCTGCGGCGAACCGCCGTCCTGCTGCTCCCCGGCAGCCTGGCCCGCTTCCTCCAGCCGCCGCTCCAGCGTGTTCCGCTCCAGCTCGAGGATCTCGTCCAGCTTCCGCTTCAGGTCATCGAAAATCGACGACAGGTCGAACCGGTCCAGCTGCTGCCGCCGCTGCTGCCGGAGCTGCTGCAGCAGGTCCCGGAGCCCCTGCATCCGCTGGCCCATCGGGTTCCGCATCCCGCGCTGCATCAGGTTCCGCAGCGCGTGCTGCAGGTCCCCGAAATTCATCAGGTCATCCGTGATGTTGTCCAGGATCTGGTCCGGGTCGAGCGCCGGCACCTCCTGCGTCCCATCCCACATCGAGTAGCGGTAGCGCATCGCCATCGGTCCAAACCTCCCCGGGCGCGGAAGCCCGCGCCGTGTGCCACGAGCGTAGCCGAATCGCAAGGGGTTGTCAGTCCGCCCTCTCCCGCATGCTCCCGCAGGGGAAACCGCCCGCTACCCCTGCCGGCGCCGCGGCACCCCGAGCCGCTCCATCACCGCATCGAACACCGCCGCATCCTGGGCCCCCGGCAGCACAAACCGGTCGCCGAACACGAACGTCGGCACCCCCGAAATCCCCGCCTCCCGCGTCCACCCGATCGCTTCGAGCACCCGCGGCCGGTAGGTGTGCGCCTCCAGCGCCGCCCGCAGCGCATCGACGTCCAGCCCGGCCCGCTCGCCCACGGCCAGCACCACCTCCAGCCTGCCGATGTCCTCCAGCTCCGTGAAGTACGCCCGGAACATCTCCCGGGCGTAGGCCCGCGCCCGCCCCGCTTCGTACGCGAATTCCGCGCCCTCGTGCGCCAGCACCGAATTCGACGTCCACTCCCGCCCGCGCGTGAACCGGATGCCCGCAGCCTCCGCCCGCAGCTCCATCGCCGTCGGCGGGTCCCCCGGCCGCGTCATCGGCCGCCGCGGCTTCCCCTCCGGCGGCGTCGAAGGGTCCAGCAGGTACGGCACGTGCCGCACCTCCACCTCGTACTCCCGCTCCACCCGCTCAATCTCCACGAGCCCGAGGTAGCACCAGGGACACACGAAATCCGAGATCACCAGGACCTGCAGCGGCCCTGCTGGCGCGTCGTTGCTCATCCCCGGCACCATACCCCGCTCGACAGCCGCCCCGCAATCTGCTCCACTCCGCGCACCACTCTCCCGGGGGGTGCAGCATGGCCTTCGAACACCTCGCGCTCGACATCGCCGACGACATCGCCACCGTAACGCTCAACCGGCCCGAAAAGCTCAACGCCCTCAACCGTCCCCTCCAGCAGGAGCTCCTCGAGGTCTGCCACCAGCTGAAGCACGACGACGGCGTCCGCGCCGTCATCTTCACCGGCGCCGGCCGCGGCTTCTGCTCCGGCGCCGACCTCTCGGGGCCCCTGCCCGAGGGCCCTGACCGCCTGCCCTGGCAGCAGCTCACCGACGAAGACAGCTGGGTCGGGCGCCAGGCCCGCGCGGTCTACACCATCGACAAACCCACCATCGCCGCCGTCAACGGCATTGCTGCCGGCGCCGGCTTCTCCCTCGCCCTCGCCTGCGATATCCGCATCGGCAGCGAACAGGCCCGTTTCAAGACCGTCTTCATTGAACGGAACCTCTCGCCCGACTCCGGCATGAGCTACCTCCTGCCCCGCATCGTCGGCCAGGGCAATGCCCTCGACCTCATCCTCACCAGCCGCACCGTCGACGCCGACGAAGCCCTCCGCATTGGCCTCCTCCAGCGGCTCGTCCCCCACGAGCGCCTGCTCGACGAAGCCCGCGCCGTGGCGCAGCAGATCGCCGCGCTCCCGCCGATCGCCGCCATCATGTCCCGCCGCGTGGTCCAGCGCGCCTGGGAGAACGACTTCGATGCCCAGCTCCGCGAGGAGATTCACGCCATCGCTATCTGCCGCCGCGCCGTCAACGACGCCCGCGAACAGCGCCAGGCCTTCCTCGAAAAGCGCCCGCCGCGCTTCACCGGCAGCTGAAACGCCGGGGGCCGCGGCAGCGCGCCGCGGCCCCGCGATGGCCCCGAACGTCCCGGGCCGGGTCAGTTCACCCGTCGCTGCTTGCCGGCCCAGTACTTCTCCCGGATGAGGAACTTCTGCAGTTTCCCGGTCGCCGTCCGCGGCAGGCTCTCCACGAAGTCCACGCCCGTCGGGCACTTGAAGTGCGCCAGGTGCTCCCGGCAGAACTGGATGAGCTCCTCCTCCGTCGCCGTCATCCCCGGCCGCAGCACCACCAGCGCCCGCGGCGTCTCACCCCACTTCTCGCTCGGCACGCCGATGACCGCGCACTCCAGCACCGCCGGGTGCTTGTAGAGCGCATCCTCGACCTCCGCCGACGAGATGTTCTCGCCGCCCGAGATAATCACGTCCTTCTTCCGGTCGACGATGTTGATGTTCCCGAACTCGTCCCACGTCGCCAGGTCGCCTGTGTGGAAGTACCCGTCGTAGATCGCCTTCGCGGTCTCCTCCGGCTGCTCCCAGTACCCCTTGAGCACCACGTTCGAGCGCGCGCACACTTCGCCGATCGTCCTGTCGTCCTTCGGCACCGGGTCCCCGTTGTCGTCGAGCACCTGGATCTCCACGCCGATCGCCTCGACGCCGGCCCGCGCCCGCCGCTGGTAGTTCTGCCCGTCCGGGTTGTGGTAGTCGGGCGTGCTCACCGTCAGGATCGGTGACGTTTCCGTCAGCCCGTAAATCTGGATGAACTCCCAGCCCAGCTCCTTCTCGAGCCGTTCGATGAACGCTGCCGGCGGCGGTGCGCCCGCAACCACGAACCGCGGCCGCGTCGTGATCGTGTACTTGTCCCGGTCCGGGAAGGTCAGGATCGTGTTCAGCACCGCCGGCGCCATGCAGGCGAACGTAATCTTCTCGTCCTGGATCAGCCGGAAGATATCCGCCCCCACCACCGCCCGCAGCACCACGTGCGTCGCCCCCATCGCCGTGATCGCAAACGGCCCGCCCCAGCCGTTCGCATGGAACATCGGCAGCGTCCACAGCTCCCGGTCCTCGTGGCGCACCCGCAGGTGGGCGATGAAGTTGTACGCGTTGATGTAGACGTTCCGGTGGGTCAGCATCACGCCCTTCGGGCGCGCCGTCGTCCCCGAGGTGTAGTTGATCGACGTCACGTCGTTCTCGTCCTGCTCCACGAACGGTGTCGCCGTCTTGGGCTGGCTGCCCACCAGCTCATCCCAGTCCACCCACCCCGGCGGCGTCTGTTTCGGCGTCCGCGGGTCGGCCACAATATAGTGCTCCACCGTCTTCAGGTTCGGCCGGATGTCATCGATCACCTTCGTGTAGTCGTAATCGACGAGCACCACCTTCACGCCGGCGTGGTTGATGATGTACTCGTGGTCCGAAGCCACCAGCCGGTAGTTGAGCGGCACCAGGATCGCCCCGATCTGCGTCACCCCGTAGTAGCTCTCGAGGAAGTAGTGGCTGTTCGGGCTGAGGATGCACACCCGGTCGCCCTTCTTCACCCCCAGCGAGAGCAGCGCATGCCCCAGCTGGTTGCACCGCTCCTGGTAGTCGCGGTACGTCATCCGCAGGTCGCCGTCGACGATCGCTTCCTTGTTCGGGTAGAGCTTCGCCGCGCGGCGCAGGAAATCGTTCAGCAGCAGCGGTACTTCCATCGGCCGGTCCCCCGCGTTCACAAGATGCGCGCGGATTCTAGCCGATCTCACACCCCGGTCGAGCAGGCGGCGGCGCGACCGCGTTCGAACCGAGCACCGTCACGTGGCCAAGCTTCCGCCCCGGCCGCGGCGCCTTCCCGTACCGGTGCACGAACGTCCGCCCCGGGTGCGCCGCCGCCAGCGCCGCCAGCGCCTCCTCGTCGATGTCGCCGATCAGGTTGAGCATCGTCGCCGGCTCCCGCAGCGTCGTATCCCCGGGCGGCAGGCCCGCCACGATCCGCACCAGCTGCGCGAACTGGCTCGTCGCGCACGCCTCGATCGTCAGGTGCCCCGAGTTGTGCGGCCGGGCCGCCACCTCGTTGACCAGCACCCCGCCGTCCGGCAGCAGGTAGCACTCGAGGCACGCGATGCCAGCGAGCCCGGCGCCCTCCGCGAACCGCCGCGCGAACTCCCGCGCTGTCGCCGCCGACGCCTCCGGGATCCCCGCCGGCGCGCTCGAAACCCGCAGGATCCCGCCGCGGTGCACGTTCCGGATCGGGTCGAAGAACGCCAGCTCCCCCGCCCGGCCCCGGCAGACGATGACCGAGAACTCCGCCGCAAACGGCACCCGCTCCTCGACCACGCAGGTGCCCCCGCCGAGCGACGCCCACGCCTCCGCCAGCTCGCCGGGCTCGGTCACCCATGCCTGCCCCCGGCCGTCGTAGCCGCCCGTCGCCCGCTTGATGACCGCCGGCATCGCCAGCTCCCGCCCCGCCGCCTCCGCCTCGGCCGCACTCGCCACGATCCGGTGGCGCGGCACCGCGATGCCCAGCCCTGCCGTGAAGGTCCGCTGCTTCGCCCGGTCCTGCGTCGTCAGGACGATCTCCGCCCGCGGCAACAGCTCTATCTGCTCCCCCACCGCCGCGAGCGTCCCGGCCGGCAGTGTCTCCGTCTCCACCGTTGCTGCCGCGGCCAGCTCCGCAAACCGGGCGATCGCCGCCGGGTCCATGTACCCGCCGACCACCAGCACATCCGCGGCCTGCGCAATCGGGCAGTCCGCCGTGTCGGTGAAGGCCGCCACCCGGTAGCCCAGCGCGTGCGCCGCCTCAGTCAGCATCAGCCCGAGCTGCCCCCCGCCGATAACGCCGATGGTCGAACCCGGGGGCAGCGCCGTCATGCCAGCCGTTCGCCGAGCACGCGGTCCCGCTCCTCCGCCATGAACGCCGCCACCCGCTCCCGGAGCGCGGCGTCCTCCGCGCCGAGCAGCCGCACGGCGAAGTGCGCCGCATTCACCGCGCCCGCCTCGCCGATCGCCATCGTCGCCACCGGCGTGCCGCGCGGCATCTGCACAATCGAGAGGAGCGAGTCGAGCCCCTGCAGTGCCTTTGTCTGGATCGGCACCCCGATCACCGGCAGGGGCGTTTGCGCCGCGGTCATCCCCGGCAGATGGGCCGCGCCGCCGGCCCCCGCGATGATCACCTTCAGCCCGCGCGCCGCCGCCGTCGAGGCGTACTCCGTCACCAGCCCCGGCGTCCGGTGCGCCGAGACCACCCGCGCCTCGTAGGGCACCCCGAACCGCTCGAGCACCTCCGCCGCCAGCCGCATGGTCGGCCAGTCGCTCGAACTCCCCATGATGATCCCGACGAGCGGCGCCTCCCCGGCCATGCCCGCATTGTACGGCCGCCGCGCGCTACGGGCGGCGGTTCCGGGCGTGCTCCGCCAGCGCCGTAAAGAGCGCCGCCACCCCTGTCGTCGGCACCGTGATAAACGGCGGGTCGCCCGCCTCCCGCCGGCGGTACAGGTCGCTCACCTTGTGCGGCAGCGGCGTCCCCGCCCATGCCAGCACCACATCCGCCCGCCCCTTATCCGCCTTCGCGTCCTGCTCCGTGACCCGCACATCCCCCTCCACGAACCGCAGCCGCGGCCCGCCGGCTTCCCGCATCAGCCGCGCCGCCTCCTGCCGCGCCGGCGGCGCACCGCCCAGCACCAGCACCTCGCGCACCCCCGCCGCCCGGCACGCCTCCGCCGCCAGCCGCGCCGCCTGCAGCGAGTTCGAACCCCCGCACCCGGCGCACCGCTCCCGCGTAGTCCGCACCACCGCCCGCCCCGTCGCCCGCGCGGCAGCCTCGCACGCTGCCGCACCGCACCAGCCGGCCACCCCCGCCCAGAGCGCCTCCCGCGCACGCTCCTTCTTCGCCAGCGCCATCCGCGCCTTTTTCCCTGTCGTCAGCCGGGCCGCCACCAGCACCGCCCGCGCCGTCGACAGCCCGTCGGCGTCAACGAGCCCCTCCTCGGCGAGCCACGCATCGATCGCGAAATCGGCGCTCACCCGCCAATTGTCGCAGGGAGCGCCGTCACCGCATGTCGCGGGGCGCCGCGGCGAAGTCCGCTACTGCGCCGTAAACGTCTTCCGCTCGCCGTTCACCACCACGGTGTACTCCCGGCCGCTCACGAAGTCCGACCCCAGCTCCACCGTCGACTCGTGCGTGCCGTACACCATCGTGCACGCGACCTCATCGCTGTCCGGCACCCGGTTCGTCACCCGGATCACAATCTCTGTGTCCGTCCGCGCGACCATCTCCCACGCCTCGAACCGCGCGCACCCGTTCGGCAGCCCGCTCGTGATCACGACCGCGTATTGCGGCGGCATCGATTCCCGGACGACGATGTCGATCGCATCGATCGGGGCATCGACCACCTTCGTCGGGTACCCGTCGTTCGGCCGCGGACCGGTCGAACCATCGTCGTCGATGCACGCCGCCGCGACGGCGAGCGCCGCCAGGGCAGGGAGGAGCAGCAGGGGAACGCGCAGCAATCGGTTCATGCAGACAATGACGCCGGCGCCGCGCCGAATGTTCCGCCCGCGCGTAGCTTACCGCGCGGTAAGCCGCTATGCTTCGCCCACAGGCGGCGCTCGCCGCCGCAATCCCAGTCCTGGAGAACCCGAACGTGAAAGTGCGCGTCAAGACGGACATGTGCGAAGGCCACGGCAAGTGCGAAAAGGCCGCCCCCGAGCTCTTCAAGGTCGGCGACGACGACGTCTCCATCGTCCTCATCGAAGGCGACATCCCGAAGGAGCTCGAGGAGAAGGCCGAGCGCGCCTACCGCCTCTGTCCCCGCCAGGCGATCGAACTCCTCCCCTAGCCCGAACCTGCCCCTGCTCCGTACCCCGCTGTTCCGTAAACGCTTATTCACTTTTCCCGGCCGCTACGGTACCATCGCGCCACCGATATCCCCCATAGACCCGGGCCATGCCCCCGGAGGAGCCAGTGACCGCACCTGCCATCCAGCCCTCGGACATTAACCTCAACGACCCCGAACGCTTCCAGAGCGGGGAGTTCCACGAACTCCTCCGCATCCTCCGCCACCACGACCCGGTCCACTGGAACCCGCCGGGCGAAGTCGCCAACGGCTTCTGGTCGATCACGAAGTACGAAGACATCCTCTTCATCTCCCGCAACCCCGAGCTCTTCATCTCCAGCAAGGGCATCGCCGGCCCCGGCATCAAGCCCGAAAAACTCGCCGAGCTCGACTTCGCCGCCCAGCAGCAGAACGCCGGCGGCAACGCCTCCATCATCACGATGGACCCGCCCCGCCACGTGAAGATGCGGCGCCTCGTCAACAAGGGCTTCACCCCCCGCGCCGTCAACGCCATGGAGCCCGAAATCCGCCGCATCACCAACGAAATCCTCGACCGCGTCGCCCAGAAGGGCGAATGCGACTTCGTCCTCGAGGTCGCCAGCCAGCTCCCCCTCGCCGTCATCTGCGGCATGATGGGCGTCGAGCAGAAAGACTGGCCCCTCATGTTCGAACTCACCAACAAGGTCCTCGGCTCCGGCGACCCCGAGTACCAGACCGATGTCCCCGAAGAGCAGCGCGGCACCGGCGCCGCCGCCCGCGCCACCGCCTTCAAGGGCCTCCAGACGATGCTCGAATACTTCCGCGGCGTCCTCGAAGACCGCCGCCAGCGCCCCCGCCAGGACGACCTCGTCACCATCCTCCTCGAGGCCGAAGTCGACGGCGAAAAACTGACGGAGGGCGACATCCTCCAGTTCTGCTTCCTCCTCATCGTCGCCGGCAACGAAACCACCCGGAACGCTATCTCCGGCGGCCTCCAGGTCCTCTGCCAGCACCCCGACCAGAAGCGCCAGCTCATCGAGGACCCCTCCCTCATCGACTCCGCCGTCGAAGAGATCCTCCGCTGGACCTCTCCCCTCCACCACATGGCCCGCACCGCCACCGCCGACGTCGAGCTCCGCGGCAAACAGATCCGCGCCGGCGACCGCGTCCTCATGTGGTACCCCTCCGCCAACCGCGACGAAGACGTCTTCGACGACCCCTACCGCTTCGATATCCGCCGCACCCCGAACGACCACCTCGCTTTCGGCATCGGCGAACACTTCTGCCTCGGCGCCGGCTTCGCCCGCAAGGAGCTGAAGGTGATGTTCGAAGAGCTCTTCCGCCGCTTCCCCGATATCGACGTCGTCGGCCCCCCGGAGCGCCTCCGCTCCACCTTCATCAACGGCATCAAGCACATGCCGGTCCGCTTCACCCCGGAACGCTGACCCTGCACCTCCGCGCCCGCGCCATCTTCCGGCGCGGGCGCCGGTGCCGTACCCTATCGACCGGACGGTAAATTCCCCGGGACAGAATCAACCAGACAGCACTGCGGAGCACCACGTGACCACCGAAACCCAGACCCTCACCCTCGCCGATATCGACCTGAACGACGGCCTCCTCTTCGAGCAGGGCCTCTCCCACCAGGCGTTCAAGCTCCTCCGCAGGGAGGACCCGATCTCCTGGACCCCGCCCACCGAAGACGTCAAGGGCCACTGGAACCTCGTCAAGTACGAAGACGTCCTCTTCGTCTCCCGCCACCCGGAGATCTTCAGCTCCGAAAAAGGCATCACCGAGTACGAGCCCATCGATGAGAGCGAGGCCCTCCTCGCCGCCCAGGGCAACGGCAAGATGATCATCACGATGGACCCGCCGCGCCACGTCAAAATGCGGCGCCTCGTGAACAAGGGCTTCACCCCCCGCGCCGTCGCCCTCTGGGAGCCGAAGATCCGGGAGACCACCAACATCCTCCTCGACCGCATCGCGAAGAAGGGCGAGTCCGACTTCGTCCTCGATGTCGCCTGCAACATCCCTCTCGCCGTCATCTGCCAGATGCTCGGCGTCCCCGAGAAGGACTGGGAGCTGATGTTCGCGCTCACCAACAAGGTCCTCGGCTCCGGCGACCCCGAGTACCAGACCGACGTCCCCGAGGACCAGCGCGGCACCCCCGAGGCCGCCCGCATCACGGGCAACATGGGCACCATGCAGATGTTCGGCTACTTCGCCCAGGCCCTCATGGCGCGGAAGACCGCCCGCACCGAGGACATCATCTCCCTCCTTGTCGACTCCGAAGTCGACGGCGAAAAGCTCACCGACGAGGACATCCTCTGGTTCTGCTTCCTCCTCATCCTGGCCGGCAACGAAACCACCCGGAACGCCATGTCCGGCGGCCTCCTCGCCCTCTGCGAACACCCCGAACAGAAAAAGAAGCTCCTCAACGACATGTCGCTCATCGACTCCGCCGTCGAGGAGATCCTCCGCTGGGTCTCGCCCGTCACCCACATGGCCCGCGTCGCCAAGGAGGACACCGCCATCCGCCACCAGCCGATCAGGGCCGGTGAGCGCGTCGTCATGTGGTACCCCTCCGTCAACCGCGACGAAGACGTCTTCCCCAACGCCGACGTTTTCGATATCACCCGCACCCCGAACGACCACCTCGCCTTCGGCATCGGCGAGCACTTCTGCCTCGGCGCCGGCTTCGCCCGCCTCGAGCTGAAGGTCCTCTTCCAGGAGCTCTTCCGCCGCTTCCCCGACATCGACCTCGCCGGGCCGCCCCAGCGGCTCCGCTCCACCTTCATCGGCGGCATCAAGCACCTGCCGGTGAAGTTCACGCCCGAGAAGTAGCCGGGCGCTCCTCCTGCCTTTTCCCCTCGCGCGACGGGGGCCGGAATTCCCGGCCCCCGTCCGCGTTGTCCGGCACGCGCCGCCCGGCGGACCGCTACCGTCCCCGCGCGCAGAGCGCCACCGGGTCGCCGTAGTAGGCCAGGATTGCGTGCGCCGGGAAGCAGATGCGCGTCGGCCCCGCGGCCGGCGCCTCCGCCCGGTCCCCGCTCCCGAGCCCCAGCTTCCCCAGCAGCCTGCCCCAGGACCACCCGCCGCCGGTCTCCCGGACAACCCGGAACTTCCCCGCCTCGAGCCCCGCCAGCGCCGCCGCCCGCGCGTACGCCTCCGGCCGGTCCGCCGTCCCGTCGATCAGCCCGAGCTCCTGCGCGGTCGCGTTGTCGTAGACCATCGCCCCGATCCGGTCCCGGATTGTCGCCTCCGGGATCTCCCGTTTGGCGGCCACGTACCGCACGAACTCCGCGTACTCGTTCTCCACCCCGCGCTGGAGCTCCGCCTTCTCCTGCTCCGTCAGCGGCCGGTACGGCGCCCCCACATCCTTCGACCGGCCCGCCGTGATCGGCTGGAAGACGATTCCGTTCCGCGTGGTCACCCCGCCGCCGAGGATGCCGCCTTCGGTCGCGAAGATGCCGTCCCAGTACTCCACCGCGCCCATCGTCACGCCGATGCTCCCCACCAGGCTGCCGTAGTCCGCCAGGATCAGGTCCGCGGGCGCCATCGCGTACATCCCGCCCGAGGCGCTCAGCCCCGCGACGAACGCCACCACCGGCTTCCCTGTCTTCGCGCGGTACTCCTCAATCCCGGCAGCGATCGCCCGCGCCCCGAAGATCGTCCCGCCCGGCGTCTCGAACTCGAGGATGACGCCGGCAATGTCGCTGTCCTCGGCCGCCTTCCGCAGCTTCTCCCGCACCTCGTAGCCGTACACCACGCCCGGCAGCCCGAAGAACCCGGCCGGCTCCAGCTCCTCCCCGAGGATGACGCCCGTCACCGGGATGGAGAGCAGCTTTCCCGGCGCACCGGCCTCGCCGTACACCACGTCCTCGCCGTTCCCGCCCGAATCCGAGACCGCAGCGATGATGACCGCAAGGATGATGACCGGCAGGAAGAACGCAAATCCCAGCGTCACGCCGAAGCAGCCCGCCGCGACGACCGCCTTCACGCCGGTCCGCCAGATCATCGTCCAGGTGCTCTCCCGCGCCCCCGGCGGCGGGTACGGCCCGCTGTACCACGCCTGCAGCCCCGGCCCGTACCCCACAACCGGGGCCCCTGCCGGGGGCGGGAGCGGTCCCTGGGGCTGCGGCCCCTGCGGCGCCTGCGGGGCCGGACCCCCGGGAGCACCGGCCCCTGGAGCACCCCCGTCCGTCCCCATCGTGGCGTCATCACTCATCGAGCAACCCTCCGCCCGCAGCCGTGCACCGGCGGGCACCGCACAGCCTACCAGACCGCCCCCGCCGCCCGCGGGAACAGGCCTCAGGGATGAGGGATGAGGGATGAGCTGCGCTCCCCGCTCCCCGTTCCCCGCTCCCTGCTCCCTGCTCCCTGTTCCCCGCTCCCGGTTCCCTGCTCCCCGCTCCCCGTTCCCCGCTCCCCGCTCCCCGGGGCGGGGCCCGTGCGGGTGGCGGGGCTCCCTCCTCCCTCCTCCCTATACTTCCCCTGTGGCCGCCGAACCCTCCCGGGCACCGGTTCCCCTCCTCGAGGGCGAAGGGCTCACCCTCCGCCCCTGGGACGCCGACCTC
>Ga0272446_1002500_pt1 | contig 24905 bp, 15 predicted proteins | sample YNPCB0061_FD_194587 | JGI IMG/M metagenome (GOLD analysis project Ga0272446, IMG submission 194587) | Hot spring microbial mat communities from Yellowstone National Park, WY, United States - YNP-CB-006-1 | ecosystem: Environmental > Aquatic > Thermal springs > Hot (42-90C) > Sediment | place...
GAAACAGCATCACGTCGGCGGCCCCGGCCACCGGGCCACCCAGTCCCTTGCGCTGGCCCGCCTCGCTGGCATAGGCCAGATCGAACGACATCGGCCCCTGCACCACACAGCCGGCTATCTCGCCCGCCTCGCCACGCCGCTGCAACTCCGCCGCCTCCAGAGTGTCCGGCAAAGCCTCCGTCACCTTCTCCGAAGCCGACATCACCGCCACCTTCGGCATCGGTTCACCCAGAAGGTGCGCCAGTTCCACGGCGCTGCGCAGGATGTCCAGCTTCTGTTCGAGCGTCGGCCGAGGCGTGATGCCCGTGTCCGCCAACAGAAACCGCCGACCGACACCACGCAGTTCCATCAGCACCACCTGACAGACAACCCGGCCAGTACGCAGTCCCGTCTCACTGCGTAATACCGCCTGCAGGAGCGTCGGGGTGGCAATCTGCCCCTTCATCAACAGGTTCGCCGCCCCCTGGCGAACCCGAGCCACTGCCGCCCCCGCCGCATCGTCGCTGTCGATGACCTCGAAGCCGTCCAGGCCGATGCCCTGCTCACTGGCAACGCGCTCGATGTCGGCGCGTGCCCCAGTCAACTGCGGTCGCACCCAGCCGCGATCGCACGCCGCCCGCAACGCCTGCAACACCGTCGGGTCGGCCCCACCAGCGGCGACCACCGAAACTCCCGGTCGCTGGGCATCGGCTCCGGCAAACAACTCAGCAAAGGAGGGCAGAGGCATGACAATCCTCGTAACAACTGAACTCTAGAGCGCACCTGGAGTCGCCGTATCTCCACAGCGTTCGTCGCCCTCTCAGGCCGCCTCGAAGGCCACCACCACGACAGTGACGTTGTCGCGTGAGCCGCGATCCAAAGCGAGTTGCACCAGATGGTCGGCCCACTCTTGCATGTTCGCGAAGCCCTTACCCCCGTCTCTTAGATCCTCTGGGAACACGTGCCCCGAAAGCCCGTCGCTGGCCAGTATCAAGCGATCCCCCGGCTGTGGCCGGTAGGCTCGCACCTCCGCCGAATCCTGCATCTCGGCACAACCCAGAAAGCGATACAGCACATTCCGCCACGGACTCTGTCGCGCCTGCTCCTCCGTCAGCGTGCCCGAACGCGACAGAGCATCGGCCACCGTGTGATCGATGGTCAACTGCTCGACCTTGCCCTGACGCACCAGATACGCCGGGCTATCGCCCACGCCGGATACATAAACCTCGTCGCCCAGACAGATCGCTAATACCGCCGTCGTTCCCATTCGCCGACTGCTGAGTTGCCCCTTGCTAGTTCGCAAGATGGTCTGATGCGCCAGGTCGATTCCATAGCGCACAGCTTCGATCGGCTCTTTGTTGGCCTGCAAGGCATCCTGAATCGCCTCGGGAATGATGTCCGCCGCCAGCCGGCTGGCCAGTTCGCCCTGATCCTGCCCTCCCATGCCGTCTGCCACGAGAAACATCCGTCGCGACTCATCGACTATCAGAGCATCCTCGTTGTTAGCTCGCTTGCCCTGTGCCGAACGGCTGCCAACCTGGACTGTCCACTTTGCCATGATCGGCTCCGATGTCACGCCGCCCCTAAAGAGATTGGGCCATACCCACTCCCTGCAATCTCTAGGATTCTATACATCCCTCGTCAGAAGTTCCAGCGACAGAACCCCCGCTGGCTTGCTAGAAATTTACTGGGAGGACGGCTGTCTGGCACCTCCCTGTGCTTGTGCCTTTACTCCCCTGTGCCAAGGGAAGCTCTCGGACATGTTCTTGCGACAACGCTTTCGCCAGCCGGAACTCATGGATACTCCCGACCTGTGTTCGCGACAGCACCACGCTGCCCTGGCTGGCCTACGCCGCATCAACGCTCTGTCTCGCAGCGAGTATGGCTACTTCCGGCCCCTGTGCCAGCTTCAGCGCGAACTGGGCCGAGATCGCCTACGCATTGTCGATGTGGCCTGTGGTGGCGGTGATGTGACCGTCCGACTGTGGCGACTAGCCGCCCGTCACCAGCTTGACTGGCGAATTTCCGGCTGCGATTTCAGCCCCCAGGCCGTCGAGATCGCCCGTCAGCACGCCCGCCGCTGCCAGGCTCTCGTTCACTTCTTCACCCACGATCTGCTCGCCGGCCCGATTCCCTTTCCTGTCGATGCCGTCGTTTGCTCGCTGTTCCTACACCATCTCGACGAGGAAGCTGCCGTCCGCCTGCTGCACGCCCTACGCCGTACCGGCACGCGGCTGCTGCTCATCAACGATCTGGATCGCAGTGTTTTGGGATGGACGCTGGCTCTGGTCGTGCCGCGTCTTGTCAGCTTGTCTCCCATCGTCCACGTCGATGCTCTCCGCTCGGTGCGAGCGGCCTTTCGCCCCGCTGAGGCTCTGCAACTAGCCCAGCAGGCCGGCTGGACGGAGGTGACCGTCCGCCGGTGCTGGCCCTGTCGCTGGCTGCTGATCGGGAGGCAAGCGTGCAGCCCGTAAATCCGACTCTGTCCCTGGCGCAGGCTGCCCAGCGTCCTTGGCCTGCTGTGGTCGTCGGTGCCGGCCCTGCGGGTGCCTTAGTAGCCGGCCTGCTGGCCCGCGCTGGACAGAACGTGTTACTCGTCGATCAGGCCCACTTTCCCCGCGCTAAGGTATGCGGTTCATGTCTGAACGGCCGGGCCCTGGCCGCTCTGGCCGATGCTGGGCTGGCCGATCTGCCCTCTCGCTGTGGTGCCGCTCCCTTGCGTCGCTTTCACCTCGGAGTACCCGGTAGTCAGGCCCGGATGTCCTTGCCCACCGGCCTGGCTCTGTCGCGCGAACGGTTCGATGCCGCCCTGATCCGGGCCGCCTGCGAACGTGGCAGCCATTTCCTACCCGGCACGCGAGCCACGCTCCTACCTGATGACAGCGATTCCCCTTACCGTTCGCTGCTGTTGCGCGGCCCAGAGGGCGAGGTGCAGGTGCAATCGGCGGTCGTGCTGGCAGCCGACGGACTGGCCGGCACCTTGCAGCAGCGGACGCGACCGCCGACCCGCCCCGAAGCCGACTCGCGTATCGGTGCGGGAGTCGTGCTGCCTTGCTCCGATCCCTTCTACGAGCCGGGCACGATCTACATGGCCTGCGGTTCGGGGGGCTATGTGGGGCTGGTGCGTGTGGAAGATGGCCGGCTCGACGTGGCTAGTGCGGCCGACCCAGCCGAGTTACGTCAGCACGGTGGCCCCGGTCGGCTCGCGGTCGATCTCTTGACTCGAGTCGGCTGGCCTGTGCCCGAGGGACTGGCCGAGGCCGGCTGGCGCGGCACGCCGGCTCTGACCCGACAGGCCCAGCAGGTTGCGGCTCACCGCCTCTTCGCTCTGGGTGATGCCACCGGCTACGTCGAACCGTTCACTGGTGAGGGCATGGCCTGGGCACTCAGTTCGGCAGTGGCACTGGCTCCCCTAGCTCTGCAAGCCTGCCACCGCTGGGACACTGGACTGGCGAAAAACTGGACAGAACGGCATCATCGGATCGTGGCCAGTCGTCGCCGAACCTGTCGATTAGCCGCCGCTGTGTTGCGACGACCCCTGTTGACCGGACTGGTCGTTCGACTGCTGGCCTGGTTGCCGAGTCTGGCCCGGCCGGTGGTCGCTGGGTTGAATCGGCCAGCGCGAGTTTTTAGCGTTTCCTCTGGAGTTTCCCTTCCTGGAGAGAGTCGATGAGCCTGGCCATCCACCGCATCGGTATCGCCGTTCCTCCGGAAACGATTTCCCAGGACGACGGCTTGCAGGTCGCTCGCGCTCTGGCCGCCGCCACCCCTGAGCAGGAAACTTGGCTACCGGGCATGTACAAAGGAACTGGGATTCGCTCACGCGGCATCAGCTTTTCGTCGCAGCTTGTTTGCGATGTGCTGGAGGGCACTCGCCTGTCCGACTCTCCCTTCCTACCCACAGGCGATCCGACGGATCGCGGCCCGTCCACGGGCATCCGTTTGCAATACTATGCCCAACTCGCTCCGCCTCTGGCCCTGACCGCCTGCCGCGAGGCCATCGCCGCTGCCGACGTGGAGCCTGCTGCCTTCACTCATCTCATTACCGTGTCCTGCACCGGCTTCATGGCACCAGGTCTCGACCGCTACTTGACCTTCGCTTTGGGATTGCGTCCCACCATCGAGCGAACGCAGGTCGGCTTCATGGGCTGCCACGGTGCCATCAACGGCTTGCGTGTGGCAAACGCCCTGGCCTGTCAGCCCGGTTCGCGGGTACTGCTGTGTGCCGTGGAGTTGTGCAGCCTGCACTACCACTACAGCTACAATCCCTCCAAGATGATCGCCAACGCCATCTTCGCCGACGGGGCCGCCGCCCTGGTGGGCCACTCGGCCAAGGATCACGAACCCTGGCGCGTATTGGCGACCGGCTCTTGCTACATTCCCAACTCCGAAGATGCCATGACCTGGACGATTGGCGACAACGGCTTCGAGATGACTCTGGCACGCAACGTGCCAGGGCTGATCGCTCGCCACCTTCGCCCTTGGCTGGAGGACTGGCTGGGCCGGCTAGGCGTGGGGCTGGACGGAGTTCGCTCCTGGGCCGTCCACCCAGGCGGCCCCAAGATCCTCGTCGCCGTCGAGGAAGCTCTGCAACTGAAGCCGACCGCCCTGGCCACCTCGCGTGAGGTGTTCGCCGACCACGGCAACATGTCGTCGCCAACGGTGCTGTTCATCCTGCGTCGCCTGATGGAACAGCAGGCCGCTCGCCCGTGCCTGATGTTGGGGTTTGGCCCCGGTCTGGTCGCCGAGGCCGCTCTGGTCGGCTGAGCGGCAACCTCCACCCGCTAACGCGAGCTGGCTCGCTACACTCGCTCCGTTAACCACGGGGCGGGTCGTCGCTCGAAAAACGCCTGCAATCCCTGCCGACACTCCTCCCCAAGTCTTGGCGCGGCAGAGGCTTCGGCTGTCTCCTCCACCGACAACGCCGATTCGCCCAACCGCGCGAGCAATTGCTTGGTCGCTCGCAACGCTTCCGGCCCGCCTTCGGCCAGACTGCCGGCCCACCGCAACGCCTGCGAACGCAGTTGCTCCCCAGCGACCACGGTGTTGATCAGACCGACTCGACACGCTTCCTGAGCATCGATCAGTTCGCCGGTCAGCAGCAGAAACCGAGCGGCTCGCTCGCCAACCAGACGCAGCAGATGTGGCATCACCATCGCTGCCACCAGTCCCCGACGCACCTCCGGGTAGCCAAAGGTAGCCTCCGGCACAGCAACTGCGAGGTCACACACGCTCACCAACCCCGCTCCTCCCGCCAGAGCCGGCCCATTGACCGCCGCCACCGTCGGCTTGCTCAGCCGATAGATGCGGTCGTATAGCCGGGCCAGTTTCAGGGCATCATCACGAATCGCTGCCTCGTCGGCGTTGTTCTGTTGGCTTTCTTGCAGTTCCGCCAAATCCATGCCGGCACAAAACACCGAGCCGGCTCCCGTCAGTACCACGGCCCGTACCTCGGCATTCGCTTCCGCTTGCTCGAACGCTTCGCTCAGTGCCGCGATCAGTGCCCGGCTTAGGGCATTGCGTCGTGCGGGTCGATTCAGCGTCAGTATCGCCGTGCGACCGTAGTATTCAACCTGTACCAGATCGCTCATGATGGCTGCCGATCGTCTCATGGGCAGGGCATCGGCCACGCTCAGGTCGAGTTCCAGACGCAGCAGAGCCAGTCCCAACGTCTTGCCCTGGCTGTCGCTGCGCAGCGAGCGACTCGCTCCGCCTGCTAGGACATCGTACAGCACGAAGTTCAGACCTAGCACGTTGGCCGCTTCGTACCGCTCGACCCGCGTCGGTTTCAAGGGACGGAAATAGTCGGCGACCATCTCAGCGGTTAGGTTGGCTCGCAGCCAGTCGAATCCCTGCGGCGTGTAGGCCAGCACCGCAATGTTGGCGTGGTTGCCCTTGTCGCCGCTTCGAGCGTGGGCGATGTGGCTCAGAGTTAGCCGATTGGTCATGTCGTCTTTACTCCGCTGCTCGCCTCAAAGGATCTGCCATTGGGGTTGCACTACGGTTCGGTCGATGAGAGCCGGCCAGTAAGCGAACACCTCGCGCACCACGGGTCGGCCGGTGGTGTAGCCGGTGACCCCAGGCGGGCCACTGGTGACCAGCGGAGCGAGTTCTCGGCTGAATCGCTCGACGACGGCTCGACTCGGATCGGCCACAGCTAGACGTAGCACCACTTCGGGAGGATCGGCTTGAGGTAGCACGCCCGGCAAGCTGTCGCCACTGCCCAGTACCTCGACGAGACTGCGCTGCGGTCGGACTCCCGCCTGCGCTAGCCGATCCAGCACAATCGCCCCACACCTGCGCGCCTTGGCAGTCGCCCCTGGCCCAGCGATGACCAGCGTGCCGGCCGCCGTGTAGCCGTCCCGATAGGCGATCGACACCTTCCACTGCCCCGGAGCCGGTTCGCCCCGTCCGCCGCGCACCTGTACCAGATCCGGGCCAATCTGTTCCAAGGTGACTGCCGTGAAGTCGGCGATCACGTCGGGAGTGTAGTAGCGAGCCGGATCGCTCACCTCATAGAGCAGTTGCTCGGCGACGGTTTCGAGGTTGACTGCGCCACCACTACCGACCGGCTTGCCGATGGTGAACGAGCCGTCGGCAGCGATGTCGGCAATGGGATAGCCGACGGTCGCGAGGTCAAGTGCCTCGCCGTTGCACCACAGCCCGCCAGTAACTTGTGCGCCACACTCGATGAGATGGCCGGCGACCGTTGCCGCTGCCAGGCGATGCCAATCGTCCAGCTTCCAGCCGTGTTCGTACACCGCTGGTGCTACAGTCAAGCTGGCATCGGCCACCCTACCAGTGACGACCACATCGGCCCGAGACAGAGCGGCAACCAGCGGAGCGCAGCCCAGATAGACATTGGCACTGACCACGAGTGGCCGGATGGCCGATAGCGGTTCTCCGGTGTCCAGATGCGCCAGCCGATGTCCGGCGGCAAGCAGTGCGTCGAGTCGGTCAAGCAGGTCGTCGCCGAACACTACTGCGATGCGGCGGTTGGTCAGTCCGGCTCGATCTAGGCATTCACGGGCCGCCTGGGCACAGGCCAGTGGATTCATACCGCCGGCGTTGGTGATGATCTTGAGCCGAGGCTGATCGGCCAGCAGTGGGGCGAGACGAGCCAACACCTCGAGAAAATCGCCGGCATAGCCCAGCCGAGGATCACGCTGCTTTTGCAGCGCGAGGATCGACAAGGTGAGTTCAGCGAGATATTCGAGCGTCAGATAGTCCAATTGCCCGGTCTGAGCCAGTCGCACCGGAGCATCGCTGCTGTCGCCCCAGAACCCACAGCCGTTGCCGATTCGCACTGTTTTGCTCATGAGCAGAGGTTCTCGCTGGGTTGCATCTCCCCACTGCTGAAGCGAGTGGGCCCGCTTTGGCGAGCCGCCCCGCGTCAGCGGGCGGAGCTACGGCAAGTTCACTTCCTCGACCCTCGCGCTGCCCGGCTCGAAGTGGAACAGACGCTGGCACTCCAGATCGCTTAATTGCCTGTTCCACTCTGGATTGCGAAACTCGATTTCCACGAGGAGCCGATCTGGCCCACCGGGTTCGGCTGGCCCCCACCACTCTGTGCGTGCCGGCCAGCTTTCCGATCCACGCAAGAATACACGACACAGTCGCGGTAAGGCAACCGGCCAAGTGGCCGACCGTGGTGCTAGCCGGTCACGCTGCTGCGGATTCCAGATACCAACCACAATGCGATCTGTGCCGCGCTCGAGGTGCCGCACCCAGACCCACTGCTGCACCAGACTGGCCAACAGGCCCTCCGGCCCACGCTGCGCCAGTGGAGTCACGGTCGAACCAGTAGCGGCAAAGTCGGTCAGCATAGCTGGGGTCAGTCCTTCGGGAGGCAGTTGCCAGCGTTTGACCTCCTCATAGCCGCGCGGCCCCGTTCGACTGGCCTGCCACAGATGCACGCCGTCGCAGACCAGTAGCAGCCCGCCACGAATATGTTCGGTTCGACTGAAGGTGCTGCGTGTGCGCAATTCGAGCCGACGCCGCGAGCCACTGGCTCGCTGATAAAAGCCCTCGGCTTGATAATCAACCTCGGGCAAGTGAACGTGCAACCACAGATCGGTTCGCAGCCATAGGCGGTCTGGGCGAGCCAGTTGGGCGGCGGCCTGCTGCACAAGTTGCTGAGCTTCAGCCAGCGGCGCGGCGGTGAGAACGCCAGCTAACTCGGCAGGCGGCTCCACCTCCACTGCTGGCAAAGTGACCCTGTCACTGCGATACCAAGCCCCCAGCAGGAACACCACCAGAAGCGGTGTCAGAAGCAGTGCAAGGAAGTGAGCAATCCGCATGGGCAAACCTTTCCTGCTTTGACGAAAGAACTGGCGACCAAACGGCCGAACTATAATCCTGACACGCTCGATTCACAAGACCGGCAGATCCGGACAGTGCAGCAGGGGCACTATGTGGAGCAACTGCTGCTCTGAAACAGGTTTATGTAGAATTACCCTGGTGGCCGGCATGATCCGGTCTTCATGGATGAGGGGGAGCGGATGAAGCGAACACTGGCAATGTGGGCGGGCCTGGCCGCCCTGCTGGGCTGGGGCGGCTCCGCTGCCCAGGCTGGCAAGTTTATGTCACAGGCATTCAACAATAGCCCGGAAGGCGTGGTGCGAACCGGGCCGATCCAGGCTTATGAGATCCCTGGGGTGGTCGGCCCCAACGGCACCCCCGTGCTGCAACGCGCCGCGAGTAGCTATCGCGAGCCGACCGGAGCCGACTACGCTCGCGCCTTCATTGCCCAACAGTACCCACCGGAAATCTTGCACGAGGCCAAGTTCCAGCCTCCGCCGCCTGGGTTGGTGCCCGTCCACTTCACTGGACAGCCGCAAGGTGCCGTTCAACAGGTTAACTATCAGCCGCCAGCTAGCCCGACCTTCAACCCGATTCACGCGGGCATTCCCGGCATCGCTCCGCCTGGCCCTCCAGGTGCTGTCGCTGCTCTGGGTGCCCTGACGGGGCAACCGTCGTCCTTCGGCGTGCATCGCACCGAAATCCGCTTCGTCGGCCCCGCCGGCATGAAGATTAGCTGGTTCGCGCCGCGCCAGGATGGCAAGGCCGGCTTCACGCCTCAGTATCTCGAAGCACCGGCTCGCTACAACTTCCTGCAACAGGCCGTCTATCGCCTCAAGTTGAGCGATCTGCCCAATCGGCCGGGGGTCGATCTGTATCCGACCCTGGAAATCACCCCCGCCAACGCCAAGACAGCGACCTTCCTAGCTCACAGTGCGGTTCCCATCAGCTTCACCGAGGAAGATTTTGAGCAGGTGACCGCCGGCAACTTTGTGGTCAAGGTCATCTACCTGCCCGATCCGCAGTATCAGGATCTGGCAGCCACCGGCCCGGATGAGGTCGTCTCCTCTCGCCTGGAACCTGGTGTCGATCCGGTTCTCGAAGCCAAGCGACGCGGCTCGATCCTGGCCATCGTGCGTCTGGGCAACATCGACCTGGAAGCACCCAACACTCCTGCAATGGATGCTCCCGATCCCAACGCCCTGCGGCACGCCCAGGCCATGCAGCAGATGCAACAGCAGCAGATGCAGGCTATGGCCGCCATGCAGCAGCAGATGCAACAACGCGGCGGTCAGCCTGGCATGATGCTTCCTGGCCTGCCGATGCTGCCTCCCGGTATGATGCCTCCCGGTATGATGCCTCCCGGTATGATGCCTCCGGCTAGGACTCCGGGGCTGCCGCCTGCTCCGAACACGCAGGGGGTGCCGGCCAGCACGCCGTCCACGATGCCGATCAGCACCCAATCGACCACGGGCACGCCGACTAGTTCGACCAAGCCCTAAGAGCAAGCGATTGGTCACGCTTCCCGACCTGTTCAGCGGGCGATAAATCCCCGAACGTGCCAGGGATGGCGAACGGGCGGAGGCAGTACGGCACGGAAGCCGTCTATCCTCCGCCCTGTTGTTGTTGACTCTTCTTTCCGCCTGGATGAAACGCGGGGGGGATGGACTCATGAATCGCCAACTTGCCTGCCTGCTGACCGCTGTACTGCTCGCGGCTCCCTTGCAAGCGCAGTGGCAGCCGCCTCGTCCGCTGGTTCCAACACCTTCTCCGCTATTCTTCGTGCGCTTCAGTGGGCCGCCTGGGATGAAGGCGACCTTCTATCAGGGGACGGCTGTGCCGCGTGAGTTCCCCTGTCCGGTAGTGGTCGGCATGCGAGCCGGCTACGTCTTTCGCGTTCGCCTGAGCGACCTGCCGGGCCATCCGGGTCTGACGCTGTATCCGTCCATCGAGGTACGCGGCAGTCTCAAACTCCAGCCGCGTTACAGTGCTGCCTCGTTCCCAGCCACGGTCAAATTGACGGAACGCGACATCGAGGCCGCCAAGGCCGGTGTGCTGGTCACCAAGGCTATCTATCTAGAACATCCCGACCGAGCCGAGCCAACCGCCAGCGCACCGGGAGACATCCTCGAAACCGATGTGCCGCTTCAGAGCAATCTGCTTGAAGAAGCCCGTCGCCGTGGGCGAGTCCTGCTCGTGGTGTACCTGGGTGGCCGTATCCCGGTCGCCGAGGAAATCGCGATGCAGAACGTGCCGGGCACCATTCTCTTCCCTGGAGAAAAGATGGTCGGCCCAGCAGCGGCTCCTCCCAAGGTGCTGCCGGTGAATCCGGGCTTTTACGATCCCTTCCTCGGCCCGCGTCCCTTGGAAGAAGAGTGCCTGCACGACGGCGGCGATCGCCTGCAAAAAGCCGCCTTCGATGGCCAGGGCCAACTCGCCGGGGTCGATCCCGAAGACACCGTGGCGGAATACCGCGACTCGGCGGGGCGACGGCAGGTGGTCTGTTCCAATCGCGTCTGTCTGTGCGTACCCCGCTACGCCGCTCTGGTCAAACAGATGCCCTTGACCGGCGTGGATGCCGTCTTGACACCGATGGCCAAGCAGCTCGTCAAACGCGATGTGACCCTGACCCGACGTGAGGAGAGTTTGACTACCAACCAGGTCAAGAAGCCCGTCGAAGCCGAAGGCCGAATGCGTCCCAGCGAGAATGTGGCTCTCAAGTCTCCTGGCCAACTGGTGCAGGTCAAGATGTTGCAGGCCGATCAACTCACCCTCGGGCTAGTCGAAGCGGTCGGCACCAAGCGCATCCTGCAACTCTCGCCGGCGCAAAAGCTCGTGCTGTTGAAGCAACTCAAACTGCCCTGGGAGTTTTCCGGCGTGCAGCGACTGGGACAGTACGACCAGCTCAAGGGGCCAGCCGTCATCGCTCGCGTCAAGGGCGGGCCGGAAATCATCACCGCCACCGTGACCACTCGCGACTTGACCGTGTGCTGCAACGAGGCTCCCATTCCGCCGGAATGTCCGCTGGTACTCATCAAGTGTGCCGATCGAGGCAGTGCCCAGGTGGGCGATGTGGTGACGTTTTCGCTCCGCTACAGCAACGTGGGCGGTCGGCCTATGACCGATGTAGCCGTGGTAGACAGCCTGTCGGGCCGGCTGGAGTACGTCGAAGGCAGTGCCCAATCGGATCGTGACGCGGTGTTCACAGTGCAACCCAACGAGGCCGGCTCGCAGTTGTTGCGCTGGGAAGTGACCGGAACCCTACAGCCCGGCGACAGCGGTCGAGTTCGCTTCCAGGCCCGGATTCGCTAATGGCACGTCAACTCGACCACACCCGCCGTCCAGCGATCCACACGCCCGCCACCCGCAACTGCTCGTCCAGGAGGATCAGGTCGGCGATTTTGCCGACCTCGATACTCCCTCGTTGTGCGTCTAGCCCAGCGATGCGCGCCGGTGTGAGCGAGGCCATGCGAATAATCTCGGGCAGTTCCGCTCCGGTGGCCTGTCGCATGGTACGCACGGCCGTATCCATGCCCAGCACCCCGCTCGCCAGTGCCTTGCCGTCCAGCATCAGTCCCACCTCATCGCGACGCAAGATCGGCTCCCCGCCGTCGAGCGGGCCGAACATGTATTCGCCATCAGGCCTATCCAGCGCGCGATTGGCATCGGTGACCAGCGCGAGCCGATCCGGCCCCTTGATCTTGTAGGCCAGGCGCAGCAATTCTGGAGCGAGGTGCTTGCCGTCGGCAATGACCTCTGTGGTCAATTCGTCGAAGAACAGCGTGGCTTCCATCAACCCGCCGCGCATCGGATAGGTCTGACTCTGACGTAGCCGAGCCCGGTCGGACATGGCACAAAACAGGTGATCGACATGGCGAACGCCCCAGTGAACCGCCTGCTCCACTTGGGCAAACGTGGCGTGGGAATGCCCCGCATTGCAGCGGATGCCGACGGCCCGACAGGCGCGGACAAAGTCCTCGGCTCCCGGCAACTCGGGGGCCACAGTTGCAGTGCGGATCACGTCGGCGAATTGCAGATATTGCCGATATTCCGCTTCGCTGGGACAGCGAAGCGACGCACCAGGATGACAGCCACGCGCTTCGGCTCCGAAGTAGGGGCCATAGAAGTGCGCGCCCAGTACCGTCGCGCCATCGGTGCAGACTCCAAGCAACTCGCGGCAAGTGCGCAGGAAGGCCAGATGTTGGTCGTGCCGGGCCACGGTCGTGGTGGCCAGCACTCCAGTCGTGCCATGCCGGGCGTGGGCACGGCACACGGTGCGAAATGCCTCGACAGTGCCGTCCATGAAGTCCGCGCCGTCACCGCCGTGGACGTGCAGATCGATGAATCCCGGAGCCAGGTAGCTGCCGTCCAGATCCACCACCTCGGCTCCGACCAGGGACACCGAGCCGGTTCGCACCTCGAGGATGCGATCGGCTTGCACTACCACAGTGGCCTGGGGCAGCAAGCGATCGGGCAGTACGATGGTGCCGTTGGTGAACGCGATCAAGGGCACGATTGGCGGCTCTCCCCAGGTAGTCGGCGAGACAACACCGGCATCCTACAACCCTGACAAGGAGTCTGCTACGGGAGAGATCTAGCTCACTTCTTTGTCGTCTGCCTCCACGGCTTGCCGAGCGATGACAGGTGTTCCCCCAGCAGCGGCTGCCACTCTGCCGGCGTAGCGTGTGGCGAATGTCGCTGCTTGCTGCACCGATTTGCCCTCTAGCGAGTAGACCAACAGCCCGGCCGTGAACGCATCGCCGGCTCCGATGGTGTCCACCACTTGCACCTTTACACCAGGCACCTCCACTTCTTCCGTGGCGGTTTGCACCAGACAGCCCTTTTCGCCGCGTGTCAAGGCGACCAACTCCAGGGCATATCGATCGCGTAGTTCGGCTAGACAATCGCTCTGGGTTGTCCCCTTCAGCGTTAGCATGGGTTGCAGTAGAAGCAGTTCCTCATCGTTGAGCTTGAACCAGTTGCACGCCTGCAACGAAGCCTCGATGATCTCCCGGTTGTAGTAGTGTTGTCGCAAGTTGATGTCGAAGATCACTCGCGCTTGTTGGGCAGCTTGCAGAAAGCGTTGCACCGTCTGACGGGCCGTTGCCGACCGCTGGATCAGCGAGCCGAAACAGACCGCACACGCTCGCTGGGCCAGTTCCTCCAGCGCGTTCGTCCAAGCCAGTCGATCCCAGGCTCCCGGATGGATGGTGAAGGTGTGATGGCCCGAGGCATCGAACTCCACGCTCACTGTGCCCGTCTTCTCGATGGCATCGGATTGCACGAACGCATCGGACAGACCCAGTGCCTGCAGTTGCTGACGAATCTCCCGACCCAACGCATCCTCGCCGACCCGACTCACCACCTCGGCGGGATGGCCGAGTTGCTTGCAATGGAAGGCAAAGTTGCACGGTGCCCCGCCGAGTACCTTGCCAGAGGGCAGCAGATCCCAAAGCACTTCGCCAAGGCCGACGATGGGGGCTGAGGACATGGCAGTTGCCTCCAAATGGAAACCTCCGCCCGCTGACGCGAGGCGGCTCGCTGGCCGGCCTACTCGCGTCAGCGGTGCGAGGGCGGAGGTTTCTCTCCTCACGCCAGTATCTTGTCCACTACGTTGCCATGCACGTCGGTCAGACGGAAGTCGCGGCCCTGGAACTTGAACGTCAGCCGCTTGTGATCGACTCCGAGCAGGTGCAGCATCGTGGCGTGCAGATCGTGGACATCGACGATGTCGGTGACAGCGTTGTAGCCTAGGTCATCGGTGGCACCATAGCTGATGCCGCCCTTTATGCCGCCGCCGGCCAGCCACATCGAGAAGCCCTTGATGTGGTGATCCCGGCCATTCCCCTGAGCCATCGGCGTGCGACCGAACTCGCTGCCGAAGATCACTAGCGTGTCCTCCAGCATGCCGCGTTGTTTCAGATCGCGAATCAGAGCGGCCGCTCCCTGATCCACCTCGGAGGCCGACCCCTTGACCCCGTCTTTCACCCCGCCGTGGTGATCCCAGTCGCGGTGGTAGAGCTGGATGAACCGCACGCCGCGTTGCGCCAGCCGACGCGCCAGCAGGCAGTTGGCGGCGAAACTGCCGTCCAGCCCGCGCACGCCGTACAGATCGAGTACCTTCTGCGACTCATCCTTGAAGTCCATCAGGCCGGGCACGCTCGTCTGCATGCGGAAGGCCATTTCGTACTGGGCCACTCGCGTGGCGATCTCTGGATCGTCGGCCAGGCTGGCGTGTTGGGAGTTGAGTTCCTGCACAGCGTCGATGATGTCGCGCTGCCGCTCGGCGGTCACGCCCTGTGGCCGATTGAGGTACAGCACGGCATCACCCTTGCTGCGGAAATGCACGCCCTGGAAGCGGCTGGGCAGGAAGCCCGAGTGCCATTGCCGGGCCGAGATCGGTTGCGATTGGCCGTAGCGACCCGAGGAGGTCAGCACCACAAAGCCCGGCAGATCGTCGCACTCTGCCCCTAGACCGTACCACACCCAAGTGCCCATGCTTGGTCGGCCCGAGATGGTCGTCCCCGTGTTCATGAAAGTGTGAGCCGGGTCGTGATTGATCGCCTCGGTACGCAGCGAGCGGATAATACACAACTCGTCCGCCACGCTGTGCAGGTGCGGAAAGACCGTGCTGATGCTCTGGCCACTCTTGCCCACTTGGGCGAAAGGATGTTGCGGGGCCAGGCAGGTCAGCCGCGCTCCCTGCAACTGGGCGATGGGCTGCCCCTTGGTGAACGACTCGGGCATCGGCTTGCCGTTCATCTCGGCGAGCTTCGGCTTGTAGTCGAAGGTCTCCAGATGCGACATGCCGCCGGCCATGTAGAGGTAAATCACCCGCTTGGCCCGCGGTGGGTGGTGCGGCTTGCCCAGCACGCCCGGCCAGCGTTCGACCTGTACTCCCGCCTTCCGAGGAGCCTCGTTGGCCGACAGATAGTGCGGATCAACCAGTGACGCGAAAGCCAGCGTGCCCAGGCTCAGGCCGGATCGGCCCAGGAAGGAACGCCGAGAGACGAGTTGACGAAGAGTTTCCGAATGCATGGCCAAATCACTCCCGAGTGATGGTTTCGTGCAGATTGAGCAGGACGCGCGTCAGGCTCGTCCAGGCGGCTAGTTCAACGCGATCGACGTTCTTGCCAATGGGTGCCAACCCTACGCTCAGCAGCGACTCGGCGGCCGCGCGGTCGTTGGCGTACTGTTGCCGATGACGTTCGAGCAGCGGCAGCAGTACGGCCGACTCTGCCGAACGCGGAGTTCGGCCCAGCACCTGTCGGTAGGCAAAGGTCAGTCGCTCGGCCTCGCTCTTGCCGGCAGACACTACCTTCTCGGCCAGCACGCGAGCGGCTTCGACATAGGTCGGATCGTTGAGCAACACCAGGGCCTGTTGGGGGGTGTTGGATCGTGCTCGCTCAGCGGTGCATTCCTCGCGGCTGGGGGCATCGAAGGCGAGCAGGCTAGGATGCGGGAAAGTACGCTGGACGTAGGTGTACAGGCCGCGACGGTACTGATTTTCGCCCTTGTCGGCGATCCAGTCGCGCGGCGGGAAGTTCAAATACGCCCAGTAGCCAGCCGGTTGATACGGCTTGACACTCGGGCCACCTATCTTCGGCGACAGCAGACCGCTGACCGCCAGGGCGTTGTCGCGGATCAGTTCGGCATCGAGGCGGAAGCGGTTCTGGCGAGCCAGCAGACGGTTGGCCGGATCACGCTGCCGCAATTCGTCGCTGGCCGTGGCAACCATCCGATAGGCCGACGAGGTGACCAGCAGGCGAATGAGATGTCGCACGTCCCAACCGGACTCGCGGAACTCGACGGCGAGCCAGTCGAGCAATTCAGGATGGCTCGGCCAAGTGCCCTGACTGCCGAAATCCTCCAGTGAGGTGACCAGTCCCTGCCCGTAAAACAGTCGCCATAGCCGATTGACAAACACGCGAGCGGTCAGGGGATGTTCGGGAGCCACCAGCCAGCGAGCCAGATCGAGGCGGTTGGCTCGTCCCTTGACCCCAAGCGGTGGGAGCGAGGCCGGCGTTCCCGGTGCGACGATCTCGCCGGAATCGTCCAGCCAGTTGCCGCGCGGCAGCACACGCATAGTACGGGGTGTCACAGCGGTGGTGATCAGCGTCTCGGGAGCCGACTTTTCCAACGTCTGTCGCTGGGCGGTCAAGCGGGCGATCTGGTCGCGAATCGCCTGCAATTCCGGAGCGATGGAGCGATAGTGGCTGGCCAGGGTCTCTTTCTGAGCCGCCGTCCGCTTATCCGGCTCGGTCTTCAGGGCCGCGATAACCGCCTCGGGCAGGCCGGCGCGATCGCCCAGACCGGGTTTGGCCTGGGAGGTGAGGTCGAGCCGCACTCGGCCGATGTTGTGCTGCGGAAAAGCGGAGTTGTGTTCCAGACGCACTTGTAGAGTGGTTCCGGGGCCGCCCGCCAGCGGTTTGGCGAAGGTGAACACAGCAGTACGATCAACCCCCTTGTGGATGTGGCCCTCGATGGCCCAGCCTGGGCCGCGCGGCTGGAGCAGCGATTCGACGGGGTAGCCGGGTTGCGAGAAATCAGCGATGGCCGAGGCCAGCTTGATCGGCTGTAGCTTGCCGTCCTTGTCTACCAGAGCGACGCGAAGGCCGGTCAGCACGAAGTTGCCGTTGCCTCGCGACAGGCCGTTGCCGGGCAGCGAGGGGTGACGCAGGGCGGTCAGTCGCAGGCCGGTCAGGTTGGTCTGATCGGTGGTGAGCGTCAGGGTGTAGGTGTCCTTGGCCGGGTTGGTGCCGGTGGACAGCACGGACAGATCGGGCTGCACTTGCAGGGTGGCTCCGCCCGACGAAGCGACCTTCTGAGGTTTGGCGGTGACCCAGACCGACTGCGTCTTGTCGAGTTCGGCGCGGGCGGATTGTTCCCACTGCTGTTGAGCGGCCTGCAACTGCGGCGTGGAGGTGGTCAGTCGCTGACGCAACTCGGCTAGTTGCTCGTCGATTCGCTGCATCTGGGCGAGTTGCTCGGGAGTGGGCATGCGGGTCTGCGGCTGTCGGCCCACAGCTACCTCGCTAACATCGGCCCAGAACGCGGCGAACTGATAGAACTCCTTGAGCGTCAACGGGTCGTACTTGTGGTTGTGGCATTCGGCACAGCCGAACGTCAATCCCAGCCAGACGGCACTGGCGTTACGAACGCGATCAGCGGCGTATTTGGCGGTGTATTCTTTGGGCTGCGCGCCGCCTTCTTCGGTGGTCATGAGCAAGCGATTGTAGCCCGAGGCAATGCGAGTGTCGCGGTTGGCATCGGGCAGCAGGTCGCCGGCCAGTTGCTCCATTGTGAAGCGGTCGAAGCGTTTGTTGCTGTTGAAGGCATCGATGACCCAGTCGCGATAGAGATAGATGTCGCGGTGGTTGTCGGAGTGGTAGCCGCCCGTGTCGCCGTAGCGAACCAGATCGAGCCAAAACAGGGCTAGTCGCTCGCCGTGGTGCTTGGATTCCAGCAGTCGCTCGACTAGTTTTTCGTAGGCATCCGGCCGGGTGTCCTGGACAAAGGCCTCGATCTCGGCAGGTGTCGGCGGCAGACCGAGTAGATCGAAACTGAGCCGACGAATCAGAGTACGGCGGTCGGCTTCAGGGGCCGGAGTGAGGTTCTCAGCCTCTAGACGCGCCAGCACAAAGCGGTCAATCGGCGTGCGTAGCCACTGCGGACGGCGTACAGCAGGCAAGGCAGGGCGTTTCGGCGTGATGAACGACCAGTGATCCTGATAGTTAGCTCCCTGTTCGATCCAGGTACGGATGAGAGCTACTTGGGCCGGCGCAAGCGTCTTGTTGGTGGAGGCGGGCGGCATGTGTTCCTTGCCGGAGACGATCAGACGACGGAACAGTTCGCTCTCGTCGGGCTTGCCGGGCACCAGCACGGTCTTGCCGCCCTCGGCAGTGTCTAGGCGCAGATTGGCCTTGCGCTTGGCGGTATCCGGGCCATGACAGGCAAAACAATATTCCGAAAAGATGGGGCGGATGTCGCGATTGAACTCGATGGGGCCGGCCAGAGCATTGCCGGCAAAGGCCAGCAAAGCCAGGCTGAGACCAGTGAGGCGGATCATGGATGCGGTTCTCCTGTCGGCAAGAGGCCGGTTGGAGGGTAGGAGTCCGTGGCGTTATCTAGCTTCACGATATCGCGAAGCGAGGACGGACTCAAGTGGCTGGCCTTGTCCGAGTTGATGAGGATTCGAGGAGCAATCGCTCAACTTTTCTTGTCCGCAGAGGGTCGGGCCGTTACCTTGGAAGGAAGTTCGTGTTGGGCTAAGGCCTGGCGCGGTACGCCTCGAGCGTAATACACCCACTCGTCTTTTCGTCGGCCGCGGCAATCCACCAGCCTCGGTTGCTCGTCTTAGAAAGTGAGGCCATGAGCAGACCCGCGACCAGCGCGTTCGCCCAGCCGACCACGGAGGATGTTCCGCCCACCGCGAGGCCCGTTGCCGAATCGGTGGACAGTTCTCAGCCGACCAGTGATTCTCCAGGTGACGGCAGCAGCCAGGCCTGGAGTGATCTACTATTGCGTACCTTCAACGAGATACGCGACGAACTGGTCAGCACCCTGTGCTACATGCTCGGCAATGCCGACGATGCACAGGACATTGCCCAGGAAGTCTTTCTGCGCTGCTGGCGCACTCAGGAAGGCTTACCGGAGGTGCAGAATCTCCGAGCCTGGATCTTCCGTGTCGGGATCAATGCGGCCAAGGATCTACAGCGTAGTGCCTGGCGACGGCGAGCCAAGCCCTTGCTGGGAGGCGAAAACATGGTTCAGATCGAGGAGGCCAGCGTGGCTCGCGACCTCGAAGACCGTGAAACCCTTGAGCAACTGCGGCGTGCGCTGGCTGAGTTGCGTCCCGAGGAACAGGAAGTCTTTCTGCTCCGGCAGAACGGCGAACTGACCTACGAGGAAATCGCTGAGTTGTACGGTCGTCCCGTCGGCACGGTCAAAACACAGATGCGTAGTGCCTTGGCCAAGCTCCGCAAGGTGCTGGCCTGATTCGCCTGGATTCCCAACGTCGGTCGGAAGTGACGGCCTTCTCCCTCCCGAGGGTCGTCTGGTGGAGAGAAGCATGCACGGCTGTCACGGCTGTCAAGAAGTCCTACTCGATTACCTCTACGAGTTGCTCGACGAACAGGAGCAACGCGAGGTGGAGAAGCATCTGGCCGGTTGTTCCACCTGTCAGCAGGCCTTGCAAGTCGCTCGATCTCAGCAGCAGTTGCTGCGCCGTGCTGCTCGTCTATCCTTCCCGCAGGTTCGCTTCCAACCGCCGGCGGATCAGCCGCTGGCCGGTCGTCCGGCTGCTGCATCCCCCCTCTTGCCGCTGCCCAAACGTCCGATCCGTCCACGTTTCTCGACTCGCTGGGCTGTCGCTGCTGCCCTTTTGCTCGCAGTGTCGGCTCTGGGATGGCCGGTGTTTCGTGCCCAGCAAGAGTACCAGTCTGCCGAACAGGTCGTTCGCGTTCACCAGCAATCGCTGACGAGTGCGCTTCGCGAGTTGGAGAGTACCCGCGCCGAGGCTCGGCAGGCCGCCCAGCAACGCGATCGTGCCCTGGCTGATCTGCAACGACAAATCCGCGAACGCGAATTGCGACTGGTCGTGTCTGGGCCGCGCAGCGTTCAAGCCGGTGCCGCCGCAGAATTCCAGATCGAAGCTCGCGATCTGACCGGGCAACTCGCTGAGGCTGAGGTCGTCGCCAAGGTCGCAGCCGGTACTGGGCCAGCCGATCCCCTCGCTGGCGAAATGGAACTGCCTGTACAGGCCGTGGCTCCCGGTCGGTTTCGAGTGCGCATTCCGCCGACGATTCGTCTACAATCGGGCCATTCGCTCGACATGCTCGTCATGGCTCGCAAGAAGATGGCTGGCGCGGCAGCGTCGAAAGAAGCACAGCCTGTTCGCGTGGCGGGCAGGGTGCAGTTGACGGCACCGCTCTATCTCACGCATCTGACCACCGACAAGCCGTTGTATCAGCCCGGTGAGGTGGTTCGCTTTCGCTCGCTGACGCTCGAACGCGATCGACTGGCTCCCACCGAGCAGGAGTTTCAGTTGCACTACACTCTGACTACGCCGACCGGAGCGGTTCGCACGGTGGCACGCGGTCGGAGCCAGTTGCTGAGCGACGGCAAGCCCGTTCTGGGGCCGGATGGCAAGCCGGTTCGCGGCCTCGGTGCGGGAGAGATTGCCCTAGAGGCCGACCTGCCCGGCGGTGAGTACACCCTGACTGTGAGCGAAGAATCCGGGCGATTCGCGCCAGTCAGCCGCAAGTTCCTGGTCAACTCGTACCAGAAACCGCGTCTGGACAAGAAACTCGACTTCAACCGAGCCAGTTATGGCCCTAGCGACGAGGTGCAGGCTCGAGTGACCGCTCGTCGCGCTGATGGGGCACCTGTGGATAATCAGAACGTCGAAGCCGTTGTCTTAGTGGACGGTCAGCAGATCGGCCGCGATGGCCGGCCCAGTGCCACGCCGCTACGGCTGCGCACAGATGGGCAAGGCTCGACTCTGGTTCGCTTCCGCCTGCCGGCTCAGATCGAGCGCGGCGAGGTCAGCTTGGCGGTCACCTTCCGAGATGCCGATGTGATCGAAACGATCGTTCGTCCCGTGCCGGTGGTGCTGGATCACATGCAGTTGGAGTTCTTCCCCGAGGGCGGCGATCTGGTGGCTGGGTTGGTCAACCGCGTCTACTTCCAGGCGCGAACGCCTCTGGGCAAGCCGGCCCAACTGGTCGGTGAATTGCTGGAAGACGGCCGACCGACCGGCGTGCGGGTCGCCACCTTGCACGACGACCAGCAACCGGGGGTCAATCAGGGACAGGGAGCCTTCCAGTTCACGCCACAGGCCGGCAAGTTCTATCAAGTTCGCATTACCACTCCCGCAGGCATCACCCGCCCGGCCACCCTGCCTACGGTTCAGCCAGATGGCGTTGTTCTTCATGTGCCGGGTGGAGTCTTCGCGCCGACTTCTCCTATTCGCGTGCAGATTCGCAGCACCCGACCGCGTTCTCTGATCGTGGGAGCCTACTGTCGAGGCCAGTTGCTCGATCTGGCACAATTGCAGCCGGGACAGACTGAGGTAGAGTTACGTCCTACCGTGCCTGCCGGCGGGGTGTGCCGGGTCACGGTGTTCGAGGAAATGCCCGGCTCCCAGACGCAGAAGCAACTGCGGCCCGTGGCCGAACGGCTCGTCTATCGGCAGCCGGCCCAACGGCTCGACGTGTCGATCACTCCCGATCAACGCCGATACACCCCCGGACAGAAGGTACAACTCGCTCTAACGACTCGCGACGAGACGGGCAAGCCGGCCCCGGCTCTGGCTCTAGTCGGAGTCGTCGATGGCAGCGTCATCCATCTTGCTGACGAACGCACGGCCCGCAGTCTGCCCACCTACTTCTTACTGACCACCGAAGTACGTCGCGCCGACGATCTGGAACATGCTGACTTTCTGCTGACTGGCCAACCCCGAGCCGCAGAGGCTCTCGACCTGCTGCTGGGGACGCAAGGCTGGCGACGGTTCGCCGAGCAGAACCCCACTCAGTTCCAGCAGCGACTCCAACAAGAACGGAATCAAAAGCCCGGCGACAGCGACCGCCAGCGCGATGCCGAGGATGGCGAACGATTGCTGGTAATGATCGGCCAAGGCACGCCGCGTATCACCGATCTGGACGAGTCGTCGCTGGCGCGCATCGAGGAGGACTACGCTCGCCAACTCGACCAGTTGCAAAACCGCCGCAAGCAGGTGACCGACCTGTTGCAACGAGCCGACCGCGACGAAAGCTATCAAGCGGCCTTGCTGGTGCTGGCTCGCTTCGACCATCACTGGCAGCAGTGGCGCAGTACTGGGTTGCCACTGGTCGGCTTAGGGCTGATCGTTCTGGCATTGGTCGGCCTGGCCGCCAGCGCGCGACGGCAGCCGACCGTGGCCTGGGGCTGCGGTCTGGCGACCGCCGCAGGCTTGCTGGCCATCGCCCTCTGGCCCGGCGAGCAAGCGCATCATCGCCTCGCCGAGCGAGCTGAGCAACTGGCCTGGATGGATCGCGTCTTGAAGGAACCTCAGCCGCAACTGGAAAAAGAACTGGCCAGAAACATCCAGGTCGATGATGCTCTCCGTCATGAGAGGCGAGACGCTCCTGTCCAGGCCGCAATGCCAGTGATGCCGGGCCGACCACTGGTGCAGGCTCGACGACCCGTCATGCGTGGGGCGGAAAACAACCGGGAACGAGCCGAAGGCCGTGATGCCTTCCGAGCCGATCAACAGCGGCAACAGGCACGTAATCTCGTGGATCGGCCCGCTCGACCTGAAGGCAAGCAGGTCGCTGATCTTCCGCCCGTTCCGCCGTTACTCCCGGCCGATCGAAAGGCACTTCTGAGGGAACAGATGGAGAGACAGGCGTTCCCAGGACGGGCCGCCCGCGATCTGGAGGCCGAACCACCTGCTCCACCGCTGGTGGTGCGCGAGTATGCTCATACTCGCTCGGCGGCCGTCTCCGACGTTCGCAGCGATTTCACCGAGACGGTCTACTGGCACCCAGTGCTGATCCTCAACGACGGTTCTGCCACGGTGTCGTTCGATCTGCCGGACTCCGTGACCAGTTTCCAGGCGAAGGTCTGGGCACACACTCTCGACGGTCGCCTCGGTGCCGCCACCCAGTCCATCGAGAGTCGGTTGCCCTTCAGTCTGTCGCCGCGTGTGCCCATCGAGGTGACCAGTAGCGATCGTATCGACGTGCCTGTCTCGATCAGCAACACTAGCGATCAGCCGCAGAGCGTGACGGTGAATCTCTCTAGTCTGACGGGTCTGGAAATGGCGAACGGCCCGTCTCAGGCTCGGTTCGAGGTTCCTGGTCTGGGGCGAATGCGTCAACTGTTCTCGCTGCGGCCCACGCTCCGACACGGCCAGGCTTCGCTGCAGGTGCGTGGCACGGCTGGGCCGTTTTCCGATGCCATCCGCGAGACGATCCGCGTGGTGCCGGACGGTTTCCCAGTGACGCAGGCAGTCAGCGATCTACTGGAAGGATCGGCGACTCACAAGATTCGTCTGCCGCAGTGGTTGCCCGGAACGCTCACCTGTCGGGTCGAGGTCTACCCCTCGACGCTGGCCGACGTTCAAAAGGGATTGGCCGGCCTGCTCGGCGAGCCACACGGCTGTTTCGAGCAATCCTCGACGGCCAACTATCCCAACGTGCTGGCCCTGGACTACCTGCGTACCACACGCCAGGCTGATCCCGAACTGGAACGCCGAACGCGCGATTTGCTCGAACGCGGCTACCAAAAGTTGACCTCCTTCGAGTGCCTGGAGCCGACCAGTGGCACACGTCGAGGCTACGAGTGGTTCGGCGGCACCGCCGCGCCGCACGAGGCATTGACCGCCTACGGGCTGATGCAGTTCCGCGACATGGCCAGCGTCTACCCAGTGGATCGCACCATGCTAGAACGCACGCGAGCCTATCTGCTGGCCCAACGCGACGGCAAGGGCGGCTTCCGTCGCAATGACCGCGCCTTGGACACCTTTGGCCGGGCTCCGCAGGACATCACCAATGCCTACATCGTCTGGGCCTTGACCGAGAGTTCTCACGAGGACGATCTGAGCGTGGAACTGGATGCGTTGACCGCTCAGGCCAGCAAGAGCGAGGATGCGTATTTCTTGGCTCTGGTCGCTCTGGGGCAGGCCAATCGTGGCCGGTTAGGCGAGGCCCGCAAGTTGCTCGACCGATTGGTCAAGGCGCAAAAGGCCGATGGCCATCTGGAGGCCGCGACCAGTATCACCAGTTCGGGCGGACGCGATCTACACATCGAAACGACCGCGCTGGCTCTGCTGGGCTGGCTGAAGGTGGATCGCGGCAGCTATGCGTTGGCCATCCGCAATGGGCTGGGCTGGTTGGGCAAGCAGCGCGGCGGATCGGGAACTTTCGGCTCGACGCAGGCCACCATCCTGGCTCTCAAGGCTCTCCTCACCCACGCCCGTCAGGAACAGAAGGTGGCTCAGGCGGGCGAACTGCGGCTCTTCATTGGCGACCAACTCGCCGGGGAATTGCGATTCCCGGCAGGTGCCCGCGACACGCTCGTCGTGGAAGTGCCCCAGGCCGAGACCCTGCTGAAGCCGGGCGACAACACGCTGCGTGTGGAGATCACCGGCAAGGACAACCATTTCCCACACACTCTGAGCTTCACCTATCGCACCGCCCAACCACTCAGCAAGGCCGCAGTGCCAGTGACGCTGCACACCCGACTGGCCAACTCGGAGTTGCGCGAAGGGCAGTCGGTTCGCCTCGACGTGCAGGTGCGCAACACCAGCGGCAAAGATCAGGGCATGGCGGTGGCGGTGGTGGGGCTGCCGGGCGGACTGAGCTTGCCGGAGAACCTGGAGCAATTGCGCAACTACTGCCGAGTGCCCGACAAGGGCCGACCGCAACTGGGTGCTTTCGAGGTGCAGGGCCGCGAACTGATCCTCTACTGGCGCGATTTGGCCAAGGATCAAGTCATCAACCTGCCCATCGACCTGATCGCTCGTATCCCTGGCAGCTACCGCGGGCCGGCTAGTCGGGCGTATCTGTACTACAACGCCGACGACAAGCACTGGGTCGAGCCGCTCAAGGTGAGTATCGTACCGTGAGGACAAGACTCCGCCC
>Ga0272446_1002501_pt1 | contig 24890 bp, 20 predicted proteins | sample YNPCB0061_FD_194587 | JGI IMG/M metagenome (GOLD analysis project Ga0272446, IMG submission 194587) | Hot spring microbial mat communities from Yellowstone National Park, WY, United States - YNP-CB-006-1 | ecosystem: Environmental > Aquatic > Thermal springs > Hot (42-90C) > Sediment | place...
ATTTGGGTTGCTCCTCCCCCAAAGCCCTGCCCCCAAAAGCAATTACCCCCCCCTTAATGTCGCGGATGGGGATCATAATGCGATGGCGGAACCGATCGTAGTAGCCATTACCCTGGGCACGGGGCATAATTAAACCCGCCTGCTCCACCAAAGAAACTGCCAAGCCCCTCTGCTTCACCAAATAGCCATAGAGAGCATCCCAACCTTGGGGCGCATAACCCAAGCCAAATTCCTTGATCGCCTCCAAAGTCAAACGGCGCTGGGATACCAGATAGGACAATGCCCCAGCCCCTTGGGGAGAGAGGAGGGCATGATGATAAAAATTAGCAGCTAGCTCTAGGGTTTCTTGCAACTGCTCCCGCCAGGACACCTGTTTTTGGTAAGCCTGTGCCTGGGCTGGTTCCAGGGTACGGATGGGAACAGCATACTTTTGAGCGAGGTCCAGCACCACTTCCGAGAAAGAACGCTTGCCAATTTCCATTAAAAACTTGACCCCATTGCCGCTAGCGCCGCAACTAAAGCAGTGATAGCTTTGGCGTTGGGGGTCTACACTGAGGGCAGACTGGTTACTTCCCTGATGAAAAGGGCAGGCACCACGGTAGGTTCTCCCACTTTTGCGCAGGGGCACATATTCTGCCACAATATCCACCAGATCAACCCGTTGGTTCACCTGGGCAATCATGTCCGGGTGTAGTTTGGGAGGGGACATGAACTAGGGCATAAACTATTTTTATTATCCCCCATCTCTAGCCTGCAATTCAAATCAGGAAAAGTCTGTTATTTTAAGCAAATAGTCGTTAGTTTGACTAATCTTTCACGATCGGTAAATTTTAGTGCTAAACTCCCTCTGAAATTAAAGGTTACGTCCTAAATTTAGGGAGTGCTATGGCGGAAAATATCCTTGAGGCGATCGATGCCCTACTGGGTCAGCCATTTTGTAGCACCGATCGGTCAGTGGCTCAAGAAATTGAAAAATGGCAACAGGAATTGGTGTCTTTACGTTGTCGTTTGTCCGAGGTGGCAGAGGCATCGGAACGGAGAGCGATCGAGGAAAGTTGTCGTCAGGTAATGGCACAGGTAGAAAATAGGCTAGCGGCAGCAAACAGTAATCTTTTTCGTGTTTCCCCTCAAGTAGAATATGCCACCTTTGAGTTAGCAAGCACTCTTACAGCTCTAACGGCGGCTAACACATTGGCGACAGTGAAAGAAAACATCAATCATTTATTTTCAGCAATTTTGCAGGATGTGCAACAGGAACTGCGGCGTATATTTGCAGAAGAACGATCGGCGACTTTAACTATCATCAGAACTGAAATTAGCCAGTTATTCCGCCAGAAAGTAGATAATCAAGATTACAACGATGAAGAATTATTAGCTTGGATCAACGATCGATTAACAGCAGAAGAACCGATCGATTGCTCTACAGATACTGCCGAACTGGACTTATCAATCATAGAAGAAGAGGAAAGTTCTTTGTCTTTCAATAATTTTACAGACTACGAAGAAATTGAGGAAGGTCTTTCTGATGAAGAACTATCATCAATAATCGATCAATTGACTGAGGGAGATACAATCAGTTCTCTCTCTTTCACTTCTAATGAAGATGAAGCTCTTCTGCAAATTGAAAAAGCACAGCAAGAACCCGGTCGGTTTTTAGATGAAATACTGACTAACCAAGAGGCTGGAGCTTTAGCAAATATAGAAACTGGAGATCAATTTGCGGATTTAGACTTATTGTTAGAGACTTTGTTTAACGAAGATGATCAAAAGACGGACATGATCGATCAGTTGTCTTTTACACCGCCAAACCTACTTAAACAGGAAGACATTACCACGATCGATGTGGAATCAATCGCAGATAAGTTAAATGAATTTGCCGATCGGTTAGAGATTTCTTTTACCATTCCTGGCACCAAGAAAACACCCCTTGTGCCCACTCTGCCCCAACTTAATTTAGAAGACATCAATGATTCTTGGTTTTTAGGCATAGACTTTGGTAATACCCACCTCCGCACCAGCTTAAGTAATTTGACTACCGGTAGAGTTTATGGACTTGGAGAAGTCAGCACTGATTTAATCATCAACGATCGGGCCATCAAGGGCTATAAACCCCTATTACAAATTGGTTTACCCTATCGTAGTAACAATCAATGGCGACCAATAGTGCAATGGTCTGAGGATGAAACAATTCCATTAGTTAGTTTTTTAGATGGAATTAAACAACTGTTAAATAATCTGAAGAATCAAGCCAGCCATCCTGAATTAGCTAATCTTTCTCTAATATTAAAAAATCTGAGTGGCGTAGTGTTTGGCTATCCCGAACAGTGGGATGATGCCTACATTTTTAACCTAAGAGAGATAATTCTAAACTGTGGATTTTGTCGCCGACCCGAACAAGTAATTGCCGTTCCACAAATTATTGCGCCCCTCCTCGATCGGCTCCATAATCAAGGTCCTATTTCTGAGATTACTTTATTTATTGATATTGGGGTAAATACAACGGAATTACTGTTAGTTAAACCGATCGAAAATAAACCTTTAACTAGCGAAAATTTATTTTATCAAACCATCGATCGGGGGGGAGAGCAACTTTCAATTAGTTTGATCCAGCAATTGTTGATGCCCCAACTAACTCTTAAGCCGCCAATCAAAGCTCTGTTACCCCTAGCCGAATCAATTAAAGTTATGATCGATCGGGATGACATTTGGCTTGATCAATGGCAGGGACAAAAACTTTCCATCGGGCGGAGTGCCTACATTAGCAAGGTATGTGAGCCATTTTTACAGGTACTAAATCGCCATGTGAATGGGTTACTAATTAGGGCGGGTTTGTTTGCCGAAAATGTGAAGACTGTCGTCCGATCGGGGGGCACAATGGAGGGTAAAATTTTCCAGGAATGGTTAGCCCAAAAATTTCCCTATGCCACCAAAGAAGATAACCAAAATAATGTTAATGGATTGGCTGTTGCGCCCCGTTTTTATGGGCTATTAGACTTGAGTCATCAGCAATATTCCGACTTTTTCTTAGTCCATGAAATTTGTAAATTAAACTGGCAAGAATCGATGCACCCCGCTAATGTTTTACAACAATTACAGCAACGGGGAATTAACGTCCATTCCTGCGTAAATCGGGTAATTAGTATCTTACAAAATAGCCTGCCTAAGGGTATCATTCCCCAAGACCCAATGCTTGTGCCTGATGGTGCGATCGAGAGTTTTTTAGAGAGTGGTGGTTTATTTACCAGACTCGAAAATGGTTTTTATCAAATTGAACCAAAACAATTAGCTTGGATGGATAACTATTTAGCTCAACTTTGTAATCATCTCCAACAATCTATCACTGAACCGATGGTATTTGTACCCCAAACATTTCTAACAAAGGGGGCAACAACAAAATAACAGCTACCACGATCGAACCGATCGCACTGACTAAAACAGCCCCTGCACTACAATCTTTAGCGGTTTTAGCAAGACTATGGAATTGTTTACCGATCGTTAAGTCAACTACCGCTTCAATGGCAGTATTCAAAAGTTCTAACGCTAAAACAATCACGATCGTTAGACAGACACACAAAAACTTGATAGATGAAAGATGGACTAAAAACGAAAGACCGACCGCCATAAAACCGATCGTTGTTTGGATGCGAAAGTTACGTTGGGTGCGAAAAGTATAACAAATGCCCGCCCAAGCAAACCGAAAACTAGCGAAAACACTCTCTGCCATAGTGAAAGACGGAGGACGATCGAATGGTTCATCCATGGAAGTCTATAGCCTCCATCAACATTTCCTGCTGTGTCCACATCTTTTCTAAGCTCTCTTCATCGGGATGATCCCAACCCAACAGATGCAAAAAACCATGAGTTGCTAACCAAACTACTTCCCAATTAAGGGAATGATACTTTGCCTGGCGTTGAGCCGTAGGAACAGAGATCACAACATCGCCAAGATAGAGGGGTTCATCTGCTGCCCCGATCGGTTCTAGGGGAAAAGATAATACATCCGTAGGACAGTCTTGACCACGATATTGCCGATTTAGTTGTTGAATTTCTTGATCATCGGTCAGGCGGATGGTGAGTTCCCATTCCCGATCGTTTATTGCCATAATTTCTCCCCACTTTTGTAACCAAGTTTCCCACTGCGCTTGGGATATAGACTGAGGCAGGGGAGTCAGGGTTTCAATGTAAACTGTCATTAGTGAAAAACAATTGCTAGACCCAAGAGTAAACCAAGCAAACCGATCGTGGTGAGGAAAAAATGCTTAAGGGAAGTGCTACCCTTAGCGACCATGTTTCGCATCGCTAGTTTGACATAGCTATCAGATTGGGGCTCCATAGTCCTTAGGTTAGAAATTACTGATTAATTTTAACAATTCTGCCTCATTTAAGATAGAAATACCTAATTTTTGCGCTTTTTCTAACTTAGAGCCTGGATTTTCCCCCACAACTAGATAATTTGTATTCTTTGTTACACTTTCTGTGACCTTGCCCCCCTGTGCCTGGATTTGGGCTTTTGCCTCGTTACGACTTAAATTGGGTAGGGTACCCGTAATCACAAAGGTCTTGCCCGTTAGATGGTTGGGCTGGGGTGGTAGTGCCGTCTGGAGGCTAAACCCAATCCTTTTTAGCTCAGGGATGAGCGCCTGGTTAGCTGGCACTTGGAACCATTCCCCGATCGATTGGGCAATTTCTGGACCAATGCCGTGAATGTTACTGATTTGGGCGGGGGTCGCCTGTGCTAATTCGGCGGGGCTGAAGTGGCGGGCAATTAACTGAGCAGTGACATTCCCCACATGACGGATGCCCAAGCCATAGAGTACCCTTTCCCAAGGCTGTTGCTTAGAGGCTTCCAGGGCGCTCAGGAGCTTGGTAGCGGACTTTTGCCCCATCCGATCGAGGTTGACCAATGTTTCTAAGGAGAGATGGTAGAGGTCTAGGACGGAACGAACTAGGTTTTGGCTGACCAGTTGGGCAATTAGTTTTTCACCAATTCCCGGAATATCAAGGGCATCTCGACTGACCCAATGCTCGATCGCTCCCCTCACTACCGCCGGGCATTGGGGATTAGGACAGCGAGTGACGGCTTCCTGGTCAGATTTTTCTAAGAATGTGGCGCATTCCGGGCAATTAATCGGAAAAAGGAAGGGTAGAGCATCGGCAGGGCGCAATTCAGCCATCACCTTGACCACTTCGGGGATAATCTCCCCAGCTTTTCGCACAATTACCGTGTCACCGATATGTAAATCTAGTTCCGCCAACCGATCCCGATTGTGGAGGGTAGCCCTAGTTACGGTGGTGCCCCCTAATTGTACGGGTTCTAGCTCTGCGACTGGGGTGGCAGCCCCCGTCCTACCAATTTGGACTGTAACTGCCCTAACGATCGTGGGGACTTCTTGGGCGGGGTATTTCCAGGCAATTGCCCAGCGGGGGAACTTCTGGGTAAAGCCCAACTCCTGTTGCATCTTTAGGTCTTGAATTTTAACTACTACCCCATCGGTCATAAAGGGTAAATTGTGCCGCTCCCTACTAAACCGATCGTAATATTCCCCCACCTCCCGCAAATTTTGGCAGACCATTCCTTGGGGAATCACCTTAAATCCTAAAGACTGGAGATAATCTAACACCTGCTTTTGGGTTTTAATATGGTCTGGATAACCATGAGCTTGATAGGCAAAGAAATCTAAACGCCGCTGGGAAACGATCTTGGGGTCTAACTGCCTCAAGGTGCCTGCCGTGGCATTACGGGGATTAGCAAATAATGGTTCTCCTTTGGCTACCCGATCGTTGTTTATCTGAGCAAAGACCGATAGAGATAAAAAGGCTTCTCCTCTGATTTCAACTGTTCCAGGGGCATCTGCCAGCAATGCTAAGGGTATGGAACGAATTGTCTTGATATTTTGGGTAATCTCTTCTCCCTGGATGCCATCTCCCCTAGTCGCCCCCCTGACTAAAACACCATTTTCGTAAGTCAACGCCAGGGCTGCCCCATCGATTTTTAGTTCACACAAATAACTCAACTCCCCACCGGCTAACTTTTGGCAACGTCCCTCCCATTCCGTCATCTCCTGCCAAGTAAAGGCATTATCTAAACTATAGAGGGGCACATTGTGCCGGATAGTGGTAAATTCTTGGGCGGGATGCTCTCCTACCCGCTGGGTGGGGCTATCGGGGGTAATCAGGTCTGGGTGCTGCGCCTCTAGTTCTACTAGCTCCCTATACAACCGATCGTAGACTTCATCGGACATAATAGGTCGATCGAGGACATAGTAGGCATGACTGGCTTGATTCAAGATTAGGCGCAGTTCCTCAAGGCGAGACATTCTTAATTTTCAGGAGAACTTATGATTTTTATGTCATCTTAATCCATTGCGCCATAACGGTGAAGTTAGGCTAATCGTGCTACAACCGCTTAAGCAACTCGTCGTATTCTGCATGTGTGCCAATCCAAAACCAGTAAATGTGGTCATCTTCCAACAAGCCAAGAACTCGGTAGTTCAAACTCACACGAGCCGAATAAATTGGCTGGCGCTGGCTAACCCGCTTGAATTGGAGACTATTGTGGTAAGAGTCTGAACACCAAAGTTCATAAACCTTAGCCGCTTGTTCTTGAACTGATGCAGGAAGATCATTAAGTTTCTTACGAAACGCCCCTGTCAGACTTGATTTCATGACTCAATCTTAGTAGGAAAAACTTTAGCTAGAGGTGTAGTATCACCAGTAGCTATTTCCTGTCGAACCATCTCAGCCATACGATCCCACTGATCATCTGTCGTGGATTCAAACTGAGCTTTCCATACCTGCTCATCTTCTAACTCAGCAAGGAGACGAGCAGCGATCGCATCCTGCTCATCAGCAGACAAAGTTTTCAGTTGAGCGATCGCCCGTTCAAGCAATTCGGTCATTGTTACAGTCCTCCTAGATGGATGTCTTGAAATTTTCTTCGGCAAACATTTTGAGAATTCGAGCAGACCTTGTGATTACTGCCCTCACTGGGGAATGAAGCAGGCTAACAACAGCTTAGATGATTATGATTATGCCTAGTGTTGATGGATTGCCTGCTTGTAGGCTTCGTCCAAAACTTCGCTTAGGGTAGGGTGGGCATGGACTAGGAAGGCTAGGTCTTCGACTTTAGTACGCTGAGCAATCCCCTGTGCCGCTTCATGGATCAGGTCGGAGGCATGGAGACCAAAGATATGTACGCCCAAAAGGGTATGGTCGTCCTGTCGATAGATCACCTTGGCTAGACCATCGGTTTCCCCTTCCGCGATCGCTTTGGAATTGCCCTTGAAGGAGGAGCGCCCCACCCCGATCGTGAATCCTTCGGCTTTAGCTTTTTCTTGAGCTTGGGGTTCAGTTAGTCCCACAAAGCCAATTTCTGGATGGGTGAAGGCAGCCGCCGGAATTGCCAGATAGTCTACAGTCCGGCTCCTACCACAAATATTTTCCACAACGGCTATACCCTGGGCAGAAGCCGCATGGGCTAACATCATTTTGCCGGTTACATCCCCGATCGCCCAGAGGTGGTCTACACCGGTTGCCATATGGTCGTCTACTTCAATAAAGCCCCGTTTATTAGGAGCAAGCCCGACGGACTCTAGCCCTAAATCTTGACTGAGGGGCACGCGCCCAGTCGCTACTAGGCAAGCATCCACCTCTAAAACTTCACCATTAGAAAGCTCGATCGTGACGGGGCTACCCGGCGTAACTTTTTTAGCAAGTACCCCTGTATAGGTTTCAATGTCCCTGGATTTGATTAGTACCCTTTCCGCTAGCTTGGCAATATCGGGGTCAAAGGTGGGCATCAGGTGATCCAACGCCTCGATCATGGTAATTTCACAGCCGAGAGCGGTATAAATATCGGCAAACTCTAAGCCAATATAACCGCTACCAATAATACCGATCCATTGGGGCAACCAGTCCAGTCTGATCCCTTCATCACTGGTAAAAACCGTTCTGCCGTCTAATTGAATACCAGGGGGCACAAAGGGCTTAGAACCCGTGGCGATGATTACATCTCTGGCGGTCAAGACCCGATCGTTTACCTGTACTGTCTGGACACCAGCAATTTTGCCATGCCCCCTGATTACTTCTACCCCTAAATTATGGAGGCTATTGGTGAGGGCACCCCTCAATTTTTCTACCGTAGTGGCAGCATGGCGGGCAATTTGCGCCCGATCGAAATTTACTGCGCCAATATCAATACCCAAAGCCCGGAGGTGATCGGCAGCCCTTAGCTCTCTCACTCTACCCGATGCAGCTAATAAAGCCTTGGAGGGGATACAACCCCGATTCACACAAGTCCCTCCCATATCTTGGGCTTCGATGATCGCCACCTTTAAGCCCTGGGCTTGAGCATGGATGGCTGCTCCATGCCCCCCTACCCCTGCGCCAATAATAATTAAATCGTAGTCAAACACTCTGTTATTCCTAGTTAGTTTTTTTATCATAAACTATCGATCGGTCAGGGCAAGATGCCACTCAGAGGGGCTTGAGTTTTTGCCAAACTCATTGACATTTTCCCTGCATCCTTCTCAAATAATGAGGGAAGTTGAGGAGTGGCTATGAAACTTTTTGGCACGGACGGGGTGCGGGGTCAGGTTGGTGTGGTGCTGACGGCTCCTTTTGCTCTGCAGCTGGGCTACAGTATCGCTCAGGTTTTACCAGGACAGGTCGCCTTAATTGGTCAGGATTCTCGGAATTCGGGGGATATGCTGGTTGCTGCCCTGGTAGCGGGTTTAACTTGGGGCGGCAAAGATGTCTACACTCTGGGTCTGTGTCCTACGCCGGCAGTTGCCTATTTGACCAGCATTAACCCAGCTATTGGCTTGGGCATTATGGTATCTGCTAGTCACAACCCCCCTGGAGATAATGGCATCAAGGTATTTGGAGGAGACGGCTTAAAAATTACTCAAGCTGACCAACAAGCAATTGAAGCTAATTTAGACCATAGCCCCTCCCTCCCTTTGCATTGGGGGCATACCCAGTCTTTGGAGGGGGGCTTAACGGATTACCAAAATTCGATCTTACGATCGGTAAACCATGACCTCAGGGGCTTGAGGGTAGTGTTAGACCTGGCTTGGGGTTCGGCAGTAAGCGTGGCAGCAGGAGTCTTTCAGGAACTTGGGGCGGAGGTGATTACCATACACGACCGGGCAGATGGCGATCAAATCAATGTAAATTGTGGTTCCACCCATCTGCTACCCCTCCAGCGGGCAGTTTTAGAACACCAAGGGGATGTGGGCTTTGCCTTTGATGGCGATGCAGACCGAGTTTTGGCAGTAGACCCCAAGGGCAGGGAGGTCAATGGGGACTACATTCTCTATCTTTGGGGCAAGGATTTATTGCGGCAGGACAAGCTACCCGATCGGGCGGTAGTGACGACGGTGATGGCGAACCTGGCTTTTGAGCGGGCATGGGAGGGTACCTTCATTCGTACTCCCGTGGGTGACCAGTATGTGCAGTCCGAAATGCTAAGGCGGGGCTGGATGCTGGGAGGGGAGCAGTCTGGTCATGTGCTTTGTCGTCACTACGGCATCAGTGGGGATGGTCTGCTGACCGCTGTGCAGTTAGCAAGTCTAATTAAGGAACAGGCTCCCCTAGATCAATTACTCCAGGAAAGTTTTACCCCCTATCCCCAAATACTCAAAAACATCACAGTCCCCGATCGGGAGCGGCGTTTGCACTGGCAAGATTGTCAACCCCTAGTAAACACGATCGATTGGGCAAAATCTGAACTGGGTGAGCAGGGTAGAGTTTTGGTCCGAGCTTCAGGCACAGAGCCGGTTTTGAGGGTGATGGTCGAAGCAGAAACCCAAGAATTGACCGACCGGTGGGTAGAAATCCTGACTCGATCGGTTGTTCAACATCTATCCTAATGCCTGAATGACCTACAAAAAAAGTCAGAAAATGAACTAACTAAGTTAAGACTGTTTTTTTAGGTTGACTAATTTAATTTCATAGCTTATATGATTAAATCTGGGTTATTCTTGGACAGGTCAAATATTGTATATCAAGCAAATCGAACTTTCCCGATTTAAGTCCTTTGGCAACACAACAATTGTGCCGTTTTTGCCTGGTTTTACTGTCATTTCTGGTCCCAATGGTTCGGGCAAGTCAAATATTTTAGATGCCCTACTATTTGCTTTAGGTCTATCCGGTTCAAAAGGAATGCGCGCCGATCGGTTGCCGGATTTAGTCAATCAACAACACGCCCAAAAAGGCAGAACAGCCGAAGCAAATGTCTCAGTTACCTTTGCCCTCAACAACGACCAGGATTGGATTGTAAGCCGCAAGTTAAGGGTGACGAGCCAGGGTACTTACACTTCTACCTATTATGTGAATGGCTCCCCCTGCACTTTAGGAGAACTACACCAACAATTGTCAGCCCTGCGTATTTATCCAGAGGGCTATAACATTGTTTTACAGGGGGATGTAACTAACATTATTTCCATGAACTCTAAAGAGCGAAGAATGATTATTGATGAACTAGCCGGCGTAGGAGAATTCGATCGGAAAATTGCCACCGCCAAAGAGAAATTAGCTGATGTAAAAGACCAAGAAGATAAGTTTAGAATTGTTGAACAAGAGCTTATCGCCTCCCAAGAAAAACTGAAAAACGATCGAGTTAAAGCCGAAAAATACCAACAACTACGCCAAGAACTTGAACATTTACAAGAAGTAGAGCTAATTCTTCGTCATCGTCTTTTAGCAGAACAACGATCGGAAAAAGCCAACCTCATCTGCCAAACGAAAGAACAAATCAATTATCTGAAAGAAGAACTAGAAAAACAAACCCAACTGCTTAAAACAACAGAAGAAAAACTAGAGGAATTACAAAAAATTGTCCACTCTTTAGGAGAAACAGAATACCTACAATTAGTCGCTAAAATTGCCACCCAAGAAGCCGAACAACGATCGAATGAACGCCAATTAGATAACCTAAAACAACAATATCAGCAAGTCTTACAAGAATTCATGGATACCCAGACCAAACTAGAGCAATGCCTAGTTCAATACCAGAATTTAAGTCAAGAAAAAATAGAATTCCAGTTAAAATTTGATCAACTTAAACAGAGCTATAATGAGCAACTTAATACAGTAAATCAGGGTAGACAAGAGCTTCAAGGAGTAGGAGCAAGCGCCGAAAGTTGGCTCCAAGAGCAAACTCAACTAAGACAAAAACTTCAAGAAGTACAAAATCAACTCAGCCCCTTAAAATCTGAATATGCCAGAGTTAGTGAATCTCTAAGCCAGTCCCATTTATTATTAAATACTCATAATCAAGAGTTAAGTAAATTAGCAACAAATGACCCAGAATTTTGGCAACAAGAACTAGAAAGATATAAAAGTATGCTTGGGGATTCTGTTAAAATCATCCAAGAATTTAGTCAATCTTTAAGTAATACTCAAACCGAACTAAAAACCTGCCAAACTACGGTCAATCGTTTAACAGAAGAACAACGTCAAAAACAAAGACAACTAGACCGTTTAGAAGCTCAACAACAAGCTAATCAAGAAATACAAGGCACAAGAACAACTCGTATTTTGATGGAAGCAAAAATAGAGGGTATTCATGGTTTAGTTGCTCAGCTTGGCACTGTTTCACCCCGTCACCAACTAGCCCTAGAAATAGCCGCCGGTAGCAGATTAAATTGTATTGTCGTAGCCGATGAAATAATTGCGAGTCAGGCAATTCAATTCCTCAAAGAAAAAAAAGCTGGTAGGGCTACTTTTTTACCAATTAACAAAATGAAGTATGCTCCCCATCTTCGTAGTAGTGATGCTATTGCCCTCGGAGCGATCGATTATGCCTTCAATTTGATTAGCTTTGATGAACAATATAAAGAAGTATTTGCCCATGTTTTTGGTAGTACCTTAGTATTTGATTCTCTTCATTCTGCCCGTCGTCATTTGGGACGTTATCGAATGGTCACGATCGAGGGGGAACTATTAGAAACATCAGGGGCGATGACTGGGGGAAGCCCACCCCAACTAGGATTACATTTTGGTACTCCTGCATCCGGAGAGATTGAAGAAACCCAACAATTAAAAACCAGACTATCAGAAATAGAACAGATTTTATCCCACTTAAACCAAAGGATGAACCTATTAGAAACTAAATTAGATAATGAGTCTTCTATGTTACAGCAAGCAAGATTAAATCATCAAGAAGCTCAACTTCAATCCCAACGTTATGAAACAGAACTCGATCGGTTATCTTTGCAACGCCAGACCCTAAATAATTTAATCTTGCAAAAAGAACAAGAAATTACTAATGAGCAACAGAAACTAGAACAATTATCTAATACTATTTCTATTCAAGAAAATGAACGGGCGGTATTACAAAATCAACTAGAAGAATTAGAACGATCGAGTAAATACGAACATTTCTTTCAAGTGCAAGCCCGACTGCAACAAGAAGAAGAGAAACTAATGAATATAGAATTAGATGTCCGCTCTCTTGAGCAGCAAATTACCGATCGAGAACAACAACTCCATAGATTGCAAGAAAAACAAGAAGAACTGAATATCTCTCAAACTCAAAATCGCGAACGACAAACAGATTTAATTAACCAGCAGACCTATTGGGTAGGGCAAATTTCCCTAATGGCTCAACAAATTGCAGACTTACAGAATCAACAACAAGCATTAGAACAAAATCTAAGTCAACAAAAAAACAAAAGAGATATTGCCGAAAGGCAACTACAAGACCTACGTCGTCTTTGTCAAGAACTACAATGGCAAATAGAAAAAGCTCAAAACATCATTTTAGAGGCATCTACCCAACAAGCTCAAATCGAACAACAGTTGACAGAAATATCCCTGCCAGACCCGACCCCGATCGTGGCAGATGAAATAACGATCGAGCAAATTCAGTTAGAACAAAGAAGACTACAAAAACGACTGCAAAACCTGGAACCAGTAAACATGATGGCGATCGTGGAATATGAAAACATTACGCAAAGACTAGAAGACCTCAGTAGTCGTTTAGAAACTCTCCAGCAAGAACGAACTGAACTTCTCTTAAGAATTGAAAACTTTACTACCCTCAGACAAGAAGCATTTATGGAATCATTCGATCGGGTTAACCTTAACTTTCAGTCTATTTTTGCTGAACTGTCAGACGGCGATGGTCATTTGCAACTCGAAAATCCCCAAGACCCTCTCAGCGGCGGCTTAAACCTGGTTGCTCATCCCAAAGGAAAACAAGTCCGTCATTTAGCTTCTATGTCTGGCGGCGAAAAATCTCTGACTGCTTTGAGTTTTATCTTTGCTTTACAACGTTATCGTCCTTCTCCTTTTTATGCTTTTGATGAAGTTGATATGTTCTTAGATGGTGCAAATGTCGAAAAACTCTCCCAAATGGTAAAAAAACAAAGCGAGACAGCCCAGTTTATCGTCGTTAGTCTGCGTCGTCCAATGATTGATGCCTCCGATCGGACGATCGGGGTTACCCAAGCCCGCGGAATGCACACCCAAGTTTTAGGTTTAACGTTAAATACTTGACATAATGTAGCTGGTATTGTTATATTGTTACTCTACTTGGGCGGTTAGCTCAGTTGGTAGAGCGCCTGCCTTACAAGCAGGATGTCACAGGTTCGAGTCCTGTACTGCCCATCCAAGAGGTTTTCAAATTAACAAAAAATTAACAAACTTGTCGGGTAAACAAAATAACTATCTACAATATTTTTTGCTCAATAACTATGCCCAATTCAAATGAAAAAATTACAAGTATCAAGACCAGATTCAAGAATAGCTAATAGTAATGTCCATCGTTTAATCCCCTTATGCAATAAGTCAATTAAAGTTGAATCTTAAAGGGATTTAGGAAAGAAAATATCCTAAGTTTATTCTACTTATTTGAAAGTTCCAACATTCTTTGAATTGGCTTGAGGGCTTGCTGGCGGATCGACTCATCAAGAATAATTTCTGGACTGCGGTTAAGCATAGTTTGATAGAGTTTTTCTAAAGTATTCAAACGCATATAGGGACATTCGTTGCAGGCACAATTATTATTAGGTGGAGCAGGAATAAAAGTCTTTCCAGGGGCAACTTTTTCCATTTGATGAATAACACCTGGTTCAGTCACAATAATAAATTCTGATGCCTCCGATCGGGCAACAAATTTAATTAAAGCAGTAGTGGAACCAATGAAGTCGGCATGGCGCAGGACTTGAGGCTCACATTCAGGATGGGCAATAATTTGAGCTTGGGGATGTTTAACTTTGAGAGCAACTAATTTTTGCTCAGAGAAAATTTCATGCACTATACAAGTGCCCTGCCATAATAATAAATCTCTTCCCGTTTGTTCGGCGACATACCTGCCTAAATTCCGATCGGGGGCGAAAATTAGGGGCTGGTCTGGCGGAAAAGAATTAACGATCGTTACGGCATTGGCACTGGTACAAATTACATCACTCATTGCTTTAATTGCCGCCGAACAATTGATGTAAGAAACAACTTTGTGATCTGGATGTGCCTCCTTAAATTTCTTAAATTCTTCAGGAGGACAACTATCAGCTAGGGAGCAACCCGCATTGAGGTCTGGTAAGAGTACCTGCTTCTGTGGATTGAGAATTTTAGCAGTTTCCGCCATGAAATGGACACCAACAAACACTATGACATCCGCATTAGTATTAGCCGCAGCTTGAGATAAACCAAGGGAATCACCAATATAGTCTGCTATGTCTTGGAGGTCATCATTTTGATAGTAATGGGCTAAAATTACGGCATTGAGCTTCCGTTTGAGGTCAAGGATGCCAGCAAACAAATCTTGAGGTTGCTTTGTAGTTGGAACGGCAGTAGCAAACAAGGTCGTTAAAGATTAAGGGAATTCCATCATAACAATTTTTAAGGGGAATGGGGGGAATTCAGATATTAAAATTAAATAAAAGTTCATAATCTAATAGGATTTTGTTCTCTCATAAAACTATTGAAATCCTAATTTCCAGATCATAACTATTTAGCCCCAAAAATTGATTTTGAATTCCTTAGGGGTCAAATTTTGGGCTAACCCGATCGGGGTACTTAAAATCTTTGCCTTAGTTTTGGTAGAGCTAGTCAAAAAATGATAATCTAACAAAACAAACTAAAGTAAAGGAATGTCTGAACAGATTTTAGCTGCAATCGATGTAGGCACTAACTCAATTCATATGGTAGTAGCACGAATCAACTATCAACTACCAACTTTTACAATAATTTCTACCGAAAAGGAAACAGTACGCTTAGGGGAGGGGAGGAGCGCCAAGGGACACCTCAACCAAGTTGCCATCGATCGGGCTTTGGAAGCATTAAGCCGCTTCCGTCAGGTATGTTACACCTTGGGAGTAACGGATATTGTGGCAGTGGCGACCAGTGCTTGTCGGGAAGCGCCCAACGGACAGGAATTCATCGATCGGATTGCCCAGCAGACCGGCATTAGGGTAGATTTAATTTCCGGTCAGGAGGAAGCAAGGCTCATTTATTTGGGTGTGCTTTCGGCAATGGAACTTAATCACCAGTCCCATTTAATTATCGATATTGGGGGAGGTTCCACGGAATTAGTGTTGGCGGATGGTCATGCTCCTAGTTATTTGAGTAGCAGCAAGGTGGGGGCAGTGCGCTTAACGGAGATGTTTGTCAAGTCCGATCCTATTTCTAACCAGAATTTTCAGCAATTGCAAAGCTATATTCAGGGAGTGATTGAACGCCCGATCGAGGAGTTAAGGGAAATAATTAAAAAAGATGAGGTTCCCAATCTAATTGGTTGTTCCGGCACGATCGAGGCGGTTTTGAGTTTATTTGCTAAGGAAACAATGGGCATAATTCCTAATCCTCTCCAGGGCTATGGAATTGCCATTGAATCGGTGGCAGCGATGGTGCAACTATTAAAACGATCGAATCTTGCCGAACGCATTTTGTTAGTCAAAGAAAAGCGGGCAGAAATTATTTTGGCGGGGGCAACAATTTTACTAGAAGTGATGAAGGCTTTAGGACTGCAACAAGTAACTTACTGTCAGGGAGCACTGCGGGAGGGCTTGATTGTCGATTGGATGATCAGGAACGGCTTAATTGAAGACCGATGGCGCTATCAGGGTTCGGTAAGGGAGCGTAGTGTCCTCAAATTAGCCCATAAATATCAAGTAAATCTACCCTACAGCAAGCAGGTAGCCAAACTTGCTCTCCGTTTATTCGACCAGACCAAAGGCATCTTGCACCAATGGGGACAGGCAGAACGACAACTCCTCTGGGCTGGGGCATTACTCCATAATGTTGGTCATTTTGTCAGTCACAGCGAACACCACAAACATTCCTATTATTTAATTCGCTACGGTGAACTGTTGGGCTATACGGAGTCAGAAATTGAAGTGATTGCTAATTTAGCCCGTTATCACCGCAAAAGTGAACCAAAACGGAAACACGAACATTTTAGCCGTCTTACTGATAAGCAACGACTATTTATTGAGCAAATTTGCCCCCTCTTACGCTTGGCGGTCGCCCTCGATCGGAGGCAGGTGGGAGCAATTGCTGATGTCAAAATCACCATCGAGCGCCCAGTTTGTAAGTTGTATATATTTCCCCGTCATCCGGAAGACCCCTGCACCCTAGAACTATGGAGCTTAGACTACAAAAAAGAACTATTTGAAAATTACTACAAACTTACTCTAACGGTAGTAGTAGACCTTAATTGCGAAGCAGTTGGGCTGGAACCCTTGCCCCGGTAAGGTTTGCTCCAGTGAGCTTGACCATAATTTTATTGGCATAGCCGATAATTGCCCCGGTGAGGTCGGCATATTGCAGGTCTGCCCCACTGAGGTCTGCCCCAATTAAGTTTACTTCCGTGAGGTTGGCATAGCTAAAGTCGGCTTGGAGGAGGTTGGCACGAAATAATTTTGCCCCCCTTAAGTTTGCTTGGTGGAAGTTGGTTTTATGTAAGAAAGCATCGCTGAGGTCAGCATAGCTGAGATTGGCGTGACTAAAATTGCGCCCCGAAAAGTCCTTTTCCCTGAGGTCTACCCCCGTCAAATCTCTACCGGAATAGTCGTGACAAGATTTGGTCTTTCTCGGTGGATTAGCGGCTTTAGGGGCAGAAGAAGCGTGGGAGCGTAAAATTTCCCTAGCTGCATTTAATTCTTTGAGCTTTGCTTCCGCTTTCTCTTGCAGGCGCTGATTATCTCTCGGTATCCGATCGGGATGCCATACAAACAATAAGTCCTTATACGCCTGGTTGATCTCTTCCCAGGTGGCTCCAGGGAATACTTCTAGCACTTGGTAACAGCTTTGAATATTAACCATAGGATTTCGATCGGTGGGATGATTTTAACCCGATCGGAGTTTGGATAGAGATTTGTGATTAAATATGAAGTAAAAATGTCATTAACACTACAATCAATGTCAGCAAATTTTAAGTTATGGTCTACAAATTGGAGCTAATCAGGGGAATGGTGTGTATTTTTTCCCGATCGGTCAATTTATCATAAATAATTAGCTTTGCTGTTAGTAAACTAGGTGAAGTTTCATAGTTTTCTAAGAGTTCTTCCATCCAGGTAATTAAGTTTTCAAGGATAACCGATTGATTCCCCGTGGCTTTAAGATAATGCCAATTGTCTTCTAAAGTAGCTCTGAGTTGAAAAGAGCGGTAAAGATTATAGCTACACCAAAAAGTCAGATACTCATCTTCTTGCAATAGTTTTAGTTCTGCTAAAAGATCATAGAGTTCATTGTCTTTTTTTTGCCACTTTAGTTCTTGATTTTGGGGTAGACTTTGTTCAATTTCAAAAAAGAAATTATAAATTTGTTTCAAACCGTCACAAATATATTTCTTGGCTAGATTAGAATTTTGTAATAGTTCTTCCCTAATTTGTTCTCTTAATAAGCGCTTACCCTGTAAAAGCTCTCGATATTCTGTCAAAATCCGATCGGGGGGATTCAACCAATTCCGAATTAGATCATCTAGTTTATTGCCTGGTTTTACCGATCGGTTTTGGAGTTTTTGTACTTCTAAACTAAGTGCTTCTAATTTTGTTTCATAGTATAAAAATTTCCACCTAAATTCCTCGATCGTTTCCGCATCTAGTAAGGGATTAGTGAGGAGTTGAGCCACCCCATCAGATTTACTAAAAAATTGTAACCTATCAAAATCCACCCGATCGGGTTGAACAAACACAGGCTCCAGATCGATTTGGGTCTGCCTTAGAGGTTCTAAAGATGCTCGAATCCCCTCGAACTGGATACGAAATTTTGCCGTTTTAGTATTGATCTTGGCGTTTAGGTGCTCAACTTCCATCTGCACCTTACCTAAAATTAAGTCAAGGGGCGGTTTGCTCATTGAGTAAGATACCTTGTTCTTCCACAGATTTAGTTAGATAAATGATAAGACAGACTATCTTTACCTTACCATTAGAAAGGAAATTATTAATAAACTGTTAATTTTGGAAAAATTTTTAGGGGATTTCTTCCAGGAAATATACTATTAAGAAAGATGACATAGCAATTAAAATTTCAGCATAATAATCCCTGAAATTTCCCCTTTCTTGATAACTTTTTTTAGTGAATCTGTTAATCATTGTTTTTTGAGTTTAAGATATAATTAGTTATTATGCTATATTCTCTGTTAACTTTTTGAATATGGTCAATTCCGATCCCTTTTCACCTAATAGAAGAGTATTTTACCCTGGAATTAGCTTGGAGCGTGGGGTTGCTATCCCTATGTCCGATCGGATCAAACTCTGTAGCGATATTTATCGACCAAATTCCACACAGGAAAAGCTACCAATTTTACTAATGCGATTACCCTATGGTAGGGATATTGCCTCGACGGTCGCCTATCGCCATCCTAGTTGGTATGCCCAACAGGGTTACATTGTTGTGATTCAAGAGGTGCGGGGTTGTGGTAATTCAGAGGGGGAATTTTATCCCTTCCGATCGGAATATGGGGATACGGTAGACACAATTGAGTGGTGTATTTCTGAAATACCGAAAAATAACGGTAAATTAGGAATGTATGGGTTTTCTTATCAGGGTGTGGTGCAATTTCAAGGGGCGGTGATGCAACCAAAAGGTTTGGTAACAATTTGTCCTGCTATGGCATCGGCGGATTTATTTGAGGGCTGGTTTTATTGGGGAGGGGCTTTGTGTTGGGAATTTGTTTTTACTTGGGCATTACAATTGGCACAAATTAAGACGACTGAATCTCTGGAGTTATGGCAAGCTCAACAAAATATACCCAACTTAGTCCGATCGGTTTTGGCTAGGCACTTTCCTCTTTTAACGGAAAATTCGGCTAATCAGTTCTATTTAGATTGGCTAAACTGGCGTAGCTTTGAGCAATGGCAGTCAATTCATCCTATTCATCTTTTCGATCGGTTCGATCTGCCGGCATTGCATATTGGGGGCTGGTATGACCCATTTATTACAGGAATTTGGCAGACCTACAGGAGGGCTTGTGAGGTGACTAAGCAGCCCCAAAAGTTAATTATTGGACCCTGGAAGCATTTCCCCTGGCGCAGGCGGGTAGGGGAAATAGATTTTGGTAGGGAGGCAGAACGATCGGTGGATGAAATACAAATCGATTGGTTTGACTTTTGGTTAAAAGATAAAGATAACGGTATTGTTCAAAAAGAAAGACAGACTTTCTTTTTAATGGGTAAAAACGAATGGCTTACAGAAGATGAAAGACAAAATAAAGAAGAGCTTATCTATTTTCTAAATACCGATCGGGTTTTAGCAACCACTCGATCGATGGATTCTTTACCCAATATCTACGTTTATGAACCCTATAATCCTACTCCTTCGACAGAGTATCTTCCTGTCAATCAAAGACAGATAAACGATCGGTGGGATTGTCTTACCTTTCGTAGTGATGTTTTACAAGCAGACTACCCGATCGGGGGAATCGTAAAATGTCATCTAGTAGCCGCTACCAATGCCCCTGACACAGACTGGGTGCTTAAACTCTTAGACATCTATCCAGACGACCGGGAGATGCTGGTCACAATGGCAGTCCTGAGGGCAAGCTATGGAGGCAAGAAACCCACAGACCTTGATCAGTTTTCCTATGACATCCAATTTAGACCAACCTATCATTCCTTTGCAGCAGGACATCAAATCGGTTTAACCGTCAGTTCGGCAGCCTTCCCCCTAATCGAACGTCATTCTAATACAGCCAAAGAGCCTTCCTCTACTCACCCCAAAGAATGGCAAGCATCCACCCAGCTCATTTTCCCTGAATCTTGCTTGAGTTTGCCCCTTATTCGGTCAAGTAAACCATGATTAGAGTCCTCCATCTATCAGATATTCATTTAGGTAGTTTTGCTCATGGTAAGATTAACCCCCTCACTGGTTTAAATTCCCGTTTAGAAGACTTTACCCGTAGCTTGAGTTTATGTATCGATCGGGCAATTGCCACCCCCGCCGACCTAGTTTTGTTTGGGGGTGATGCTTTCCCCGATGCCCTCCCTCCCCCCCTCGTGCAACAAGCCTTTGCTCAGCAGTTCCGCCGCTTGGCTGATGCCCATATCCCCACTGTGCTATTGGTGGGCAACCATGACCAACATTCCCAAGGACTAGGGGGGGCAAGCCTGACAATTTATCGCAGTTTGGCGGTACCAGGCTTTATTGTGGGGGATAGTATTTCTACTCATGTTATTCCTACCCAGTCCGGCGTAGTGCAAGTAATTACCCTGCCCTGGCTCACCCGATCGGCGCTTTTGACCCGCCAGGAAACCCACGGACTATCTCTGGGGGAAGTAGGCAAACTATTACTCGAAAAACTAATCATTGTTTTAGAAGGGGAAATTCGCCGCCTTGATCCCGAAATTCCGACTATTTTGTTGGCACACATGATGGTAGATACCGCCACCTATGGGGCAGAGCGCTTTTTAGCCGCCGGTAAGGGTTTCACGATTCCTTTGTCTTTAATAGCCCGATCGGAGTTCGATTATGTCGCTCTGGGTCATGTCCACCGCCACCAAGTTCTATGCACCGATCCTTTAGTAGTCTATCCAGGCAGTATAGAGCGGGTTGATTTTGGGGAAGAACAGGAAGAAAAAGGGTATTGTTGGGTAGAAGTAAGCAAAAAACAGACCAGATTTACCTTTTGCCCCCTCCCCGCCCGTCAGTTTTGCACAATCACCCTAGATTTGACCACTTCTCAAAATCCCATGGAGGATTTACTGACCAATATCAAGCAACATTCCATCCCAGAAAGTATCGTCCGCCTTAAATATCAAATTAAACCAGAGCAACTAGCCCAAATCCAAGACCACACCATACATCAGGCATTGTCCGATGCCCATACCTACAAAATTATTCCCGAAATTATGGATAGCCGGAGTAGGGCACGCCTCCCCGATCTCAGCCCTGAGCAGGTATTAGACCCCCTAAATGCCCTAGAGCGCTACCTCAGTACCAGGGAAGACTTAGCGGAAATGAGAGCAGACCTCCTCAATGCCGCCCAAGCCCTTTTAGGTAATCAAGAGGGGCAATTATCCCTACTTTAAAATATTCATAGCCTTCTCCAGAATGGAATAATATTGACTTGCCCTAAAAACGATCGGTATGGAAATTTCACCCTACGAAAAAATTGCCCTCACCAAAGTTAAAAGCCTGACTGCAGCTAGGGGAGAATTAGTCATTCCCTGCATACCCCAGTTATCTAACTATTTTTTCCAACAGGTGCATAACCTCATGCTGTCCCTGGGGCAGACCCTCAAACCCCAAGAATTAGAAGCCCTGCAACGCACCCTGTCCCAACGCATCCAGGAAGGCTTCGACCAGTCCCCCCATGCCCGCCTAGTATTTCAGTATGACCCGCCGGACCCCACCGTAGGCTTGACTAACGGCTTACGCATCCGCATGAATATCCAAGTAATGACCGTAGAAGACAAGTATGCCCGCTGGGTTCAAACCCGCCAAGGACCACTGTTTGGCAGCCATGCCGATGCTAAAGTAATGGGCTTAGTGCAAGAAATGGGGCATCCCCTCCGCATTTTAGATGTAGGGGCGGGTACGGGCAGAAATACCCTACCACTCGCCCGTCTGGGGCATCAGGTCGATGCGATTGAACTTGCTCCTGTATTTGTCGAAAAACTCAAAGAAAGCGCCAAGGCTGAAAACTTAACGATCGGGGTAGAACAAGGAGATATTTTGCAGACCGCCCTCCCTGCCGGCATTTATGACCTAATTATCGTAGTTGAAGTTATTTCTCACTTCCGGTCTTTGAGCCAAATCCGTCAGCTATTCCAGAACACCGCTAATGCCCTCAAACCAGGAGGCAAACTCCTATTTAGTACCTTTTTGACCATTGGAGATTTTGTCCCTACCCAAATGATGCGGGAACTGTCGGAAGTAGCCTGGTCTTTTTTAGTGACCCCAACCGAACTCCAGTCCTGTTTAGAAGGTCTGCCCCTCAAAATTAAGAGCAATGAGTCCGCCTACGACTACGAACGGACTTTTTTGCCCCCAGAGGCTTGGCCCCCCACCAAGTGGTTTATCAACTGGTCTACCGGTAGAGATGTATTCCCCACTAATGGAGAAACGCCCATGTCCCTGCGCTGGATTTTGGCTAGTAGAGTCTAGGACTTTTTCTTGTCCGCTGCCAGGGTCTGCTTGATCTCCTCGATATTGTCTGCCACCTGTTCTTTGAAGGACTTACCAGCGGAGAAAGCAGGTACAACGGTTTCGGGGATTTTCATCGATTCCTTGGTCTTGGGATTCCGTCCATCCCGCTCCTTTCTGACCCTTGGTTCAAAGGAGCCAAAACCGACTAAAGTCACCTTCTGCCCAGAGGTCACCGTTGCCATGATTACTTCCATCGTGGCGCTGAGTACCTTGTCTACAGTGTTCTTATTTTCCCCTGCACTTTTAGCAACGGCATCTACCAGTTCACCTTTATTCATAATTCTTCATTAACCTCAAGTTGATTTATCCTAGCCATAGGTACTATGTAAAGAAGTTTGACATAACCCTTATGGTAGGGGAGTTCTAAGAAACTATTCTAATAGGAACCTCCCATTTGTAAATAGGGTAAACCTAGATTTTATAGGGATTTCAGCAATTTTTTTTTCTGCTTTGATTTTTGCCGTAGGTATGCTATCCTTTTATGCCTTTTGACCAAGTTTCTCCGATCGGTTAGGCTAAAGCCTCTGAGATAAGCTAATGCTAGAATTGCGCTAAAACTCGATCGGTCAATGGAGACTGGTGGTTCCTCTATATTGATTGATGTTGGTAAAATTGATGAACAATGGAAAAATTAATTCAATTAAGAACTTGAGTGGTGTTAAAACAAAAGTAAATAATTGGGGAGCATGATGATGGACATAATTTATAGTGATGAATTTTTAGAACATCAAACTGGTCGTTTTCATCCCGAAAACACTGGCAGACTAGCAGCTATTCGTCATCATTTACTTGAGAAAGAATGGACAGACCAACTAAAGTGGATAGAGCCTTCCGATCGGGAGGTCTTGTCTTATATTCAACGGGTGCACGCGCCAGAATATATCCAACGATTAGCAGCCATGTGTGCAGACGGTGGTGGTCATTTAGATGGAGATACGGAAGTTTGTCCAGCTAGTTATCGGGTAGCCTGTCGTTGTGTAGCAGCTTGGTTAGACGGCATCGATCGGGTTTTATCTTATCAAAAACCTGTCTTTTGTTTGACGCGCCCCCCCGGACACCATGCCAAACGAATGAACGGGATGGGTTTTTGTTTATTTAGCAATGCTGCGATCAGTGCTTTTTATGCCCTCGATCGAGTCGATCGGGTAGGGATTTTAGACTGGGATGTACACCACGGCAACGGTACAGAAGAAGCAGTCTGGGATGAAAGACGAATTCGGTTTATTTCTAGTCATCAGTCTTTTTTCTATCCAGGTACAGGTTTGTCTACAGACAGGGGCAATCACAACAACGTGTTTAACTTCCCTCTCCCTGCCGGCACAAAAGGAGAAGAGTATTTGGTTTTGTTTACAGAACAGATTATTCCTTTGCTAGAAGAGTTTCAACCGGACATCCTCATTATCAGTGCAGGTTTTGATGCTAACAAGGACGATCCCCTTGGGGGTCTTGACTTTTTGCCGGAAGATTATGGAGAAATGACTAAACATTGTTTGACTGTGACTTCCAAGATTTTATTTGGTTTAGAAGGGGGCTACGATTACAATAGTTTATCCCGATCGGTTGGGGCTGTAATTGCTAGTTGTTTAGCATGACTACCTTAAAAATTTGTGGTATTACCCGGCGGGAGCAGGCAGAAATCATTGCCGATTTAGGTGTAGATTATCTAGGCTTTGTAGTTGTGCCCCACACCCCCCGCTATGTGCCCCCAGAAGCTCTACCAGCCTTGACCACTAATCTGCCCCAGGTGCAAAAAATCGGTGTTTTTCGTCAATTTGATCCCGCCACAATTTATGATATTGCCCGCAAAGCTAATTTAGATGGCATTCAATTACATGGGCAAGAATCCCTAGAATTTTGTCGGAAAATTAAGGAACTGTTACCCGATCGATTGTTAATTAAAGCGGTGGCAATCAAACAACCTGATGACCTTTTATTAGCAAATTCCTACAGTCAAATCGTAGACATAATTTTGTTAGATGTACCAAAAGAGGGAACAGAAAAAACGATCGATTGGCAGATGCTCCGTCCTTTTCGAACGAGGGGCAAATGGTGGTTAGCGGGAGGACTGAATGCTGATAATGTCAAAGCAGCGATTGATATTGCCCAACCGGACGGAATTGATCTGGCTAGTGGGGTGGAAGATAGTCCAGGGATAAAAAACATTGCTAAAATAAAGACTCTCCTATCTGTCTTAAGGTAAATGGAAGAAAGACGGGAATTGATCGTTGAAACTCCAGAACCAATTAGAATCGATCGTTATTTGAGTTTAGTTTGGCAGGACTTATCCCGATCGA
>Ga0272446_1002502_pt1 | contig 24889 bp, 27 predicted proteins | sample YNPCB0061_FD_194587 | JGI IMG/M metagenome (GOLD analysis project Ga0272446, IMG submission 194587) | Hot spring microbial mat communities from Yellowstone National Park, WY, United States - YNP-CB-006-1 | ecosystem: Environmental > Aquatic > Thermal springs > Hot (42-90C) > Sediment | place...
CTTGACATTGCCGTCCGGCCAATCGGTACACGGCTTTAACGGTCGCCATCGTCAGCATTGCCAAATCGCTGTAAACCATCGAGGCTCCGGGTTTGCCGCTTAACTCTGGAACGATCCATTGCTCCAGGATGGAGTCATTGATCCAGAACGTGAGGCTTCCTCTCATCTTCAGTCCAGCGTTATACTCAGACCAGTGGCGGATGCGGTAGCTCATAGCTTGTGACGGTTTGTTGGTAGTACTTCCACCCGATCACGTCGCCCATCCGCAGCCCCCATTCATGCAACAACACCCCTCTAAAGTGTCAACTTTGTTTTAATGGGCAAATTCAAACCCGATTCGCTAAGCTTTCGGATAACTGCTTCCATCAGGGATTCCAGCCGCATAACTCCTGATTTCGGTGTGATGGGTGCGCTTAAACCAACGGCTAGCTCCATGGGGATACCTGCCATCCAACACTTAGGAGAGCGAATGTGGATGCCCCCTGAGAGGATTGTATCCATTTGGTTCAAGCAGTTTACTAACGAGGAAGGACTGCTTTGACTAAACACTTAAATGAAGAATGGCTATGTATCGAAAACTGCGAATGGGAGCTGGGGCGATCGCCCTGGTGGTGGGCCTCAGTTCCGGCTGTGCCAACAACTCCCCCACTACTAAGACTGACTCCCCCCCAGCAACAGGGCAGGCAACCGAGGCCCTCCCGGCTGAAGCAGTGGGTACCCTGGAAATACGCGCCAATGGTGAAGACTTTGTACGACAGGGGTTTATCTCTAAGGATGGTTGGAAAATTGAATTTGATCATGTCTACGCCACCCTGGCAGACGTGACAGCCGCTCAGGCCAATCCACCCTATGAGCCAGAAAAGGGCAAGGAATTACAGGCGCAAACCAGTGTCAGTTTGGCTAACCCCCAAACCGTTGATCTCAAAACCGCTGGAGCGGAAACGGTAAAGGTGGGAGAGGTAAAGGCACCTGCTGGTCGCTACAATGCCCTGGCCTGGAAAATGGTTAAACCAACGGATGGCCCGGCAAAAGGCTATCCCCTTTTGTTGCAGGGAACAGCAACCAAGGATGGCAAGACTGTCAAGTTTGCTATCAAGATTGATCAGGAGTTAGCCTTTAGCTGCGGCGAGTTTGTCGGTGATGAGCGCAAGGGCAACCTGAAACCAGGAGAAAAGGCCGATTTAGAAGCAACTTTTCACTTTGATCACCTGTTTGGTGACGCCGAGACAGCAGCGACAGATGCTCTGAATCAGGGAGCTTTGGGATTTGCTCCCTTGGCGGCGATCGCCACTGATGGTCAACTTGATGCCGATTTAGGAACCCTGAAGCAAAAACTTGCCCCCGCAGACTACCAGAAATTCATCGGGGTTTTGCCTAGCCTCGGCCATGTTGGCGAAGGTCATTGCAAAGAAACGGTGATTCAGGCAGGAGCTTAGGATGATGACTCAGATAGGGCATAGATCATTCATGCAAAGGGTAGGCCAATGGGGACGAATATTTCTGACTGGCGGCGGCATCTCCATTTCTTTAGCCATGCCTCAAGCCGCGCAGGCTCATGGTGTCGTGCTTCAACATCAACCCGTCGCAGCTCAGACCATCATAGCCCAGTATGAAACAGGTGAGCCAATGGCCAATGCCCAGATCACAGTTTATGCTCCCAATGGCGATTCTCCTTGGCTTCAGGGCACCACGGATCAAGATGGGCGGTTTTTATTTACTCCTGACCCAGCCCAACCTGGTAACTGGCAGGTGCGGGTGCGCCAGGCCGGCCATGGCGGCATCATTACCATACCTGTCCAGGCCAGCGTCAAGACAGACAATCCCGTGGCTGCCTCCAGTTCCCCATCAGAGAATCTAGTGACTCAAGGGCCAACCGAACCCCAGGGAGCTGGCTATACAGGTTTACAGAAGGCAGTGATGACGGCCTCTGTTGTTTGGGGTATGGTCGGTACGGCCAGTTTTTTTGCCAGGAGGAAAGCCTGAATGCATATTGCAGATGGCATGGTATCAGCTCCGGTATGTCTGGTGGGTTATGGGTTAACGGGGTTGACTACCTGGCTTTCTCTTAAACAGATTAACCACACCGCTGAGCCAACTCAGGGAGTCCCCAAGGCGGCCCTGCTGACTGCTGCATTTTTTGTGGCTTCTCTAATTCATATTCCAGTGCCGCCAGCGAGTGTGCATTTGGTTTTAAATGGGCTGATGGGGGTTGTGCTAGGTTACTACGCCTTTCCTGCCGTATTGATTGGCCTTTTCTTTCAGGCGGTCATGTTTGGCCATGGGGGGCTATCCACCCTGGGGATTAATGCAGTGATTATGGGGCTACCGGCTCTCGTGGCTGCCCAAATTTTTCGCCGAGGGCGGCGGTTGTTGCAGCGTGCTCCTCGCTGGGGGTTAGGGTGTTCTGCTTTTGGGGCGGGGGCGATCGCCCTGGCGCTCTCGGTGCTCCTCTTTTCCAGCATTGTTGTACTGAGTTTACCAGCTAATCTAGATGCCACGATTGAACGGGCGGCGATTCTGACCCTGGGGCTTGCCCACATTCCCTTGATCTTCTTGGAGGGAATCTTCACGGCTCTGTTGGCCTTGTTTCTAGACCGGGTTAAACCAGAATTACTGAAGGATTAGATAGAGCCACCGTGGGTTTATTGAGTAAAGTCGAAATTTACAGGCCACGCCCTTCTCCATTGCATTGGTGGGAGCCACGGTACAAGCTAATGGGCTTCGTAGCCCTGATTTTGGCCTTTGCCAATGTCCGGGACTGGCGCTTAATTTTACCCATGCTGGCGATCACAGCCGCACTATATCGGTTAGCGCAACTGCCGCTCCTATTCCTTTTGCAACGGTTACGCTACCCTGGTCTGATTCTGCTAGGTCTGGTTGCGGCCCTACCCTTTGTTGCGGGTGAAACCATTCTCTGGCAAGGAGGTGGGCTGACGCTTCGACAGGAGGGTTGTTTGGCGCTGCTGCTGATTTCAGCCCGGTTTATTTCCATCATGACTCTGGGCTTACTCCTGCTGGCAACAACTCCCTTTGTGACCCTGATGCGCAGCCTGCGATCCCTGGGTCTGCCGAGTTTGTTAGTTGATATGACCCTCTTAACCTACCGCTATCTGTTTGACCTCGGGGAGACACTACACACCATGCAAACCGCCTTGCGGCTGCGGGGCTTTGGCCAGCAACAACGCCTCCGGCTGGGGCCATTGGCAGCCCTGGCAGGGAGTTTGTTAATTCGCAGCTACGAACAATCAGAGCAGGTGTATCGGGCCATGCGGCTGCGGGGCTACGGTTCTTTGCAACGATTTTCAACGAGTACTGAGCGGCGATCGCCCTGGCACTGGTTGGGATTCATTGCAATACTGTTGACTGCCCTGGGCTTCTTATCTGCAAATTTTTGGCTCTCAGAGTTATGATGCTTGCAAGCCCACTTGCCCTCAAGAACGAAGCCTTAATCAAACCACAAACTTCTGTGGGTAGGGGTTTCACAGATAACAGGATTTTCTAGGCCAAAGCATTGCCTCAACCTGCCCCTATCCAAACGCTGATATTTCAAGCTTCTGCTTTCTAAGATTTCTCTCGCCTTTCCTTGCTTTTCTCCATGACAAAAACCTGCCTTTTGGACGACTTTGCATCAACCCTAGTCCCCCCTCCCCTTCAGACCCGGAAAGACCCAACAGCGATCGCAGTTACTCATTTGTCCTTTGCCTATCCTGAGCAACCAGAAGTATTGCATCAGCTTAACCTGACTATTGCTTCAGGGGAGCGGGTCGCCCTTGTGGGCGAAAATGGCTGTGGTAAAACCACCCTCTTCAGCTTGTTATGTGGGGTGCTGACCCCCACCAATGGGCAAATTCACTTATTCGAGCAACGGCTGCAGCCCGGGCGCTTCTATCCTGAAGTGGGTCTGATCTTTCAAAACCCCAGTGACCAATTGTTTTCAGCATCCGTGTGGGAAGATGTGGCCTTTGGCTTACAGAACCTGGGATACCCTCCGGCAATGGTGGCCCAACAGGTCGATGCTGCTTTACGCCAAACGGGTGTCCTTGACTTGGCTGAGCGCCCTCCCCACCACCTCTCTGGAGGACAAAAAAAACGGGTGGCGATCGCTGCGATTTTGGCGATGCAACCTCGGATTCTGCTCTTGGATGAACCAACTGCCCAGCTCGATCCGCGATCGCGCCGACAGTTGATTCAGTTGTTGGCCAAATTACCTCAAACCCAGGTGATTGCCACTCATGATCTAGATCTGGCGCTAGAACTCTGCGATCGCACGATCCTGCTGAGTCGGGGTGCAATTGTTTACGATGGCCCCACTTTCCCGGTGCTCAGCAATGCCAGTTTTCTGGAACATCATGCCCTAGAATTACCCCTAAGCTATCGCCGCCCCTATTGCGACCTCTGCGATGCACCCGACAGTGTAAGCTTGGCAGAAGCCACTTGATAGAAAAAACGAGGTTGTTCATCCTGGTATCAAAAAGATTTGTCACAAATCGTAATCATTGGGATCAGGCAATCTAAACTGTTGCTAACTGGATTCTGTCAGGCTTTCTGACCAAAGCTATAGCCATAGTCACCAGATTTAGGACGGGGTGCAGGGGTTTCACCCTTGGCTGGGGGCTTCGCCCCCACACCCTCTTAAACCCAGTGTCCTAAGCAACCTGGCGACAGCTATATATTTGGGTTGAGGAAAGCGGTTCGGCAATTTCTAGAAAACAAGAACCCATCGGCAGGTAAGCATTTTGCCCTGGCTCAAAATGTTCGAGTGCAGGCTGAATTGGGGATATTGTGAATGGGAATGTGTCTGAGGGTGCTTTTGCCCCCCTATCCCTGTTTGGGATGAATTCAGTGTTTACCCTTGAGTTCAGAGTGTTGCCTATGCCCACAAAGGCTCTAACCAGCACGAACCTGCTTCGCTTATGCTAACGAGTGTTGACCGCCTTCTCTTTATTCGGCAAGTCCCCATTTTTAAGGAATTGCGGGACGATTTTTTGGTGCGCTTAGCATCGGTTATGAGCGAACTATCCTTCCCTGTCAATCATCGGATCTTCACCCAGGGCGAAGAAGGACGGTCTCTCTATGTGGTAGTGTCGGGACGAGTTCGGGTGCACATTGGCGATCGCGAGCTGGTGCAGCTAGAGCAGGGCACCTGTTTTGGTGAAATGTCGTTATTTGATGCAGAACCGCGATCGGCCTCCGTCACCACCCTGGAACCCTGCGATTGTTTGTTGCTGACGCAGCAACAGCTCTATGAGGCCATTGATGAAACCCCGGGCATCGCGGTCAATATCATTCGTCTCCTATCTCGTCGTATCCGCGAACTCAACCAAAAACTCAATTCCATTCCAATGCCCTCCCCTAATTCGATTTCCACCCCCGTTTATCGATCCGGCTATCTCCCAAATCGTTAAACAGACGCAAGGTTTTAGGTCAGTGTGAAGTGATGCATGCTTCGTTTTGAGCTTAAGAAGTTTCCAGCAAAGATTGGATTCCCTAAAGTGCCCTTTGACGACCCTCAGGGCACAAACTGGCTGAGCGACTTGTCGTGGGCAATTTGTTTTGAGCGAAGTCGAAGCCAGCAGGTCGTTTATTGGCTAGAAATCTCCCTAGGAGCTGTGATCGCTGTAAAGCTTAAGCCTTAAGGCTGCTTTTTCCTTCTGCTTCCGGAGTTTGCCAGATTTGCGAGTTAGCATAGGTGGCATGGCTGATTTTTCTCACAATCCCCCTGAGCATGAGAGCGACCCAGCTCAGGCGTCGTTTTCTTCGGAGTCGCTACCTGGGACGAACGCCTCAGATGATGCCGCTAAAGCACTTGCTGCCGAATGGCAGGCTGCTGAAGCCGTCCTATCTGAAGCAGTGCCTTCTGCAAGTGTGGATGCAACTGTAGACAAACCCTATGCTCCGCGATCGCGGCAGTATGACCCATCCACGCCGCTAATCACCGTTGAAACGGCTTTTTTAGCCAGTGTGGCCAGTCTGATCTGGTTAATCAACTTTTACTTTCCCCTGGGGCCAGTGCTGAGGGTGTTTTTTCCCATTCCAATTGCCCTGATTTATCTCCGCTGGAACCAGCGAGCCGCCTGGATGGGCGCTTTTGTATCGGGGTTGCTGTTAAGCGTCTTGATGGGACCAGTACGGAGCATTCAATACATCATCCCCTTTGGCCTGATGGGGGTGTTGTTGGGGCTACTGTGGCGACGGGGAGCAGCATGGCTAGTGTCAGTGCCTATTGCTGCCTTACTAGGCTCTATTGGCTTCTTCTTTCGCCTTTGGTTTGTTTCGGTGCTGCTTGGCGATGATCTCTGGCTCTATGCCACCAACCAGGTAACAGATTTGCTGGACTGGCTGTTTACCCGGTTAGGCTGGTTGGCACAACCCACAACCACTCAGGTACAGGCCGCGATCGTGCTGCTGGTGCTATTTAACAACTTGGTCTACTTGTTTGTGGTGCATCTGGTCGCCTGGTTTTTGCTCGATCGCTTGGGTAACCCAATTCCCCGACCACCTAAGTGGGTACAAACCTTGATGGATTATGAGTAGAGGTGTTAGAGCCTATCTGATTGTTTGCGCCAGCAAAGTTTACACCTCCGCTGCATGATTGGGGTTGCTTGCGCCACTCGTAGAATAAATAGGCTCAGCCGATTGTGCTCAAGCTGACTGAACAGGCGTCTGCTTTCTGCCGTAGTGTACGCCTGGTTTGTCAAATTAGACTGGAAGAGAACTCCGCGCTGTTAGGATATTTCAGTAAAGGGGATAGGGCGGGAACTTGATTGCCGAACAAAACGACTGAAACGCCCGATACCTCCTGCTCGCGGCTGGCGACTCAAGTCGCGCCTAGACCACCGAAGTCCGCGCTTTCTGACCAAAGCGATATGACAACCCACTGGCGCAGGTGCATTCATAAAAAAAAGGGAGGCAGCACCTCCCCCTGATTAATTTGGTTTAATCCTGCCCTGACCCTTCAAAGGATTCAGCTTTGAGACTCAACTCGGGCATAGAAGATGCCGCGAATCTTGACTTCCAGCGGTTCCTTAGAACCCATATCGGTTTCAGAGGGTTGAACACTCTCGAAATTGCCCCCAATTTCGCCCGTTGTCGGGTCAATTTTGGTCACTTGTAAAGAGATGTGGCCCCGATCAATCTGAAACCGCTTGACATTCTCCTTCTTCAACTCTTCGGCATCGGCAGAAGCCGGCAAGGCCACAGCATTGTCATAGCCAGCAGTCAACCCCCGCCCCTTTGGATCGAGAAAGTTAGAGGTGCGATAGGAGGGTACTTTAAATTCACCTTCAAAATCCGTAGAGCTGTTAATTGCGTTTAGCCCTTCCTGGGTGGTGGCGACCAGATCCTTAATGGTAAATAGGAAGGGCACCCGCTCTCCTCCTGGCAGTTGAACTGTGACGGGCTGAAAGTCCATGCCATCTTCTTCAATAAAGGTCAAGCTGCCATTGCTGTTCAGATTGAGCTTACCTTGCACAGATTCAATCGAAGATGTATAACGGGTCATCACCTTGGTGGGAAGAAACTCAGCCTTTGCCCGCTTGTTTGCCGCTTCTTCCTTCACCAGAATAGTGATAGGCTGCAAGCACAAATCAACCAGGCTATAGGATTTGTCAGCATCTAGCTTAATGACGCCTCGGCTAGTTTCGTCTAACTGGGGGCAGCTATTTGCTAAGCCAGTGCCTCTAATTTCTTCGTAGGTTAAATTTTCACGGGCACTAACACCCGCCAGGCTAGCTTTTGAAAACGCTAGGAAACTAACGCAAAAAGCAAGAAGTGCAACAACGAGAGCGCGGTATCTCATGAATAACCTCAAACCTCTATTCGACAGGGGTATGTGTATGGCCAATCTGAATACTTAGATTGGCATTTTACTGAATGCGATCGCCAACCGGACTGAACACAGGGTGAACCATTAGATAGTTCTGCCCACGGCCTGAAACAACCTGACGCTAACCCATTTCAGTCATCGACAAAAATGCTAAGACCACATCCCAAAAGATGGCTCAGGGGATGTAGGGGAATACAGTATTAACTTGCATTTTACACGGCAATGGAACCCTTTATAGGCTGCCTGGCAAAAACCAGAGTTGAGGCAAGTGCTGGCAACGGGGACTGGATCGCAACGGCTGCAATGGTTAAGACAGCTTATCTCCGCCCGTTTATCCTTGATTACCCAACCACCTCAAAGGTCAGGGCTAGTGCGGCTGTCTGAGTGGTGTCAACGAATCGTGTTGCTGATGAGCCGCGCGCGCCATCAACCGAGCGTGTCTGACTTAAATCAGCCAGTAAATCGCCCACCACCTCAATCGGTTCAGCTAGCCCAACGGGGCCTCGTGTTTGCCCGCCTCGACTAGCGATCGCCTGGAGCGCCTTAAGCGCCCGGCCAAAGGGAATGCTACTGGCAATGATCAGAACTTCTGTTGCCCCGGTGGGCGGCTGCGTCACCAATTTAAAGGTATCTGTAGCTGGGTTAGGAATCTGCAGGGTACTGCCTGCCGCTACCCGTGTTGTCGCCGCATCTGCCGTCCACTGGTTGGGAAATAGAACGGTCATTTCGCCCGTTGAGTTAATCACCAGCACGCTGAAGTAAAGTTCCCGGCGCTCCTGATTTTGAATCTGGATTTGAACAGACTGATTCACCGGAATCCGAGGAATGGCGGCCACAGGGCTGAGCTGTCGGGTGAGGGGAGAGGGGCCACTACCGCGCAGGGTGAATTCCTGGGCGATGATTTGCTGACTCCCCATCACCGTCATGGATACACCTACCTGGAGCCGGGCGGCATTGGCATTCAGGGTAAGTTTCACCAGACGCGCCGCCAGCAGTGCCCGTAACTTGGGGCGGAGACGCTCTAGCGCGGGGGCGATCGCCTCATTGGCCAAACCAAAAGCGCCCGGAATCGGCTCTAACCCTGGACTAAAAAGACCCAGGCTGCCCACTGGCGGTAGCTTAACGGAAGCTAACCCAGGCAACTGAGCCTGATACTGGGGTGTTAGACGGGCCAAAATGTAATGGACTTCCCCTTCGGTGAGCGATCGCGGCTCCACTCGCGGCATTTGGGTCAACAAGCGCTGGGCTACAGCCAAATCTCGCCCCAGGGAAGGATCTAAACCCAACAGCAGCGGCAAATTGCTGGGAATGCCCCGCATTTGTTCCTGCAGCAACCCGCCGGGGGTAATGCCAGCCTGTACCAGTTTGCCTTGCCCCACCAGACCAGTGCGAGTTTGTAACACCACTTGTCCTAAATTTTTGCCCGTTGCATCTACAGCCGCTAGAAGCGCATTTTGCTCAAAGGCCACCAGATCCTGGGGAGCTAACCCGCCCAGCCAGACCTCCGCAATATTCCCCGACACCTTAGTAATCACGGCCTCTGCAGGAATCGAGATTTTCTCCGTAAAAAAGATTGGCTGTTGGGCATGGGTACTTCCTGGCTTGACCTCAAACACTGGCTCCTGATTGCTGGAAGAAACCTTGGTTGTGTTGCGAGCAACATTGGGAATTGTATTGGTTACAAGGGCTTGCCCCGTCTGTTGCCAGAGATATTGGGTCATCAGATAGGTGAAGGCTCCAGCATGAAACTCGCTGAAGGGAGCATCCGCTGCCAGTTGATCGCGTTTGGCCGAAGCAATCACCACTCCCTTTGCCACCCCGCGCCGTCGCTGAGTGCGGTAATCTGCCGCTGAAAGGTTGAGTCGAGATAGCCACTGCTGCTGGTAGGCAAACTCCTCCGGTGAAGCCGAGATCCCTGCCCCGCCCGCCCGCGATCGCACCCGCAAGACCCCGCGAGTGCCCCCGCCAGAGTGGCAACTATCTAGCACCACGGTGACATTTTCTGTGCGTAAAGCGGCCATCAGCAAAAACAGGGTATGGCCCATAATGTCTTTCACCGCACCGCCTCGGGCCGGATACTCCAGGGGTAGCACACTATCGACGGGTACAAAGGTGCTGTTGAGGCCATCGGTAGCATCGCGATCTGGATCGATCACCTGGGAGCCATGACCGGAAAAATGAAAAACTACGATATCCCCCGGCTTCGCCTGTTTAATTAAATGCTCTTCAAACGCCGTCAGCATCCCCTGGCGGGTGGCCTGGGCATCAGTAAGGGTGAGAATATCCTGTCGCTTAAACCCAAATCGATGAATCAGTAGTTGCCGCTGTAGCTCTACATCCGTCAGGCAGCCTTGCAATGGGGAGAGGTTGCTGCTTTCGGGGTAGGCATTAATTCCCACCAGTAGGGCCAGCTTGCGCGCCGTCGTTTGGGCGATCGCCCGGCCATAGCGATCGCCCCGCTGCTGAATGTCGAAGTGGCTTAGCCCCAGAGTTGCCAGGGTCGCGGTCGCAGATTGGAGAAAGTGACGGCGTTGCATAGAGAGAATACAGCTTGCAGCTTAGAGAAAATAGCTGATGAGGGGGGGTGCATCATCGACGCAAGAAATGACGCGGAGTACCAGGTTCGAGCCGTCATTGCGTTATCAGTTTTGAATTGCTGGTTTTAATGGCTGGCTCTGCGGCCCATTTCTCACCTGTTCTTGAGCATTCAATATTTAAATTTCACCACTCCCCTACTCCAACACTTCCAAGCCATCGGTCAAGATTCCCGTCTCAGTGACCGTAATAATGCGTTCGCTGGCATTTAGCTTGAGTCGGCGATCGCCTTTGTCATCCCGGCCTTTGAGGGGTGGCGCATCGGAGTACATCAGGGCCATGCGATTGGCATTCGTGACTATCATCAATCGCTTCTGGGGAGTGGCTGCGACGATCCGCGCCAGGGCATCGCTGCGTTGGCTAAAGACAAAGACCTGAATCCCTAATTCGCCAGCATGGGCAGGGCGCAGTTGGGTCAGGGGCGATCGCTTAACGTACCCCTGCTCAGAAATCAGCAGGAAACTACCATCGCCAACCCCAGGGGATATGACGGCACAGCCCACCAATCGTTCCTGCTGGCGTAGGCGCATCGCCAGGTTTCCCTGGGCGGTACGAGTCATCACCGGCAAGCAAGTATCATTCACTTCTAGACGCAGGGCACGCCCTCCGGAAGAAGCGAAGACTAACTGATCGCCTTCTGACACCAGAGCGGCATAGGCTAATTCATCCGCTTCTTTAAGTTTGAGCAGGGTCAGCCCCCGGTTACTTAAGTCAGCAAACTCGGTTAGGGCTAACCGCTTTACCCGTCCCTGTTGAGTCACTAGCAACAGAAAGTCGCTGGCCCGGTGTTCGGGCAAGAGAAAACTGGCGGCAATCAGATTGCCTTCCCCTTGAACAGAAGCCGGCAGCAGGGTAAACAGGGGAACTCCCTTGGCATTGCGCCCAGTTGCCACCGGCACTTCCGCCAAGCTAACGGGATAGGCTTTGCCCGTGCGGGTCAAAACCACCAGGGTTTGACGGGTGGTGGCCAGTTCGGTTTGGGTGACCACATCATCTTCTTCCAGCCAGGTATCCGTTGGCTTTTCGGCCATACGACTCTGACTCCGCTGATAGGTTTTGGGAGGGATGCGACGGATATAGCCGCGCTGGGTGACTTCCAAAACAACTTCCTGCTCTGGCTCAACCTCTGGCTCAGCCAAGAGTGCCTGAACCGTGGAACTTTCCAGGTCAATGCCGCTGCCCAGAATCTGGCTTTGCGATCTGGTTTCTTGATTCTCCCCTGGCTCTGTTGAACTCCCCAAAATTTTGGTACGGCGCTCATCTCCAAACTTTTTCTTTAGCGATCGCAAATCTTTTTTCAACGCCTTTAACAATTCCCGGCGATCGCCCAATAACCGCTGCAATTCAGCCACACGAGCCGTGCGTTCATCAAACTCTGTTTGTAAATTCTGCCGCTCCATTCCCGTCAACCGGCGCAGGGGCATCGCCAAGATGGCATCTGCTTGGCGATCGTCAAAGTGAAACTGGGCCTGCATCGTCGCCTTGGCCGTACTGCCATCGGGGGCAGCCCGCAAAATCGCGATAATTGCATCCAGATGTTCCAGGGCTTGTAGTAGAGCCGTCAAAATATGCAGGCGGTTTTCTGCCTGGGTTAATTCATGCTGGTAGCGGCGCGTCAGGGTCTCTTCCCGAAACCGAATGAAAGACTGCAACAAATCACGCAAACTCATCTGGCGGGGTTGTTTGCCATCCAGGGCCAGCAAAATCGTCCCAAAGTTGGATTGCAGTGCTGTTTGTTTGTAGAGAATTGCCAGAATCTTCTGCAGGTTGGCCTCCCGCTTTAGCTCGATGACGACGCGAATCCCTTCCCGATCGCTCTCATCCCGAATATCCGCAACCCCGTCCAGGCGGCCCTGATTGACTAAATCGGCGACCTTCTCAATCCAGGCGGCCTTATTCACCTGGTAAGGTAATTCCGTCACTACAATTGCAGCCCGCCGATGCCGTCCCCTTCCAGGCTGCACCTCCTCAATCTGCACCACCCCTCGCACTGGAATGCTACCCCGCCCCGTCAGATAGGCTTCGCGAATACCTTCCTGGCTAATAATTTCGCCTCCCGTAGGAAAGTCTGGCCCAGGAATCAATTGCAATAGCCTCTCATCGGGGAGATCGGGATGGTCAATCAGGGCAATCAGACCATCTACGACCTCATTCAAGTTATGGGGCGGAATATTGGTGGCCATGCCAACAGCAATGCCAGAGCTACCGTTTAACAGCAAGATCGGCAGTTGTGCGGGCAAAACCGTTGGCTCTTGCTGGGAGTTATCAAAATTAGCGGTGAAATCAACCGTCTCATCCCCAATCTCAGCCAATAGGGCTTCGTTACCAATCGATGCCAACCGGGTTTCGGTGTAGCGCATGGCCGCTGGGGGGTCATCATCTACAGAGCCAAAGTTGCCATGGCCGGCCAGCAGGGGATAGCGGCTCGAAAACTCTTGCACCATGCGCACGAGGGCATCGTAGACCGCCTGATCGCCGTGGGGATGGTATTTACCCAACACATCCCCAACGACACGGGCACATTTACGATAAGGGCGATCGGGTGTCAGACCCAGTTCATGCATAGCGTAAAGAATCCGGCGATGCACAGGTTTTAAGCCATCTCTAACATCTGGAAGGGCGCGCCCGACGATGACGCTCATGGCATATTCCAGGTAAGACTGCTGCATCTCGGTATGCAATGCCGTTGAAATCACCTGTCCGCCAGAGAGCACATTGAGTTGTTTAGCCATTTCCCTCGTCCCTTGTTAATTTCACAAACCTGTGGCAAGAAGCTTAAAACTGTCAAGTGGCAATTTGAGCCAATCTATTGGCGGAAATCACCGTTTCACTCGGTGGCAATTGCCGTATAGCATAGTGACTAGTAGCATTCATTGGATCTATTCATCTCACCCTAGAGCTTGTCTGATTTTGCTGCAACTGCTGACACCTACGAGGAATTTATGAAAACGGTGTTGATTGTGGAAGATGACCCGATTAATGCACGTGTCTTTTCGAAGATTTTGGTGAAGCGCGGTGGTCTGGCGGTGCGGCATACAGAAGATGTAGAAGAGGTAATGAAAATTGTCCAGGCGAGAGAAGCCGATATCATTCTGATGGATGTTTCATTAGCGAATAGTGCCTATCAGGGCAAGTCGGTGGATGGGATTCAGATTACCCAGATGCTGAAGCAAGATCCCCAAACGGCAAACCTGCCAGTTATTTTGGTAACGGCCCATGCAATGCAGGGCGATCGCGAGAATTTTCTGAAGCAGAGTGGTGCCGATGACTATATCTCCAAGCCAGTGGTCGATCATGAGGCCTTTATTCGCCAAATCTTAGCGCTGTTACCAGCGGAGTAAAGGCAGAAACCCTTCCTTCTAAACTCAAGCATAGAAAGAATTCTAGCCCTAATCAGTACTTTTGTACTTGTTTCCATCCTTAAAATTTCTCAATTCCTCATCCGATGGCTGTATCTAACCCTTCGACCCTGGGAGGCGATTGCCAAGCATCAGAGGCGCTCAGGCTGCTGGCGCTGCGGTTGCGACCTGGGCAAGACCTGAGGCAATCCCTGCAAGATTTTGCGGTGCTGCATCAACTCAAAGCCGCTTTTATCTTGTCGGCAATCGGTAGCCTCCGGCAAGCCGCCATTCGCTTTGCTGACCAGCCAGAGAGTCGGCTTTACACTCAAAAGTTTGAGGTTTTATCCCTGCAGGGAACGCTCTCAATCTACGGTATACATCTCCACGTGAGTCTGGCCGATGCAGAGGGCAAAGTGATCGGGGGGCATCTCAGTCGGGGATGCTTGATTTATACCACGGCTGAAATTGTCGTGGGGGAAATTCCAGGGTTGGAATTTTTGCGATCGCCTGATCCAGAAACAGGATTTCTGGAACTGGAGATTCGAGAGCGACAAGTTTAAGTTTTTAATGGCTCAGTGCAATCGTTTCGCAGAGTAATATGAAACACGTTGCATCTCCATCGGAGAAAGCCAACCCAGCATTGGTGCTTGAGCACTTGGTTTTGGCCTAACCTGCATGATTCATGACGATTTCGGACAATCCCTGGAAGACTTGCTAAGAAGCCAGTCTAGCGATTTGCCTAAAAACAGTCTGTACTTTGAGGTGTTTCTGCCATTAAGTTTTCAGCAGTGGGTAAGTCATCCAGGCTAAGCTTTCTGACCCAAGCTATCGCTTCCGGCGTCCCTTAAATCTCGATTAGCCCAGGCTGATGCAGCCACTCTGGAGGGATGGAGCGCCCCCCTCCCGTTTCAGTATTTTGCAACAGCACAGTAAACGCTCCGGCTCCTAACCCCCCTTGAGGAAACATGCGGTAGCAAGGAAACGCTGCTAAATGGGACTGAAATGCCTCTAGAAAGGGAACGGAAACGGGCTGAAACTGAGGAAACCGTTGCAACAGCCAACCAATCACCTGCTCGTTTTCTTCCAGGGAATAAGTACAGGTGGTGTAAATCAGGTGGCCTTGAGGAGCGATCATTTGCGCTGCATTTGCCAGGATGCGCTTCTGCCGTTTGGCATTGTGGCGGATTGTCAGAGGGTGAAAGCAGCCCTCGGCTTTGCCGCCCTTTGCCAGGAGCGATTGCCCAGAGCAGGGAGCATCCACCAGCACTAGAGGAAAAGCTTTTGCCAGCGCCTCTGCGAGGATTTGAGTATCAAACCGTAGGGCGATCGCTGGTTGGATGCGGCAACGCCTTAAGTTCCCTACGAGTTGCCCCATGCGCTTGCCGATCACTTCATTGGCTAACAGCAATAAGGGTTGCAGGGCCACCCAGGCAAACACACTTTTGCCTCCTGGCGCGGCACAGAGATCTAGCACCCGCTCGAGACCCGGTTGCAGTAATAGCAAGGGAGAAATGGCAAAAACCGAGGAAAAGTCCAGACAATAGAATGCTCCTTCTGCATGGAGGGGGTGCTGCCCCGGCTTTTGTCCCAGGGCGAGGCGATCCACAAAGGCGGGTTGCCAGGGTAAGGGTGGCTCCAGGGCAAAGGGTACAGGGCAAGGGCGGCGATCGCGCCAGAGAATGCAAGGTGCAAAAGGTTGGGATTGCAGCAAGCACTGCTGAAATTGGGCCTGCTCCGCCACGTCTTCAAATAACCGCTGGCTGAGTTTGACCAGTAACTTAGAAGGCAGCAGTGACATCCGTTCTCCCTTTTCTACCCATGCGGGCGCTCCTGGAATTAAGGCGGTCAGCAAGCGTGCTCACTGAGGCCATTTGGCATTCTTCATTTTTCCAGAGTGCCGCAAGACTCCCGATGCTGGAGCAGTGTTTGGGCCAATTCCAGGGTGAAATAGGAATGGTTAAAGGCATTCCCCGCTAATACCTGAAAGGGTCTATCAGGTTCACCCAGACAATCCAACACCAGGGCTGCCCCAGTAAAATCTTGCCCCTCGGTGTAAGCATTAACCGTAATCACCGTTGACAACCCTGCCTGAGTCGCCGCTTGCAACCCCTGATGGCTATCCTCAATGACTAAACAGTCGGCTGGCTCTAATTGCAGCTTTTGCAACACCGCCTGGTAAGCATCGGGGGCGGGCTTTTTAGCGGGGACGCTATCTCCCGCAACAATCACCTCAAACCAAGTGGGACTCTGGGGATGCAAAGATGCCTCCAGCAAAGGTTGCACATTTTCCAGGGCACTGGTGGTGGCGATCGCCAATCGAATTCCTGCGGCACGGGCCGCCTCAATCAGACGCTGCACCCCCAAACGCAGGGGAATTGCTCCCATTAGGATGTGTTCGCGGTAATAAGCTGTTTTTAACTGATGCAGCTTAGCCGACCACGTCAACAAATCTTCAGGAGGTTGCCAGTCGGGGTGGTAAATCGAGTGATAAAACCGAATCCGTTCTTTGCCACCGGCCACTTCCAGTAGCTCTCCATAGCGCTCCACACTCCACTCCCAATCCAGGCCAGCAGCAGCAAATGCCTGGTTAAAGGCAACCCGGTGCCCATCCCGTTCGGTTTCAGCAAGGGTGCCATCGACATCAAAGATTAGTGCTTTTAAATTGGCCATGGTAAAAAAGCCAATCAGTTGGCCATGGTAAGAAAGATAAAGCCGTGAAAAGATTAGCACATTGCTTTTATGTCTTCGACGTTTGTTCACTGGGCAATTGTTGCTTTGCCTCAGCAATCGTGCTTGCTCCCTTTGGCAGACGGTTTCATGCCGCCGTGTGAAACGACAGACTTAAGCACTTGGTTAGCTATGGGTTGAGCGGGGTTGAAGTATTGCTTCGGTTAGAAAGCCTACCCAGCAGCAGGTCTTTCCCCTTTTCTCTGGGTCAGGCTTTAGAATAGGTAAGCTGCTTTTATTATCCTGACCATGACTGCGATCGCCGCCGATACTCCGATTCAGCCACCTCTGCTGGGCAAATCTCAGGCTGACCTAGTGGAGTGGGCAAAACAGCAGGGGCAACCGGCCTATCGGGGTAAGCAATTGCATGAGTGGATTTATGCAAAGGGAGCGCGATCGCTGGCGGCGATTTCTGTCTTTCCAAAACAGTGGCGGGCAGACTTGGAAAGGGTTGAAGTCGGGCGATCACAATTACACTATCGCGCCGTTGCCCCAGATGGCACAATCAAATATCTGCTGCGTCTCAGCGATGGCCATATCATTGAAACGGTCGGCATTCCCACAGATAAACGCCTGACAGTATGTGTTTCTTCCCAGGTGGGGTGTCCCATGGCTTGCACCTTTTGTGCCACAGGGAAGGGAGGCTTTTTGCGAAACCTGGCCACCCACGAAATTCTAGATCAGGTTCTCACGGTGCAGTCGGACTTTGGGCAACGGGTCAGTAACATCGTGTTTATGGGCATGGGTGAACCCTTGCTCAATGATCAAGCCGTTTTGGCGGCGGTGCGTTCCATCAATCAGGATATTGGAATTGGCCAACGCTGCATCACAATATCCACGGTGGGTATCCCAGGGCGGATTCGGCGCTGGGCCGAGCATCAGTTGCAGGCAACCCTGGCGGTAAGTCTCCACGCCTCAAACCAGTCGATGCGTGAGCAGCTTGTTCCTAGCGCGCGTCAATACCCTCTTCCTATGCTCTTGGAGGAGTGCCGCGAATATGTCCAGATCACGGGTAGACGGGTCACCTTTGAGTACATCCTATTGGCAGAGCTCAATGATTTACCGGCCCACGCTGACGAACTAGCCCACCACCTCCGGGGCTTTCAGAGCCATGTGAATTTGATTCCCTACAACCCCATTCAAGAAATGGAGTATCAGCGTCCTACGCCAAAACGAGTGGAGACATTTGTGCAGCGCCTGCAGGCAGCGGGGATTGCCGTTAGCGTGCGCCAGACCCGTGGCCTAGAGGCAAACGCCGCCTGCGGCCAACTGCGCGCGGCGATCGCACCACCCATCCATGCAGAAAGCTCAGAAAATCGCTAAGGAATGAGAATGAAATAATCTGCAAGATTTGCTGCTGCCCTCAGCTCCTACTCAATCCAAAAGCTAAAGGGCAGACGAGCATAAATCCCCCGTGGGTCATTAAAATTGTTCAGGAGCGCCAACTCTGTCTGGAGTTTAATCACCTCGCGGGTCAATAAATCGGCTTCCGGCCCTGGTTTTAGCAGGGGTAAGCGGGCCAATATTTGCTCTGGACGACCCCCAAAAATCCGCTCTTCTAGACCGCGCAGTTTGGGATATTCTTCTACCTGCCAGTTGTCTCCTAAATCAGCCTTTTTAGCGGCCGCCTGAATTGCCGTCTGCAAACCGCCTAACTCATCCACCAACCCCAATTGTTTGGCTCGAATCCCTGACCAGACGCGACCCTGGGCAATTTCAGCCACCTTCGCCCGATCTAACTTGCGAGACTCAGCCACCTTATCGAGAAATTGATCGTAAATGTGATCCACAATTTTTTGAACCTGGGCCAACTCTTGGGGCGTTTTGGGGCGAGTAATGGTCTGGCTATCGGCAAACTGACCGGTTTTGACGCTATCCCAGGTAATGCCATTGTCATTGGCCAACTTACGGATATTAGGCTGAATGCCAAACACCCCAATCGATCCTGTAATGGTATTGGGTTCTGCGAAAATGCGATCGCTATAGGTCGAAATCCAATACCCGCCAGATGCTGCTACAGAACCCATGGAAACAATGACAGGTTTAACTTTGCGCGTCAAAATCACTTCGCGCTGAATCACCTCCGAGGCCGTTGCACTTCCCCCTGGGCTGTTAACCCGCAACACCACGGCTTTGACACTCTCATCTTGCCGAATTTGTCGCAACTCGCGAGCAAACCGATCGCCACCGATACTACCCGCTTCCCCTTGCCCATTGACAATATCTCCATCGGCATAAAGTACCGCAATTTTGCGGCTGCGACTGCGCTGAGTATCCTGCCGCGCCTCTACTACCCGGGCATAGTTCCGCAAACTGATCTGGCGAAAGTTTTTATCTTTCGCTTTGCTATCCGTCAGCTTTTTCAGTTCGTCAATGATCTCATCTTGATAGGCCTGCCGATCGACTAAGCCTTGCTTCACGGCATCTGCTGCCAGCAGACTCGTCTGTTGATTTGCGATCGCCTGCAACTGCTGCGGCGTTTTATTACGAGCCTCCCCTGTTGCCTTGAGAAACTCATTCCAAATATCTTGCAACAGAGTCTGGGTCTGCTGTCGATTTTCAGGACTCAACTGATTCAGCAAAAATGGCTCCACGGCTGACTTATATCGGCCAACCCGGGTCACCTGCACATCGATTCCATATTTCTGAAGAAACCCACTAAAGAAAATGGGCTGGGAACTGAGGCCATTCAATTCCATTGATCCCATGGGATTAATCGCGATCGCATCAGCGGTGGAAGCCAGATAGTAGGTGCGCTCAGTCCAATCCATATCGTAAGCAATCAGCCGCTTACCAGAAGCGCGAAACCGTTGCAGTGCTTCGCGTGCTTCTTTCAGGGTGGCAAACCCGGTGGGATTTCCGCTGCTGCGACTGTTATAGAGGTAGATGCCAACAATGCGCGAATCCTTAGCAGCCTGATCAATCGCCGTAACAAAGGTGCGTAGCTGAATTGACGACTGACTATCTGATAAGGCTTGGCTCAGGGTACTGGGCGATCGCGGCCCGTCTGTAAGCGGTTGAGCCAGATCAACCAATAAAACCGACCGATCTTTTACTGCAGGAACCGAATCTCGGGATGCCAGCAGCAGAATCAGAGCAATCAAACCACCGACACTCAAACCCAGAAAGATTAAAATTCCCAGCAGAGTTGCCAGAGTGTGCTTAAGAAAATCACGCATTCAATTAACGTCAAGCCTTAGTAAGGAGCAGGTGCTTACTCTAGCCTAACATTGCCAACCCCGCATCGCAGATCTCGCTGCTAGCATCGCCATGGAGAGATTCATCCTATGAAACCACAAGGCGAGGATCGGCAGGTATGTTGTCCAAAGGATCGGAGGATAGACCCAAAGAGATCGAAAACGCCAAGTGTAAAACTATCGGCGCATTAGTGCCTTAAGCCTCTAGACCGTCGGAGCATGGCCACCATTATGAACGAGTTGAACCTGAATCATTAGTGAGTGCTAGAAAATGAGTTGGCATGAACGGCATCCAGCATTAGCCGCTGCAACTCCACCCAAAGATGATCCCGCTGGTACATCCCCTCAATTCGATGAACCACTTTGCCGTCTTCGAAAAAGAGCAGGGTGGGTAGGGTCGTAATCCGATACTGGCTAGACAACTTCAAATTGTCGTCTGCATTGATCCCCACTAATTTAATGCCCTGCTTCCAGGTAGATTGAAATCGGGTTAATAATGGCTCAACCATACGGCAAGGGCCGCACCAAGGAGCACCGAAATAGACAAGAACAGGAACCGACGACTCTAAAACCTCTTGCTTAAAGTTCTGTGTGCTCATCAAAAGTCTTTGATCCCTAGCAATAATTTATGAATTTTTACTATTTGCATTATCCTACCAGGCAATGCGGCTGGTTGCATCTATCAAAATGGGATGAAGCCACCAAAAAATCAACACAAAAAGGGCGACCCCCCCATAGGCAGGACGTAAAAATTCCCTGATCTCTAGCTTTTGCTTTCCTTGCCAGATTGCCAGAAAGGGGATCACAGACGTCCGAGCTTTGACTGCTGCAAAGGCCTCTCCGTAGCGGGCAGCCAAGCGGCGATCGCCATGCCACACCCCAAATAGGTGATGGGCAATCAGCCCCAGGGAAGTAACTAGCATAAAGGAGGTTCCTAACCAGAGGCTGTGGGCAATGCACCAGATAATTTGCCCTACCATCTGGGGGTGACGGGTAATCCGAATGATCCCCGTTTCGTAGAGGTGTACCGTTGGCTTTTGAATCGCCGCAATTTCAAGCAGGTTAAAGGTCGCTGGGTAGAGAAACAGAAACGACACTGCTGACAATATCCAGACCAGTTGCGTCAGGCCCGGTACATCCTGAAACTGCCAGAGTTGCGCCCCATCATAGCGATGGTTAAAGAAATAAATAATTAGGATAGTGGCCAGGGGCAGGCTGACGAGAGCAAACACAACCCGATAAAGCCGCGCACCAATAAGCTGCTCAGCCCAGGGGCGCAGGGCGGCCAGCCCACTATGGGCGATCGCAAAGCTACCCAGTAGTGCCACCATCGTAAAATGACTTGGGGTTAACCATTCTGGCATAGTGAGCAAATTGACTCGTTAATAAGAAAGAATAGAACTTAAGAAGAAGCCGACACAGTTAAATCACTAGAGGCTAGATTTAGTGTCAAAGCCCCCTCAAAACTCCCTGGTTCAGGCAAGAACAGGGGGTGAGCAGATGACGCAAAGCAAATAGACTCAACAGAGTCATCTCAGTGCAGGCTTTCTGAAAGAAAAAAGCAGGCAAGAAGGGCAGAAAACGCATAACTCAAGACAGCACAGCAGATTTCCGCAGGCATCTAGTCACAAACCATCCCTCAGCCACTATGACGGCTCAACATGACCAATAGGCCCTGCTGCCCTAGCAAAATTTCTCTAATCAGGCTAAAAATTCCCACCCAAATGATGGGGGTAATGTCAACCCCGCCCAGGGGCTGCACAATCCGCCGAGTTGGGGCTAAAAATGGCTCGGTGGGCCAGGTGATTAAATTTATAGGGAATTGGGTCAGGTTAACTTGTGGATACCAGGTCAACACAATTCGAAAGATAAAGAAGAGGGTCATGACGGCCAGAAAGATGCCCAAACCCCAGGAGGCGATCGCAGCAACATCCATGGTTAAACCGAAGCTTTAAGCAATGTAAATAGTACTCTCATCTAATACTAACGGCATACGTCCCCGCTTTGCTGCTGATAGCCGGGCTTTGCCACCATTTTTTTAGCCCCTCTGGATCAAAGCCTGGCTTCTCAAGGGGGAAACTCACTATTAAAATAATTAACAGCGAGTTTTGTTTTATGTGGGGAAAAGGATTTATGACTCCGTCTCTGTCGAACTTTATATTTAGCTTGGTGCTTGGTGCAGCAATTGTTTTGATTCCGGCAACAGTCGCTCTGATTTTCATCAGCCAAAAAGATAAGATTCAGCGCTCTTAAGGGGCTTTTCTAACCAGGAAGGGTGCCAGCTTGGGCTTGGTTCTGGTGCTAGCAGGTCGATCAACAGACTTGCTAGCGCTTTTGTTGTTGGCAGCTAGATTGAGTGGATTGCATTAGCAGGTTTTTTCCTAGTGCCTGCGGGTGACGCAGACGTGCTGACAGCAGCGATGATGGAAGCGCCGTTATCAGAAACTCTGCATTCCCTCCCCTGGTCAATAGCGCAAGGTTTGAGGCCAGCGATATCGCAGTTTTGCTAGGAAAGGCCGAGGTTCACTCCTCAGCAAACAAAATCAGGGTGATTTTTTGGAGATTTGCGCCGAACTCGTTACCATAGTAGGGTCTTAGGAGAATAGCCGCATGGTACAGATTGGATTCACTCAGCCGATTTTGGCTCAAGTCAATGCTTTCCTGAACTGGTCGCAGTTTTTGGGAGTCGGCTTGGCCGGTTCTGGAATCGCTCTTTATGCCCTACGCTCCATGCGTCCCAAGGTTGCACGCGATCACGATATTTTTTTTGCAGCGGTGGCTCTGCTCTGTGGAGGCATTCTCTTTTTTCAAGGCTGGCGGCAAGACCCCATCCTCCAATTTGGGCAGTTTTTGCTGACGGGTTCAGCCATTTTCTTTGCGGTAGAAAGTATCCGGCTGCGGGGAGTTGCAACTGAGCAGGCAAAACGCAACAACCCAATTGTGGATGAGGAGCGCCCGGTTAGTCGCGTTTATCGGGCCGACTTAGAAGAAATCTCTTCCTACGGCGATCGCCCAACCCGGCGGATTCGTGGCACTGGTGAGGGGCGCTCTAGCACTGAGGAAGCTGCGGCTGCCCGGCCTTCCCGGCGATCGCCACGGCTGGAGGATCGCTCTGCCCCATCGGGTCGGCGGCGTGCTCGGCCTCCAGAGGATGAGGGTGATTTTTCCCCAGAACAGAGGGCAGATTTGCCAGATGAGCGTCTGGCTCGTCGTTCTGCTAAGACTACAGGTCGCCCCGGAAGTGCGTCGCTCTCTGGGCGCTCTCCACGGCGAGGCCGACCCTCCATGGATACGGCTGCGTCTCCCCGCGATCGTGCATCCCGCCTAGAAGAGCCTTCTGCCTCCGAATATGTTGATTATCGCCCGGTTGATGAGGATGAAAACTGGGGCGATTATTAGGCTGAAAGGGTACTGGTTGAGCACGGGTCGAGAGCATCCGCTCTCGATGGGCTGAAAGCAAAACTCTGGTGGAGTGCCTGGGTTGATTTTGGCTAGGGTAGGTGTGGTTAAGCCTGTTGGAAAAGCGGTGATCGGTCACCTTGTGAGCATTGCTTGCCTGAGCATTGGGCTGTTATCGGCTTGCTCTGAGCCTGATTTACCGCTCTCTACGGAGCTAGAGAGTCGTTATAGTGATGAACAGCCTGCCCTCAGCGGGGATGGGCGTTATCTTGCCTTTGTCTCTAACCGAGATGGAACCCGCTCTTTGCTACTTTATAATCTAGAGCGCCAGCAATTTGTCCCTTTGCCAAGGCTAAATCGTCGTGATGCGATCGCCGAGTCGCCCAGTTTGAGCTATAGCGGGCGCTATATTGTCTATGTTGCCAGCGATCGCGCTCGTCCAGAAATCGAACTCTACGACCGCGCAACCCAACAAATTGTGGTTCTGTCCTCTGGATACAGAGGTTGGGTTAGACACCCTAGCATTAGTCCAGATGGTCGTTATATTGCCTTTGAAACGGGTATTCGCGGCCAGTGGGATATTGCAGTGATTGATCGAGGGGCCAACATCGAGCTAGATCTGCCCAACCGATTACGGGCAAAAGCAGTACATGGAGCGTCAGTCCCTTGAATCTTCGCTGTTTGCTATGGATGGGAGTCACCCTGTTGGGAACCAGTTGCCAAGCGGGCGGGTTGGTCAATTTTCCCTACGATCCTAATGGGCGTAGTCTCAACAGCCCCTTTGCGGATCTAACTCCTCGTGTTTCAGGGCGTTATATTGCGTTTGTGTCCGATCGACGTGGCAGTCAGGATATCTTTCTCTACGACATGACCACTCGAATGTTGGTGGATTTACCTGGCTTAAATGCGATTGATATGGTGGCCGAGACCCCCTGCCTTTCAGAAAACGGTCAATACATTGCGTTTCATGGTATTCGAGAGGGGCGATCAGGGATCTTTCTCTACGATCGCAGTACTCGCCAACTCCGCAACCTGACTGAGAATATCAAAGCTGCTGTACGCAACCCTAGCATGACGGCTGACGGCAGTACCATCGCCTTTGAGTCGAGTGCCAGTGGACGGTGGGATATTGTTCTGGTAAATCGGAGTGGGAAAAGAGTTACAAAGTAGTCAGACCGTTTTGGATCTTAGATTTGCAGTTTTAGCTTATGGAAGCTTCACAGCGCAGGGCGTGCCAGCGGTTACCTGCTGCATCTTTTATAGGACTATTGCAAGGGCGGTAGAATATTTGGCCAAAAGCAAAAACAAGGAGTGGAGTCTCGTCTTAACCTCAGCTTGTCGCATTGTGTGCGATCGCCGTGAAAACCATCGCGATCGCGCGTCAGAAAGCCTACCCAGAATCGATAGCTAAGCACCTAAAAGGGACTTTGAATTGCCCCCCTGCTCCCAAAACGGGAGCAGAAGCTAGGGGATGAGAACAAACTTGCAAAACTAGGATGAACTTAAGCAAAGCAGCCTAGGCAAGCTGCTTTGCCTATTCCCAAACAACTCAAAAGGTTCATTTTTACTGAAAATGAGCGTTACAGAACCACCGTAAGCACCCAAAGGGCGTAGGAGCGTGGCTCTGTACTCCCTGTACCTTAGTGACAAAGCTCTGGGACTTTTAGTTGATTGAATTTACGCTCCTTAGAGCCGACTAATCACGTTTTGGACAATTTTCATACCGGTAACGGCTTGCCAACCAAACAGTCCCAAAATTGTCATATTCAAGGCGATGTGGGTGTAACGGGCCCAGTCAACACCCT
>Ga0272446_1002503_pt1 | contig 24887 bp, 21 predicted proteins | sample YNPCB0061_FD_194587 | JGI IMG/M metagenome (GOLD analysis project Ga0272446, IMG submission 194587) | Hot spring microbial mat communities from Yellowstone National Park, WY, United States - YNP-CB-006-1 | ecosystem: Environmental > Aquatic > Thermal springs > Hot (42-90C) > Sediment | place...
ATGGAAGGGGCGGCCGCCTCTGCCGGGTCTGGCTTGACACGCTGCGGGGGACTCCATAACTTGTACAAGCGATTCAAACAGTTGTTTGAATTCTGTGTGCTTTCTCACCAAGTGGAGAACAAACGTCATGTGGCGGATTGGTCTGAAAATGCTGATGGGCGACCGCGCCAAGTATTTCACCCTCGTGGGCGGGGTCTCGGTGGTCGTCTTTCTGTTCGTTCAGCAGGGATCGGTCTTCTGCGGTCTGATTGGGCGGACAGCCAAGCCGGTGGAAGCCATCGGCGCGCCCATTTGGGTGGTGGACCGCAACCTGCAGGTCGTGGATGAGTTCAAAGGGCTGCTGGATACCGACCTGCTGCGGGTGCGGAGTGTGGAAGGCGTCAAATGGGCGGTGCCGCTGTTCATCCGCCAGGCCCAGGTACGGCTGCCGAACGGCAAGTTCCAGGCCGTACGCCTCGTCGGTATTGACAGTGCGACACTCGTCGGGCGGCCGCCACGTTTGCTTGAAGGAAACATCGAAGACCTCAACGCGCCGGATGCCGTCATTGTCGGACGCGCCGAAATGGAGCGGCTGGGCAGTCCCAAAATTGGCGACACCTTTGAAATCAATGACCGCCGGGCGCGGGTGGTCGGCATTGCCGACGTGCCACGCGATTTTCTTTCCAACCCGTACCTCTACACGACGTTCGAGCGAGCCGTGCAGTACGTGCCGCGTGAGCGCAAGCTGATGAACTACATTCTGGCGGCGCCGAAAGAGGGGTACACCACTCAGCAGGTGCTGGAAAACATCCAGCGCACGACCGGGCTGGCCGCTTACGACGAAGATGGCATGCGGTGGTTGACGATGAACTACTACATGCGCAACACCGGTATTCCGGTCAACATCGGCATTTCCGTCGTGCTCGTGTTTCTGGTCGGGATGGCCATCATCGGACAGACTTTCTACGCCTTCGCACTGCAAAACGAAAAGTATTTCGGGGCGCTCAAAGCCATGGGCGCCGGGAGCGGGACGCTGGTCGGGATGATCGTCCTGCAAAGCATCATCGTCGGGCTGATTGGCTACGGCATTGGCGCTGGCGGCGGTGCCCTCATCGGCTATCTGGGCGGGCGCGGCGCGGGCAAACTGGCCTTTTACACCCCCTATCAGCTTCTCATTATTTCCTTTGCCGCCACGATGCTGATCTGCGTGCTGTCCAGTCTGCTCAGCATCCAGCGGGTGTTGCGGCTTGAACCGGCGGTCGTTTTCCGAGGATAGGTCGAGGATAGGTTATGGCAAAAGCAACGGCGATCGCCGCCGCAGGTGAACAACCGACAACAATCATGGCCCCGGCCGTTTCCCTTCAGCATGTGAACAAGAGCTTCGGGGTTGGCAACACGTACCTGCCGGTGCTCAAGGACATCAACCTCGACATCCGACGTGGCGAGCTGCTGCTGCTGGTCGGGCCGTCGGGCTGCGGGAAAACCACACTTTTGTCGGTGATGGCCGGCATTCTGGATACCGATGACGGTGTGGTGGATGTGTTCGGTACACGGGTGGATCGGCTGTCGCAGTCCCAGAAAACCCGTTTCCGGCAGCAGACCATCGGGTTCATTTTCCAGCAGTTCAACCTCATTCCGACCTTGACCGCGACGGAAAATGTCGCCGTACCGCTCATCATCAACGGGCGTCCCTACCGGGAGGCGCTGGGCCGCGCCGAGCACTACCTGGACCTCGTGGGCTTGGGAAATTGTCTGGATCACTTCCCAACCCAGCTTTCCGGCGGACAGCAGCAGCGGGTGGCCATTGCGCGGGCGCTCGTGGCCGAGCCACGGCTGGTTGTCTGCGATGAGCCGACGGCGGCGCTCGACGGCGCAACGGGACAGATGGTGATGGAGATGTTCCGCAAGGTGGCCCTGAGCGCCGACCGGGCCATTGTGGTCGTCACGCACGACAACCGCATTTTTCCCTACGGCGACCGCATTGCCGAAATGCTCGATGGGCGCATTGTGGATGTGCATGACAACCCTGACCACATCAAGTGAGATACAGCCGTGATCAAGAAAGTTTTGTCCGTGGTGTTGCCAATTGTCGGTTTGAGCTTTGCCATCTGGTGGGTCATTGCCACGGCGCGGCAGCCGATAGCGGCTCCGCCCGTGTCTCCACCGGCCGAAAGCCGCTTTGACCGCCGTATTGCCGGAGCCGGGATTGTCGAAGCCGCCACGCGCAACGTCAGCGTTGCGCCACCGCTTCCGGGACTGGTCACGGCGGTGTTTGTCAAAGAAAACGACGTGGTGCGTGCTGGCGACCGGCTCTACCAGATTGATGACCGGGAGCAGCGCGCCCAGGTGGCGGCCGCGGAGGCCAACATTGCCCGCGCCGAGGCCGCTGTCGCCACGGCCAAGGCTGACCTGTCCAATGGACAAGAAGCCGTCCGCGTTGCTCGGGCCAATCTGGATAGCGCCCGTGCCAATCTCGCTGCCGTCGAAGCGCAGTTGGTAGATGCCGAGCAGATTGTTGCCCGCAACGAGAAACTTTACGCCGCCGGCGACATTGCCGAACGGGTGCTCATTTCAAGTCGCGCTGCCAGGGATGCCGCCCAGGCGCGGGTGTCCCAGGCCCAGGCCCAAGTCGCCCAGGCGCAAGCCCAGATTGACCAGGCCGAAGCCCAGGTGCGCAGCATCGAAGCCCGGCTGCACGAAGCCGAAGCCCAGGTGGCCGTGCTGCGCGCCCAGCGCACCGAACTCACGGTGAACCTGTCGCGTCTGACCGTCGTGGCCCCCCAGGATGGAAAAGTGCTTCAGGTCAATGTCCGCGTGGGTGAGACCTTGCCCATGACGCCTGCCACCCCGCCCGTGCTGCTCGGCAATACGGACTACCTGCAACTGCGTGTGGATGTGGATGAAATCAACGCCTCGCGGATCAAGCCCAACCTCAAGGCCACGGCCAGCCTCAAGGGCGACGCCACGAAAACCGTGGATTTGGAGTTCGTGCGCATTGATCCCTACATCCTGCCGAAGCGCAGCCTGACGGGGGACAATGCCGAACGGGTGGATGTACGGGTGCTCCAGGTGATTTACCGTTTCAGGCCGCCGGCCTTTCCGGTCTATGTCGGGCAGCAGATGGATGTCTTCATTGATGCCGAGTAAGCCGGGTCCCGCTGGGGCCGCCGAATGAAGCCGGCACGCCGTCAGAGCGCGCCATACATCCGGGCGTAGTACTGGCGATACTCACCGCTGCGCGCACGCGCCACCCAGGTCGGGTGTTCCCGATACCAGGCAATGGTTTGCGCCAGCCCTTCCACAAAGGGAATCTGCGGCCGCCAGCCCAGCTCGCGTTCGATCCGGGAACAGTCCACAGCATAGCGCCGGTCGTGCCCCAGGCGGTCGGCGACTTCGGTCAGCAGGGAAGCCGGCTTTCCAAGCAGGTCCAGCAGGGTCAGCAGCACCGTCCGGTTGGGGAGCGGAGAGCGCCCGCCGATGTGGTAGGTTGCGCCGGGTTGACCTTTTTCAAGAACGACCCGCAGCGCCGCACAGTTGTCGTCCACGTGAATCCAGTCACGTACCTGCTGGCCGTCGCCATAAACCGGAATCGGACGGTTTTCCAAAGCATTGGTCAGCGCCAGCGGAATAAGCTTTTCGGGAAACTGATAGGGGCCGTAGTTGTTGCTCGTACGGGTGATGACGGCATCAAGTCCGAACGTGTGGGCGGCCGCGCGCACAAGGTGTTCGGCTGCGGCTTTGCTGGCAGCATAGGGGCTGCTGGGTACAAGTGGGTCATCCTCGCAGAAGAACCGTCCTTCGGGAAGGCTGCCGCCCACTTCATCCGTGGAAATGTGCAGGAAGCGCCGGACGCCCTTTTCCCGCGCCACATCGAGCAGGACCTGCGTCCCCAGAACGTTGGTCAGAATGAACTCGCGTGCGCTCAGAATGCTGCGGTCCACGTGGGATTCTGCCGCGAAGTGAACAATGGCGTCGCACCGGTCAGGGATAGCGGCACGCAGGGCTTCGGCGTCGCAGATGTCACCGTGGATGAAGCGGTAGGTTGGGTGGCGTGCGGCTTCGGCCACGTTGTCGAGGTTGCCAGCGTAGGTCAGTTTGTCAAAGTTGATGACGGTTTCAGCCGGATAGCGTTCGATCCACGTCCGAATGAAAGCCGAACCGATGAAACCGGCGCCGCCGGTGATGAAAAGCGCCATGGAAGTGCCTCGTGAACAGATTTGCGGAGGATATAGCACGCACCCAGTTGGGTGCACAGTTTTGCGGCCAAAGGCGGACAAGTCCGCGCGCGGCCGTCCGGGCCGCCGGCAGGGGTGGTGTCCGTGCCAGGCATGAAGTAAGAGAAGGAAAAGGGGGCCGCCACGTGTTGCCCCTCCGGCCGGCGCTCGGTATAGTTTCACACGTTTAGCCACGACCGCCGCGTGGCGCTGTCCGTCCGGTACCTGTTGGTTGCCCTGCGCCCGCTCCCCCCGACGGCAAAGCCTGCGTATGTTTCACCCACCGAGGATTCGCAATGTCAACTGATGCACTCAAACTGGAGTCGTCCCTGACTTCTTCGCCCTCATCGCCGGAAGCCAGGGCATCAACCTGGCCGCGCAGTCTGCTGTTCATCGTTCCCATTCTGGCGGCTACCGCTTTGGTTCTGGTGCGCGCCTCCGGGACGGCCCCGACCGTGCTCAGGGAAGGGAATCTCACGGTGTTGGCGCTGCTTGCCTACCTGGGGGCGACAGCGGCCTTCGTCATGTGGATGCTGGGACGCGAGTCGCTGCTTCAGCGCATTGGCATCGGCACGATGGCCTTTGGCTACGTCATGAACCTTGCCGCGTGGGGCATCCGGTGGATTGAGTACATCGAGTTTGAGAAGACCAAGCCGGCGATGCAGGCCATCTGGCACACGCTGCCGCTGATGGAAAAGATTACGCACACCTATCCGCTCAACAACCTCTACGACATCGGCCTGGCTTTTACGGGCTTTGCCGTGCTTTCCAGCCTCATCCTGACCACGCAGGACAAATACCGTTTCATCGGCGCTGTGACGATGCCGCTGGCGGCGCTGACGCTCACGCTCGTCGTCTTTCTGGGCAGCGAAGTGACCACGTTGCAACCCATTTTGCGCAGCTACTGGCGTCCGATTCACGTCAGCATTGCGGCCATCAGCTACGGCGTCTGTCTTGTCAGCTTTGGCATCGCGCTGCTGTATCTGCTCAAGGACGGAGTGCGGATCGAAAGCATGGCGTTGTGCGTGGCGATCTTCGGGCTTGTCACCTACGCCACGATTGGCGACTTCAAGGTGCTGACGACCGGCACGTACGGGTTGGGTGTCCGCTGGATGGGCAGCGGTCTCAACCTGTCCGGCGGCGGCGCGCTGCGGGCGACACTGCCCGGTGTGGGCACGCTCATGCAGCTTGGCTGGCTGGTGTATGCCGCCGCCGGCATCGCGCTGGCGGTCTATTTCTTCCGCAATGACCAACTGGCGCGGCAGTGGGGCAATCGCCTCATGGTGGCGGCGCTCATCGTGCAGGTACTCATCTTTGGCGCCATTTTCTACCGGATGAAGTCGCCGATGGACATCAACGCGGCCATTCATCCGGGGCAGCATCAGGCGTTTGGGGCCTGGCTGGCGAAGCGTTCCGACATTGACCCGGCGACGCTCGCCCCACAGCAACTTCAGGCGGAAGGCGCGCGCTGGCTGAACCAGAATGCCAGTGCCCTGGAAATCAGCTTCAACTCGAATCCGGTCGAGCTGGCGACCATTCTCACCCTCATTGCCTGTACGGTTTTTGTCGTCCTGTTTGCCTGGCGCGGCGCGGCGATGCTCGAAAAACTGCCGAATCTCGATACGCTCGACGATCTGACCTACAAGACGGTTTCGGTTGCTTTTCCGCTGCTGCTGATGATGCTGGTGACGGGTGCGGTCTGGGCGAATGAGTCGTGGGGGACGTACTGGAGCTGGGACCCGAAGGAAACCTGGGCGCTTGTGACCTGGCTGGCCTATGCGGGGTATCTCCACACGCGGATCGTGCACGGGTGGAAGGGACGCACCTCGGCTTACTTTGCCGTTCTGGGCTTTATCTTCGTGCTGTTCACCTACCTGGGCGTGAGTTTCCTGTTGCCAGGGCTACATTCCTACGCCGGCGTGGACTAAGCCCAACCGGTCAGTTCTTCGCACAGCAGCCCAAAGCGGCCGTCCGTCCACTTCGGGCAGGCTGCCTTGGGCGCGTTATGCTGGCGTGTCACCAGGGCGGCGCTGGGCCAGAGCGGCCCACCATTCGCCGTCGGTCTGCGTCTGCCGCAGGTCAAGCCCGGCGGCTGTCAGGGCTGCCGCTACGCCGGCCTGGCGCTCGCTGAGAATGCCGGCCGCGATGAGGTGCCCCTGCGGACGCAGAACACGCGCCAAATCCGATGCCAGCGCCGTGATGACTTCGGCGGTCAGATTGGCCAGCACCAGGTCGAAATAGCCGTCCGGGTAGGCGGTGACGCTCCCGACGTGCGTCTGAAGGCGCCCGCCAACGCCGTTGTCCTGGGCATTGACCGCCGCAATGGCGACGGCATCGGGGTCGGTATCGCAGGCGCTGCACACCGCGTCGGGAAACCGCTTTGCCGCTGCAATAGCCAGAATGCCGGTCCCGGTGCCCACATCGAGCAACCGCTCCGGTGTTGTGGGGAGCTGTTCAAGCAGTGTCAGGCAGGCTTGCGTCGTGGCATGCGTGCCGGTGCCAAACGCCATGCCGGGTTCGATGACAAGGCGCAGGCGGCCCTGCCATTCGAGGTTGGCTTCGGCTTCAGCGCGCCGCCATGGCGGAACGATGAGCCACCGCTGTCCAACGGGCTGAACCTTCCAGTCGGCTTTCCACTTCGCCAGCCAGTCTTCATGTGGACGGTGCTCAATGGTGAAATCCCGGAGATGCCCTTCGTGGTCGTCAAATGCCGCCAGTGTGTGTTTGAGCGCAGCCAGCAGGCTGTCCGCCGCCGGGGCTTCCGGGAAGTAGGCGCGCAGGGTGGTGCTGGTGTCCGTCTCGGCGACGGTTTCGAGACCCTGGGCGCCAGCCTGCCAGAAGGTCTCGCCAATGGCTTCAGCGGTGTGGGCCGGGACGGTGACGTGAACGATATGGAAGTCCATACTCGAATCCGGTAAGGGGCCAGTGACGCCCCGGAGAAAACGCCGGTTGCCCACGGGAAGCCGGAACCGACCACAACACGGTCAGCCGCACATCCTGGCGCAGGCAGCCTAGCGAATCCCCAGCTCGTCGAGGCGGCGTTCGTTGTTGCGCCAGTGTGGCTCGACCTTGACGAAGATTTCGAGAAAAACGTGGCGGCCCAGCATGGTCTCGATTTCGGTGCGGGCGGCGGCGGCCATATCCCGCAGGCGCAGGCCGCCGCGCCCCAGGACGATAGCGCGCTGGGACGGGCGTTCCACGAGGATGACACAGGCCAGACTGAGGCTGCCGTCTGCCTGCTCTGCCCACTTCTCGACGGCCACGGCCACGACGAAAGGCAGTTCGTCGGAAAGCTGCCGGAGCAGTTGTTCGCGCAGAAATTCCGCGACGAGGGTGCGCTCGGTCTGATCCGTCAGATCGTCTTCGGCAAAGGGCGGCGGCGCGACGGGGAGATGGTCCAGCAGGCGGTGCAGGAAAACGTCTGTTCCTTCGCCCGTGAGCGCCGAGATAGGGAGGTAATCCAGGAAGTTGTGTTCGTGGCGATAGAAGTCAATCAGCGTCAGCAGCCTGCTTTTGTCGCCGAGCCGGTCAATCTTGTTGAGCGCGAGCAGCGCCGGGCGTCCCGACTGTTTGACGAGGTTGAGCACGAACCGGTCACCGTTGCCCGTGGAGACGGAGGCATCGCGCAGAAGCACGACGATGTCCACCGTCGCCAGTGCGTCAAGAACAGCCTGCATCATCCGTTTGTTGAGCCGGTAGCCCGGCTTGTGGACGCCGGGCGTATCCACAAACACGATTTGCCCTTCCGGGCGCGTGACGATGCCCAGGATACGGGTGCGGGTCGTCTGGGGCTTGTCGGAGACCGCCGCGATTTTCTCTCCAACCAGGTAGTTGATGAGCGTGGATTTGCCGGCATTGGGGCGCCCGATGAAGGCGACGAAGCCGCTGCGGAGGGCAGGCGAAGCCGGAGACTCCGGTGCAGACTCCGTGGCAGGTATCAGCGGGGCATTGGAAACTTCGTGCTCCATGGAATTCAAGGTGCTGTCGTCGCCGCAGAATGCGGACTGCTGGAGAAACGTTACTGCGAGGGGCCTGATTCCGAGGCCGGTCGGGTGATACTGCCCGGCACGAGACTTTCCGCCGCGGCTTTCAGTTCATCGAACATCACCCGTACCCGCTGCCAGCAGGCCGTGGCAAATTGTTCTTTCGTCGGAAAATCGGTGGGCAGCAGCGGTTGGCCGTACTTGATCCAGACCCGCGTCGTGAGCTGTTCAATAATTTTTTCCGAGCCGAAAATGGCAATCGGGACGACAGCGATGTTTTCCTGCCAGGCCGTCCAGATGAGGCCCCAGTGCGGTTCGGGCTTGGGTTCGCCGGTTTTGCTGCGGGTGCCTTCGGGAAACAGGTAGATCGAGCTGACTTCGCGGATGCGCCGGATGGCGTCGCGCTGGACGCGCTTGCGGTCTTCCGGGTCGGCCCGGTCGAACAGCAGGTTGCCGCCAATGTTGCCGGCAAAGGCGATGATGGGGACGCGCAGCACTTCCTTTTTGCCGATGAAGGGATAGGGACTCAGCGAGAGCAGCAGTGGCGTATCGGCCAGACTCAGGTGGTTGCTGATGAACAGGTGATTGCGCGCCAGCGGCCCACGGGTGTGCTTGTGTCCTTCGGCCGTCAGCCGTACCCCGAAAACCCACCGCAGCAGGTAGGAAAAGAACTTGAACGGGTACGTCATGATGCGCGTCCGCATGGGTTGCCGGAAGGGAAGGGCAATCCAGGCCGGAACGAGCAGAATCAGTGCCGCCAGAAGAAGGGTTGCTGCCAGGCGTAACCCGGTGATGATCTTCATACTTTTCCTTCAGAGGTTTTCGGTTTCCCAGCTTTTGAGGTGTGCCAGGGCGCTGCGGTCGGTGAGGTCATTGCGCAGGGGGGTGATCGCCACCAACCCTTCGGCAATGGCCGTGTAGTCCACGTCCGGCGCTTCGTCGCGTCCGTCGGCTTCCGTACCAATCCAGTAGTAGGGCCGTCCGCGTGGGTCAAACCGTTCCTCGATGTTGGTACAAAGCAGCTTGGTTCCGGTCCGGGTGAACCGGTAGCCGCGAATCGGCCCCGGCGGAATGTTGACATTCAGCAGGGTGTGTTTGGGAAGGCCGGCCTGCAGGACTTTGCGGGTCAGGCGGGCGGCAAAGGGGGCCGCGTGGGTGTAATCGAACTCCGTCCGTGAAACGAGCGAGAAAGCGAGGCTTGGGATGCCATTGACCGCGCCTTCGAGCGCCCCGGCCACCGTGCCGGAATAGGTGACGCTATCGCCCAGATTGGCGCCGCGATTGATGCCGGAAACGACGATGTCCGGGCGGGGCTGGCCCTTCAGAAGCCAGTGCAGCGCCAGCACGATGCAGTCCGTCGGCGTGCCTTCCACGGCATACCATCCGTCCCGCTCGCGCTGTTTGCGAATGCGGAGTGGACGCCCCAGCGTCACCGAGCGGGAGCAACCGCTGTGTTCGCTGGCCGGGGCAACAACCATGACTTCGCCCAGGGGCTGAAGCTGCTCAACCAGCGCGCGCAGCCCGGAGGCATAGATGCTGTCGTCATTCGTGACCAAAATGAGTGGCATGGCGTAGTCAATAGCGCAACTCGGTAACTGTGCCAAGTGTGTTTGGCACTGTGACAAAGCAAAACGGCGAGGCGGGAAGTCCCGTCTCGCCGTGTGAAACGTGGTCGGGATGACTGGATTTGAACCAGCGACCTCACGCACCCCAAGCGTGCGCGCTACCAGGCTGCGCCACATCCCGTCAGGCGTGCCGCCATCAGCGACAAGCCGCCATTCAATCACAAGCGACGCCGCTTGTCACGCCTTCACCGGTTTTGTTCGTCTGTTCGGTTCGCGCCGGCGAGGTTGGCCTGGGTTGGTTGCGTGTCGGGGGCGTGGCTTGCATCGGTCTGCGACCGCTCCAGCAGCAATGTGTCCTGCGATTCGGGAAGTACTGTCACTCCGTCATCTTCCTCTGGAGTGGAGGATACGCGGCCAGCCAGCCGCCCGGTCGTGGCGGTTGTGCTGCGATAAGCGTGCAGTCCGGCGGCCGCGGCAAGACGGTTGCCAAACTCGCGCGCCGTTGGGCGTGCGTCGGGGGACTTGGCCAGCGCCTGCATGACCACGGCAGCCACTTCCGCCGGGACACCTTCCAGCGGCGGCGGGGGCTGCTTGAGGTGGCCGATGATGACGCCCAGCGTGCCTTTGCCAGTGGGTGGGAAGGGCACCCGCCCGGTGAGCATCTCGTACAGCACGACTCCGGCGCTATAGACATCCGAGCGCCCATCGTAGGGACGATCATCGAGCCGCTCTGGCGACATGTAGATGGGCGTTCCCACGACGCCGCCGGTTTCGGTGATCCCGGCCAGCGGGTCGTCGGCGTCCGGCTCCAACAACTTGGCAATGCCGAAATCCACGACCTTGACGACTTCACCCTCCGGTGTCTGGTGCAGAAAGATGTTGTCCGGTTTGATGTCGCGGTGAATGACCCCGGCCTCATGCGCCGTGGCCAGCACGTCACACACCGGCAGCATGATGGCGATGCTCCGTTCAACCGGGAGCGCCCCGCAGAGTTTCAGTTCCGTGGCCAGGGAAACGCCCTGGAGCAGTTCCATGGCCAGATAGGCAATGCCATCCTCCGACACGCCGAAGTCAATCACACTGACCGCATTTGGGTGATTGATGCGGCAGGCCGAAATGCCTTCGCGCCGGAAACGCTCGACACTGGCTGTCGTAGCGTTTTTGCCGCTGGGACGAAAAATCTTGACAGCCACCGGGCGTTGCAGAGCAACTTGTTCCGCCTGATAGACGACGCCAAACCCGCCCCCGCCAATCTTTTTCACCAGTCGGTACTTGCCGGCGATGACCGTTCCCGGCAGGACATCCGTCAGGGCGGTGAAAATCGCGTTGGCCTGGCGGTGTAGCTCCAGCAACGCCTCATTTTTGCGGCCCAGTTCCCGGTTTTTGAGGTTGGCTTCCTGCTGGGCCGCCTGAATTTCCTGGAGTGCGCGTTCCAGCGCCGCATTCTTTTCGTTGAGCTGCGCCGTACGGACAGCAACCTGTCGCTCCAGTGCAGCCGCCCGGCGCTGGAGCGCCAGGTTGCGCCAGCGAAATCCACCCAGAACCAGCAGACTGAGCACCAGCAGCCCCAGCCCACGGGCCCAGAGGGTCTGGTAAAAGAACGGCTTGACCACGAGGGTCGCCGTTGTGCCGGACTCGTTCCACACGCCGTCGTTGTTGCAGGCCGTGACATGGAACCGGTACGTCCCCGGCGGGAGGTTGGTGTAGTAGGCCGTACGGCGCGTCGCCGCTTCCACCCAGCTTTCGTCAAAGCCTTCGAGCCGAAAGCGGAAGCGCATCCGTTGGGGCGCCAGAAAGCTGAGCGCCGTGTAGTGAATCTCGAATTTCCCGGTGCCGGGTTCGATGACCACCTGGGTCGGCGACACAAAGGTTTGGCGTTCCGTGATGACACTTTCGATGACGACGGCCGGCGGCTGGGCGTTGAACGGCAGCCGTTCGGGAGCCAGCAGGGCAAGTCCGCCGATTGTGGCAAAGGCCAGCCGTCCGTCCCGCAACCGCATGGCGCAGGGTTGGGACGTGCCGTTGCACTGGTTGGCCCCCATACCGTCGCTGAGATCAAACGTTGTGCAGTTGACCTGGGATTGTGCGCCGGACAAAAAGGCTTCGCGTTCCCGCCGGTCGAGACGGAAGATGCCACGGTTGCAGCTCATCCAGAAGTTGTCGGCGGCATCGGGAAGGATGGCAAACACGGTGTCGTCGAAGAGTCCATCCTTGTGGGTGATTGTCCCAAAACGTCCCTCGCGGTACCAGGCCAGTCCGCCGCCGGTGCCAATCCACAGTGTGCCATCGGCAGCTTCATGAAGGGCAAAAACCAGATTGCTGGGGAGCCCTTCCTTGACGGTGAAACGGGTGATGTCCTCACCCTGGACGCGAATCAGACCGCGCCCGTTGGTGCCAATCCACATCGCGTTGTCGCGCAGTTGCGCGATGACGCGAATGTTGCCACCGGTGATGTTTTCACTCTGGGCGTCAATGGTGCGGATGACTTGCCCCTCCCGCAGAACATTGATCCCGCCGCCGACCGTTCCGACCCAGAGCGTTCCATCCTGTGCGGGACAGACGGCATAGACGTTGTCGTTGGTGAGGCCGTCGGCCGTTGTGATGGAGCGCCACCGTCCATTGGTGAAACAGAGAACACCTCCCTGGTTGAGTCCGAACCAGATGCGCCCCTGGGTGTCTTCGGTGATGGACCGGACGCCCAGGGTTTTCATGCCGGTTTCCAGCCCGTAGTGCTTCCACTGTCCTTTTTCGAGGCAGTCAATGCCAGCTTCATCGAGACCAACCCAGAGCCGGCCCTGGCTGTCCTCCAGGACGACGCGCACATTCGCATCGGTCAGCCCATGGTACGTGCTCAGGTTGACGATCCTGGCTTCACGCAGGCGGTTGAGACCGCCATTCGTGCCGACCCAGCAACTCCCTTCGTGGTCGCAGCAGATGGCCCGTACAAACCGGTGCAGAAGCCCATCTTTGGGGGTGCGCCAGTCCCATTGTCCCTGCGAGAAGCGCCCCAGTCCACCATTTTCGATACCGACCCAGAGTGCCCCGTCAGTATCCTCATACAGGGCGTGGACGGCATCATCGGGAAAGCCTGTCCGGCGTGCATACTGGGTGAGAATTTGCCCTTGAGCATCGAGATGCAGCAGCCCCTGCTGGTTCGTCCCGGCCCACACCGTTCCATCCCGCGCGACATGCAGGGCAAAAACGATGTCGTTCGGTTTGCCACCGTTGAGGGAATGATTGTGAAAGACGCCGTTCCGCAGGGCGGACAGCCCGCGCCCGTACGTGGCAATCCAGAGCGTTCCATCGGGGGCCAGGGCAAGCTGCTGGAGGCTGTCGAGGGGGAGTCCATCCTTGGTCGTCAGTGTTTGCCACTGGCCTTGATGCCAGCGGGTCAGCCCACGGCTGGTAGCGAACCAGAGCGCACCATCCGGGGTTTGGGCAATGTCCAGCACGAAGTCACTGGCCAGTCCCTGTTCCGTGGTCAGGGGTTCAAAAACGCCATCCCGGTAGCGCACGACGCCGCCGCCAAACGTACCAATCCACAGCGTGCCGTCGCGGTCCTCAAAGATGCACCGGATGTTATGGTTGCGGAAGGCGGGCGTGGTGCGTTTGTCAAAAGTGGCGAAGCGGACGCCATCGAAGCACACCAGACCTTCGTAGGTGCCAATCCACAGGTAGCCCTGGCGGTCCTGCGCCAGCGCCAGAACGGCGGCCTGTGGCAGTTCATCCCGCCAGGCATCCAGCGTGTAGTCACGCAGTGAACGGCCCTCGGATGCCATTCCGAGCGCCCACCACAGGCACACCCAGATACCGATTCCGAACAGATGCGCGATCAATCGGGACATGTCATCGGGAAGCCATCTACCGGTCGCTCTGGCTTTCGTCATGGGATGGGTTGTCGCAGGACAGTGGGCGTGATGGCAAGGGCATGCGTCCTGCCGGAGGTGACTGGGCATCTCCCGCTTAGATGTGCAGGGCCCAGTGGGGCAGGATTTGTGAGTCATCGTACCATGTCAGCAGCGGAACGGGCAGGTGATACACGCCTTCAAGCCGGATGACTTCCGAACCTTCCAGCGCCATGCAGGGTTCCGGCACGATGCCATCGCCCCAGACATCCCCCGGCGCACCCAGCAGGCTTTCATACAGGGCATAAGCCGTCCGCTCGGCAAGTGTTCCCTGGCGGTTGCCCTTGATATACCGGCTGATCACGCTCACATAGCGGATTTTCGGAGCAAAAAACGCGCCGGGATAGTGCTCATTGGCCCAGCGGGTCGAGACCGAACTGGCCGGGGCCGAGCTGTGGTGCGGTGTGCCGAGGCAGACCAGCGTGGTGACGAAGCGATGGCCGGCGTAACGGCGTCCGCAGTAGTCATCCTCGCCGAGAAACTTCCGTGTCAGCCGCCCGCCGGCGCTGTGGCCGATGACCGTGACCGGCGCACCGGTCTGTTCAGCGACGGTTTCAATGCACTGTGCCATCACGTCTATGACCGGGCGGAAGTTGGCCCCGGAGGACTGCCACCAGTGGTACGGCTCAATGGGAGCAATCCACACCTGCCGGTTGAAGGGTTCGGCCCGCAGACGGTTGGCAAGGGGAAGATAAGCCCGCCATTCAAGGAAGTGACCGGCAACGATGACAATGGGGGAAGGCATGGTTGTGTTGGGGATGGGCTGGCGGGTGACGTTCCGGGTTGCGTTTCCCCGGACTGTTGTTGAATATAGCGCATACACACGCTGTGGCCGCCGCTTTTGCCCATTTGTGGGCTGCCTGCCGGGTTTGGCGGTCTTGTTTTCCAGGGCCTGATTTCGAGGGCCTGACTTTCCAGGGACTAAACCAGGGTTTCGAGCCAGGGGTTTCCAGGGGAACTTCCGCTGGAGGTAGTGTGTGTCGTGACCCTCGATACCGTCGTGCACGGCGATTGCTTGGCCGTGTTGCGCCAACTGCCGTCGGAAATGGCTGACCTGACCTTTGCCGACCCGCCTTTCAATCTGTCCAAAAAATACCGGAGCTATGATGACCAGCGGAGCAGTGACGAATATCTCGACTGGTGTCGGCGGTGGTTGCAGGAACTGCTCCGCATCACCAAACCAACGGGGAGCATCGTGGTTCATAACATTCCCCGGTGGTTGACTCACTACGCCGCCTTTCTCAACGAAAGAGCTGACTTCCGCCACTGGATTGCCTGGGAGGCGCTGGGGATGCCGTTGGGAAAGACGCTCATGCCGCGTCACTACGGCATTCTGTTTTATGCACGGGACAAACGGCAGCAGAAGTTTTATGAAATCCGCCACCCGCACCGGCGCTGTCGCAAGTGTGGTGTCCTGCACCGGGACTATGGCGGGAAAAAACACGGGTTGCATCCTTTCGGGCCGCTCGTTTCGGATGTCTGGAGTGACCTCCACCGTGTCAAGCATGCCTCACGCCGTGACCCGCATCCCTGCCAACTGCCGGAAACCCTGCTCGAACGGCTGCTGCTGATGACGACCGACGCCGGAGATGTCGTCGTTGATCCCTTTGCCGGCACGGGCACGACGCTGGTTGCCGCCAAAAAGCTGGGGCGGCGCTATCTGGGGATTGAGATTGACGCCGGCTATGTCGCCGTAGCCCGCGAACGGTTGTCCCAGACCCAGGCCACGTCACGGATTGGGGAAGTCTGGGTCAGTCAGGTACGTGGTGCTCTGGTGACGATTCGGGATTGCGACTGGCCCTATCTGCAAGCGTACTACGCCATTCCTGCGTCAGCCGCCGCCATCGAGGCGGCTCCGATTGCTTTTGACCAGCGGTTGGCGCCCATGATTGCGCGGTCAGGCCCGACGCTGACGGAAACTTCAGCCACGCCAGCCATGCGCCGGCGAAAAACGGCTTGACCGGGAAACGGGTTGTTGCACAGGCTGCATTTCCAGTCTGCCGTTGCGTGGAAAGGCAGCACGGAACCCAGCCCATGTCCCTGTCTGTCACCAGTGGTTTGCGTCTGCCCTTTGCCGTTTGGGGGCCGCTGGCTGCCGCCAGCCTGTTTCCGGTCTGGTGTGGCTGGGGGCAGGGGTTCAACCTCAACGACGACGCCTACATCACCCTGACCTACGCCAAAAATCTGGCTGCCGGACGTGGTTTTGTGTTCAACCACCCGCCGCCCACCTTTGGCACGACGACCCCGCTGCTCACTCTGCTCGTCGCGGCGCTGGCGGCGCTGCTGCGCCAGATTCCGGTGGATGTGGTGGCTGTGTGGGCAACGGTGCTGGCGTGGCTGGCGGCCGGGTGGATGTTCTGGGTGTTCCGCCGGGTCTGGCATCTGGATGACCGGTCAGCCTGCCTTGTGGCGGTGTCCGTGCTGCTTGGTGGCTGGGCCGGGCCGCTGGGGGTTCTCGGCTCGGAGGTCTTTCTGTTTCACGCTTTGCTGATCCTTGCGTTGTCACTGCACCTGGCCGGCAAAGCCTTTCCGGCTGGGATTGTGACCGGGCTGCTGTTTCTGACCCGTGGCGAAGGTGTGCTGGTTCTGGGGGTCATGGGGCTGTCCCTTGGGTATCGCCGGTTCGTCTGTCCTGAAGATGAACATCCCGAAGACGAAGCTGCACCGGAGGACTGGCGGGACTGGGGCAAGTATTTCCTCGCGCACGTCGGGCGGCTGCTGGCCGGTTTTATGCTGGTGTTGACGGTATGGGCGATCTATGCCTACCGCACCTTTGGGCAGGTACTGCCGGCGACGCTGGCCGCCAAGCGAACTCAGGTGGCGTTGGGATGGCCGAGCTTCACGCATGAGCTGCTGACCAACTGGTGGCGCACCTGGGGCGGGGCAAGTGCAGGGTATCCCCTGCTCAGTGTGTGGTGGGCGCTGGTCGTCGTGGGGTTGGTGACGGCCTTCCGGCGGCAGCCCCGCTGGAGCGTCTTTCCCTTGTGGCTTGTGGGGTATGTGGGGGGATATGCCGCGCTGGGGGTGGCCGGTTACTGGTGGTATCAGGTGCCGGTATTTCTTTCGCTTCAGGTACTGTTTGCGCTGGGGTTGGTCACGTGTTGGGAAATGCTTGAAAGGCGTTTCACGCGGTATGGACACCGGATGGGGCTGGCTGTCGCCATCTGTGGGTTGGCCTGGATACTGTGGCCGGCCGCCAGAGCCGTGGTCATGTACGATGGCGACTGGCGGGCGGCTTCCTACCGGACGCTGGCGGCCTGGTTGCGTGTCCATGCCCGACCCGCGGACCGGGTTGCCTTTCATGAAGTCGGCTACCTGGGGTTTTACAGCGAGCAGCGCATCGTGGATTTGTGCGGTCTGACGACGCCGGAAGTTCTGCCGCACTTTGCCCGCCGGGACCTGACCTGGCCCCTGCGGACCCTGCTCCCGGAGTGGTATGTTGCCAGTCCCACGTGGGACATCCTGCCGGCGCTGCGTGAAGGCGGGTGGCTGGACCGGTACTACCGCCGGGTAGCCGCCCTGCCGGCCCCCGATGGCGGACAACTCCAGATTTTTCAACGCTTTGATCCCCCTGAAAGTCAGGTGAACCACCATGCCGACGTTGACGCTGGGCTATTCGCCCTGTCCGAATGATACGTACATTTTTGGCGCGCTGGCCCTGGGGATTGTCCGCGTTCCGGGGTTGGCGTTCGACATCCGGCTGGCCGACGTTCAGACCCTCAACGAGTGGGCGTTGGAAGGCCGGCTGGAGGTCACGAAGCTGTCGTTTGCGGCGTGGCTGACGCCGGAGGTCTCGGCGCAGTACGCCCTGCTGGAAGTCGGCGCGGCGCTCGGACGCAACTGCGGCCCACTGGTCGTTGCCCGTGAGCCAATGGAACTGGGGACACTACGCAACAAGCAGGTGGTGACTCCGGGAAGGTTGACGACGGCCCACCTGCTGCTGCGTCTTTTCACCGGCGACGCGCCGATTGCTGCTGAACTGCCGTTTGAGCGCATCATGCCGGCGGTGGCCGGGGGGCTTTACGATGCCGGCGTCATCATTCACGAAAGCCGCTTTGTCTATCCAGACTTTGGGTTGGTCTGCCTGGTGGATTTGGGCGAATGGTGGGAACGTCAGACCGGGCTGCCCCTGCCGCTGGGGTGCATTGCCGCCCGGCAGACTCTGGATGACACCACGCAGGCGCTTGTGACCCGGGCCATTCGGGAAAGTCTGGTCTATGCCGATGCCCATCCAGAGGTCATCTGGCCCTACATTGCCGCCCACGCACAGGAAATGTCGGCGGAAGTTCAGGCGCAGCACATTGCCCTCTACGTCAACGATTTTACGCGGAATCTGGGCCCAGAAGGACGGCAGGCCATCGAAACCCTGCACCAGTATGCCCGGCGACTGGCATTGCCGCCGGGGGCTGGCCAGGCGGGTTAGCCGGGTGGCGGCCAGGAAAGCACCATGGCAGTGACGAGTCCGGTGGGCGGCTCGTTGAAGAAATCGAAGCCGCTGACGCGCCTGAACCCCAAGGCTTCGAGGCCACGGTAGCGCGCCAGTCCCGTAACCCGTGACCAGTAGGCAAGCACGGTTCTGGCCCCGGCCGCGCGGGCGGCTGCCAGCCGGATGTCGTCGAAGCGCCGGCTCAGTCCCTGACGGCGGACGTCAGGGTGCACCACCAGCCGGTTGAGGGAAGCAATGGGTGGCGTGAGCTCGACGGGAAGCTGGGCAAACAGGTGTCCGCCGGGAGCTTCTGCAAGGCGTTCGTGGATGGAAAGCCGTCCAGCGGCAACCAGTCGCGCGCCGGCAAAAGCCGCCCAGTGCCGGAACGGTGGCTGTTCCTCGCCGGGATCACACCACTGGCCGTCAGGAAAAACGGTTGCCGGAAGCCCGGTTGTCATCCAGCACTCCGCACGCAGGCGCTGAATGCGCCGGATGGTGTCGGGGTCGGTCACTTCCGCAATGCGAAGCTCGTCATTGATCACGGCGTGTGTTCTCCTGGCAACCAGAGTGGATCGTGTCCCAGCGTGGGCCAGCGGCACCGGATGACCGGAGTACCGCCGGAGAATATGGCATTGCCGGGAGAGGTTGACCAGCACCCGCCAGGGTAGTGGGCAGGTTATGCCGACCAGCGTGGCGCAACGGTAAAGGTTGGAATACTCCCGCCGCCAGCGCTGACATTGATGACGGCACTCCGGGAGGTTCGCACCACGGCCCCGGCAATCTGCCCGCCAAGGTAGAACGGGTTGGCGTTGTATTTCATCGGCTCAAACGTGAATGTCCCGTCCGCGTGATGAATCGGGAAGGTCTCGACGGGCGTTGCCACCCGTTGCTGCACCACCCAGAGGGCATCATCCCGGACGGCCCGGCGCAGCGCCTGCTCCCATGTGGCGTCATCGGTTTCGCTGCCGACATAGACATTGGTTCCGCCATAGGCATCGGCCGGTTTGAGCACGAACGCCGCGCGGTGGCGGATGACGTGCTCGCACAGGTCCACGCGCTGGCCGTCAGGCAGGGTGGTGTGCTGTTCTGCCACGATGCGCGTCCAGGGAAGATGCTTCAGCAGCGCGGCGCGGGCTTCATCAGAGAGAAAGGAAAGCTGGGATGGGTCGGTGAGAAAAGCGAAGAAAGCCTTGTTTTCGCTGACGCGACAGCGGAACGAGTTGATGAAGCAGGCGGCCCGGGTTTCGTAGGCGGCCGTGAAGTCACGGGTTTCATCGAGTCTGGTCAGCAGTTCACTCGTCACGACGCGCCGGTAAACAATATCCAGGCGGGTATCGCCGGCGTAGAGCCGGCCGTCCCGCATTTCGACTTCGCGCGGATCGGCAATGACCGCGTGGTAGCCCTGGCGGATGAAGTAGTCCCGCAGGATGATCTGGTCGGAGGAGGTGCGAACGTCCGTCCAGTCCACGATCCCGATGTTGGGATGTTCCTGCCCGCCAAAGTCGCGGTAGGTGGCGAGCAGCGCCGCCAGTAGCGCCGGACGTGGTTCGTCGGATTCGAGGACATACTGTTCGGCAAAACGCCGGACGATGGGCAAATCCAGATAAATTTCCGTCATCGCGGCCGAATAGCCGACACCGGCCGGTGCATCGTGGTTGAATTCCAGGAAAAATATGCCGTCTGGCGTTGGAAAAGCGTCCAGACGGGTCCAGACCACCGGGTTGTCATAGCCTGGATCGGTTCGCAGCAACTGGCGCTCGGCATCCTGAATGCGGAGCGCCTCAAAAAGGGCTTCCCGGTTGCCCCCGAACAGCCCTTTTTCAGCCGCAAGGGCGGCGTGAAGCACACTGGCGGCAGCCGTTTCAAGCTGGCGGCGCTGCTCGCGGGAAAAGAAGTGTGGACGCAGATGGGCTGGCATCGCTTTGCCGGCAAACAGGATGCCACGGGCGATGAAGGCAGCATCAAGTTGTTCGACAGCCGCCCGGGCCGCCACAACATCTTCCATAATGAGCCGGTGAAAGTCATCAATAGCAGGTTGCATGGCGGATAGACACAGCCGATTTCAGCCGGCTTACGATTGCTTTTCAGCCAAATCGCCCAGGAGCGGCAGCTTGGTCATTTCATTACCGTACGCCTTGACCATCAGGAAAATGGAAGCGCCAAGGGAGGCCAGAAAAATAACCAGGCCAAAAAGCGTCGAAAGCAGCGACAGAACACCGCTGATTTGACCGAGCACCGTGCCCAGAATTGAGTTCAGAATTCCAATGACGGCTACGATGAGGTGAAAAAACAGTCCCTGCCAGGCATGAAACTTGACAAAGCGGTTGGATTTTTCCACGACAATAAAAATGATGGACATAATCAGCCCAATACAGCAGGGAGCGTATGCCAGCAATCCGGCGACATTGGGTTGCAGCCCCAGTGGTCCGGGCGGTTGTCCGCCGCCGGACATCATGGGGGGCGGCTGGTAGGGTTGGGAAGGCGGGTAAGGCATCTGCTCGTAGGGATTCTGCGGGGTCATAGGGCAGCAGGGATCTCCTTGTAGTGAAGGGGCCCGGGTGGGCAGGAATGGATTGTGGCGGACTGAAGTCCCGGGGATTATTTCTTTTCGATGGGGGTGGCGGCAACCGTATATTCTTTTTCTTCGCGGCGGATGCGAATCTGGATGGCCGTTCCCGGACGGCTGCGGGCAATGAGCCGGTTGAAGTGACCACTCGACATCACTGGCGTTCCCTCGACGGCAACAACGATGTCGCCACGTCGCAGACCAGCCTGATCGCCGGGCAGCCCCCGCTCGACCTTTGCCACCCGTACCCCACGGACAGCGCCGGCAAGACCGGTTCCACGCCGGTCCAGCGCCGATATATCCACGGCTTCGACGCCAATCGAGCTTCGGCGCACCCGGCCAATCGAACGCAGATCGGGGAGCAGTTCTTTCAGAATGTTGACCGGAATCGCAAAGCCCAGGCCCTGGCCACGGGCGAGCACGAGCGTGTTGATGCCGATGACCTCGCCTGTGAGCGCCACCAGCGGGCCGCCTGAGTTGCCAAAGTTGATCGCCGCATCGGTTTGCAGGAAATCATCATAGGCGCCGTCGAGTCCACTCCGCCCCTTGCCGCTGATGATGCCGACCGTCACCGTGTGGTCGAGTTCAAAGGGGCTGCCAATGGCAATGACCCAGTCGCCGACGCGCACGGCGTCGCTGTCACCGAGCGGCAGCGTTGGAAGGGGTTGCCGGCCGAGGTCAACTTCCAGCAGAGCCAGATCGGTAGCTTCATCGTAGCCCCGGACACTGGCCGTCAGGATACGACCATCCTGGGTGACGGCCAGAATGGGGCCGCCAATTTTGAGAGCATCCCGGATGACGTGAAAGTTGGTGACGATTTCGCCTTTGGCGTCGAGGCAGAAGCCACTGCCAATCGAAGTGCCGCCGTCTTCGGAAACCGACTGGATGTTGACTACGCCGCCGTTCGTGCGGGCCACAACATCAGCAATGTTGGGAAGCTGCGGCGTCGGGAGCGTTGTCTGTGATTTGGCGCGCGCGCCGGGTTGTTGTTGCGCAAGGGGAAACGATGCAGGCAAACCCAGCCATATCAGAAGACAGACAGCAAACTGAAGACGGAACAAGGTCATTGGCTCGACGGCGATTGCACCCAGAGGGGGAGAGAATCGGAGGTCGGCTCATCGGAGGAAGTCCTGGACGGTGTGTCTTCACGCCGCAGCCGGGCCGCAAGCTGTTCGGCGTCATAGCCACAGACTTCGGCAAGTTGTTCCCGAATGGCATGAAGTTTCTCCAAAAAACGTGGCTTGCGATACATCAGCAGTTGGTCTTCCGGCTTCAGTGGGGTGTCGTGGTCAGGCGAAACACGTTGATCAGTGTGCGCGGCGTCTGCCGTTCGATGTTGACGTAGGCGTGGGCGGCTGGCACCCAAGCGTCGTCGAGTATCATACCGCGTGGCTGGTATTCGGCAATCGGCAATCCGTCTGAAATCAGCGAAATCCGCCCGGAAGCGTGAAAAAACGTGACGAAGTGGGTGTGGTTTTTCGTGGCATAGACGGCCTCACCCAAATCCATTTCCGCCAGTTCGCGGTCGCCGGCAAAGGTGGCCAGGCGCATCGGCTGCTGGTCGCCATCACCAAAAAGCACCAGGTGGAAATCACCCCCCACCGACGAGGGCATCAGCGCCAGCGCCGGTGAACCCAGCGGAATCTGGTACTTGATGCGGCCGGAGGCATCCAGACACATCACTTTGGGGCGAATGGGGCCGGATGTCACCAGGATGTCATCGTCGCCCAGCACCAGAAGCTGCGGCGACTGCAGGTAGTTGCACAGTTCGACTTCCCAGGACTGCCGTCCCTCCGGCGAGTAGCCGGACAGGCGCGTGTCGTTGGCCAGAAGAAACAGGTTTTCGGCCGGGGTCACCGCCAGACTGGTTACAGGAAAGGGGAGTGAAAACAGTCGCCGGGGCGACATGTCACCGGCCGCAAGCGCGTACAGGCTGCGGTTTGTGGCGAAATAGCTTGTTGTCGCCTCAGCGTGGGGCACTGTGGTCGCCGTAATGCGCTCCGGCAGAAAGTAGGGCACAAAGCGCCGCCGGTCGAGTTCCAGAAAGCCGGTCGTGCGGGCATCCACGATATAGACAGCCGGGCGTTGGAGTGGGTTGATGACAAAGAGCTGCTGGCTGCCAGCGAGTTCGAGGGTAAACCAGGGGTCGAGTTGCTGGGTTTGCGCGATCACCGTGGCCGTGCCGGGTGCATCGCTGGCTGTATCAGGAGCACACGCGGCCATCGGTGCCGCCGGATCGTCGAGTGTGTCGAGGGCTTCCAGGAGAGCCTGGGCCGACTTCATCCGTTCTCCGGACGTCTTGTGCAGGAGCGCCGCCACAATGGGGCGCACCGGCTCTGGAATCCGGCTCAAATCAGGTGGTTGCTTGGCATGTTTGGTGAAAAGCTCCTCCGGCAGACCATGGAAAGGACGATCACCGGTCAGAAGTTCGTAAAAAATCACGCCCAGGGAGTACAGGTCGCTGGCATAGGTTGAAAAGTCATAAAACTGCTCCGGCGCCATGTAAGCCGGCGACCCGTTTGGCTTTTGCTGATCGAAAACATTGGCCAGGTGATTGGCGATGCCCAGGTCCGCAATCTTGTAGCGGTTGGCGCCGGTGGGCGGGTCGGGAAAGACCAGGATGTTTTCAGGTTTCAGATCGCGGTGCAGAATCTGCCGGCTGTGGGCATAAGCCAGCCCGGCGGCCACATCCCGGATCACCCGGACGGCTTCCGCCACCGGCAGTACGGTCTGCTGGTTGAGAACGTCGCGCAAGCTACCACCGGCGGCATATTCCAGCACCAGCTTGTTGCGCGTGTTGCCCTGTCCGTAAATGAGGTCAACGCAACGGACGACATTCGGATGTTGCAGGGTCGTCAGGGAAGCCAGTTCACGGAAAAAGAGTTGGGCGGCTCTGCCGCCGCCCAGAAACTCCTTGATGGCATACAGTTCACCGGTGGTTGAGTCGCGCGCCAGATGGACAATGGCATGAGCGCCGCTACCGATAACCTTGAGCGTTTCGTACGTCATGGCGGGGGGATGACCAGCGGGCAGGATGAACGCTGGGAGTAAGCCTTATGGATGAACAACCGGCAAGTGACGGCCAAACCATACCGGCCCGGTGGGCAGACCAAGTACGTACCGGGGGAGTACAGAAGCCGGGTGTGCATACCAGAAAACTGGCCGGAAAACCAGCACTAGACGGTTTCAACAACCTGCTCGTGCGTCATGCCGGACTTGATTTTTTCACTGATTCCACGCAGGCGCGCCGCGCCGGTCACCACAAAGCGGCTGGCTTCGGCGCCACGTGAAATACACTCTGTCTGGACACCATCAAGGTCCTGGCCGCTCATATAGCTCAGCATGCCGGCGAGAATCCCGGCGATCATGGGGTCTGAAAACTCATCTTCGTCCCGGATGACCTCGGCGAAGATGGAGTCTTCGAGTGCCGCCGTCACGATGCCTGTTTCACGCGCCCGTGAGACATCAATCGTCATCAGGCCCCAGCCGTGATAGACGAAGTATTCGCGGAAAAACCGCAGGAACATGCTCACCGGCAGTTCACGAATCTGGAGGTTGCCCACCACCTGGGCTTCCCGCTCCAGACGGCGCATGATGCGTTCGCCCCAGATGCGCCCACAGGTTTTGAAAATAACGGGCCAGGCCGGGCCGGCTTCATCCTTGACCGCATTATAGACCCCGGTCAGGAAATCATTGGAGAGCAGGCACAGGCGCGTCTTGGCGGGATTCCACAGGACGCCTTCGCGCAGGTCAAAGCCAATCCGGCCTTCGTCAAAAAAAGTCTCCAGACCTTCGAGTAAATCCGCTGTTGTGCTTGTCATGCTCCGTAATCCTCCGACAAAACATTCATGGCAAGGTCAAGATAAGGGGCCATCAACCGGAAGCTCGTGGGCTGCAATTCCTGCTGACACTCGCGCTTGATGACGAAATACATGTGGTAGATGGACTTGACCTTGCCCTTGAAAGACTTGAGTTTTGCCGCCAGTGTCGGATCAATCCTGGAAAAGGCTTCCCGCATGGCTTCTGTTTGACCGGTTTCCGGGAACTCAAAGGACTGGAGAATGGTCTTCATCCAGATAAGCAGCTTGTCTTCAAACCAGCGCGGGTCATCAATAAGCATGGAGAGCGTGGCGTACGAAAGCACGTAGCGCGCATCACGGACACATTTTGCCGTGGCGTGCTCATGGTGCTGCTCGTAGGGGTACATCGTGTAAATCTCTTTCACGCTGCGCCCCACGATGCCGGTTTC
>Ga0272446_1002504_pt1 | contig 24882 bp, 18 predicted proteins | sample YNPCB0061_FD_194587 | JGI IMG/M metagenome (GOLD analysis project Ga0272446, IMG submission 194587) | Hot spring microbial mat communities from Yellowstone National Park, WY, United States - YNP-CB-006-1 | ecosystem: Environmental > Aquatic > Thermal springs > Hot (42-90C) > Sediment | place...
TGCTGCCGGCCGCGCTGCTGGCCCAGGTTTCCAACGGACGCATCGAGGGCGTGGTCACAGACCCGGCGGGCGCGGTCGTGCCCAACGCAACCGTTTCGGCCCGGAACAACCGCACGGGTACGGTCGTTACCGCCAACACCAATGAAACCGGCTACTACCTCTTCGCCTCGCTGCCCCCGAGCAACTACACGCTCACCGTGGAAGCGCCCGGGTTCCGCAAGGCCCAGGTGGAAAACATCGAACTCAATGTCGCGGTCACGCTCCGCCAGGACGTGCAACTGGAGGTCGGCTCGCTGGCGGAAAGCGTCACCGTGGAAGCCAGCGCCATCCGCGTCAACACGTCGGATGCGCAGATCGGCCGCAGCGTCACGTTGCGCGACATCGACACCCTGCCGCAGCTCGGCCGCAACCCGATGGCGCTGGTCCCCTACACGCCGGGCGTTTCCATCGACCCCGGCGACAACTCCTTCTCTCGCGTCAACGGCACCCGGCAGGGATCGAACAACACGCGCCTCGACGGCATCGACGCCAACGATGCGGTCGTGCCTCGCCTCGGCCTTTCGCTCACCGCGTTCAACGTCGACTCGATCGAGGAGTTCCGCGTCATCACCAATGGCGGCAAGGCCGAATACGGCCGCAACGCCGGCGGGCAGGTGGAAATGATCACCCGCTCCGGCACCAACCAGTGGCGCGGCAATGCCTTTGAATTCCTCCGCAACACGAAACTCAACGCCAACAACTTTTTCAACAACGCCAGCGGCGTGGCCCGGCCCAAGTTCATCCAGAACACCTTTGGCGCTTCGCTCGGCGGGCCGATCATGAAGGAAAAATGGTTTGTCTTCGGCAACTGGCAGACGGTCCGCACCGCCCAGGAAGTCGTTCGCAACCGCACCGTGCTCACCCCGGAAGCCAAGCGGGGCCTGTTCCGCTGGAACCCGCCGGCCGGCGGCGGCCCGCAGTCGTTCGACATCGTCGCCAACGATCCCCGCAAGCTCGGCTTCGACCCCGCCACGAAGAAGCTCATCGACATGCTGCCCGATCCGAACAACTTCGACGTCGGCGACGGCCTGAACACCGCCGGCTTCCGCTTCAACAACCCTGCCGGCTTCGACACCCACCAGTTCACCATCCGCGGCGATTACAACCTTTCCTCCACGCACCGCGTCTTCTACCGCCACAGCTGGTTCAAGAACGAGTTCATCGACCAGCTCAACGGCGCCGACGCCACCTTCCCCGGCCAGCCCCAGGGCACTCAGGGCGGCATTCGCTGGGGTTTCTCCATCGGCTCGGACTGGGCGATCACCTCGACCGTCGTCAACGAGCTCCGCGTGGGCTATCAGTCGGCCAGCGTCGACTTCCGCCGCCCGGCGCGCGTCGCCGGGCCGCAGGTGCTGCCCAACAGCTACACCAACCCGATCCTGCCCAACTTCCCGCAGGGGCGGAACTCGCCGGTCATCGATCTGACCGAAAACCTCACCTGGATGCGCGGCAAGCACACCATCAAGACGGGCTTCACCTTCAAGCGCACCCTCCAGTGGGGCTACAACGCGGCCGGCATCTATCCCAACATCAGCCTTTCGACGGCGAACAACAACGTGCCGCCGCTGTCCATCGGGCCTTCCGGCGCCGTCATCAGCTCCGCCGACCGCCAGCGGTTCGAGAACCTTTACAACGACATTCTCGGCCGCGTCAGCAACATCACGACGACTTTCTACTCCGACCTCGAGAAATTCCAGCCCGCCGGCCAGCCGCGCGTCCGCAACACCTACTTCCGCGACTACGCCGGTTTCATCCAGGACGACTGGAAACTGGCGCGGAATTTCACCCTCAACATCGGCCTCCGCTACGAAGTCTTCGGCGCGCCCACCGAGCGCGACCGCTTGCAGGGCACGCTGAAACAAATCGAACAGATCGGCTACTTCACCCAGCTCGACAACACCGAAATCCAGCGCGCCTCCGGCTGGTACAACACCGACATGAACAACTTTGCCCCGCGCGTCGGCTTCTCCTGGGACCCGACGGGCAAAGGCAAATGGGCCGTGCGCGGCGCCTGGGGCATCTTCTATGACCGCATGATCGGCGCCACCGCGAGCCTCGTCGACGGCAACACGCCCGGCTTCGCCCAGACCGTGCAGACCTTCCCCAACGTCGCCGCCGGCAGCGACGTCCGCGTCCGCGACAACCCGCCGCTGCCTGCCCCGCCGCCGGCCCCGCAGCTCGTGCTGCCCGCGAACCGCCAGACCTCGATCGTGGTCTTCGGGCCCAATCTGCGCACCGGCTACGTGCAGCATTACAACCTCAGCATCCAGCGCGAGATCATGCGCAACACCATCCTCGACGTCGCTTATGTGCGCACCCGCGGCATCAAGCTCTTCAACTGGGTGGACGTCAACCAGCCGCGCATTTACGGCAATTTCCTCGACTCGTTCCGGGAGATTATCGAATTCCAGCGCACCGGCGCCGCCCCCTCGCCCACCAATACGCTCGTGCGCATCTTCGGCACGCCGCAGGCCGTCATCAGCCGCCTCGGCGCCACCACCGTGCAGCAGCAGCTCGCCAACACAGCGGCCAACAACCTCGACCGCAACAACTACACCCTCTACGCCGCCGCCGGAATTCCGCAGTTCTACCTGCGGAATTACCCTCAGTACAACCAGGTCATCCTCGGCACCCAGGACGGCTCCAGCTGGTACGATTCGCTCCAGATGTCCTTCCGCCGCACCATGGGCGCCCTCAAGTTCGAGCTGAACTACACCTTCTCCAAGTCCCTCGACAACGGCAGCTCGGACGGCAACGGCTTCACCGCCCCCATGGACAACTTCAACATGAAGCTCAACAAGGGGCGCGGCGTGGCCGACCGCCCGCACGTGTTCAACTGGTCAGGCACCTATACGCTTCCGGTGGGCCGCGGCCGCCGCTGGTTGAGCGACGCCCACCCGCTGGTCGACGCCCTGCTCGGGGGCTGGGACCTCGGCGTCCTCGGCAACTGGCAGTCAGGAAGCGTCTTTTCGATGCTGTCGGGCCGCCTCACCGGCCCCTCCACCGCGACCACGTTCATCAACTACAGCGGCGACCGCAACATCGGCGAGGTGATGCGCCGCGGCAACGGCGTCTGGTATTTCACCGACCAGCAGATCGCCGCCCTGACCGCCGCGTCGGCTTTCCCCGCCGCGGGCGAAATCGGCACTTCGGGGCGCAACGCTTTCCGCGGGCCGCGCTTCTTCAACTTCGACACTTCCATCGTGAAGCGGTTCAAATTGCCGTGGGAGCAGCACCGCATCACCTTCCGCTGGGAAATGTACAACACGTTCAACAACGTCAACTTCGGCCTGCCCGGCGCCACCATCACCACGCCGCAAAACGTGGGCCGCATCTCGGGCACGGTCGGCAATCCGCGCATCATCCAGGCGGCGCTGCGCTACGACTTCTGATTTTTGATTCTCCTGTGCCCGAACCCGGGCTGCGGTCCGGCGCCCTGCGGGGCGCCGGACCGGACTTTTTGCAATCGTTCCGCCCCGCCTGAAGGGCGCGTGCAGCCTCAGTCTTCGAGTTTGAAAACGAAAAGCCGCGAAGGCGCATCCTCCGGCACAAGATAAAGGCGCCCGTCGCGGTAGTCCATGCCTTCGCTGGTCAAGGGCACGCCGCGGTCGCTGCGGCCCAGCACCTGGTTTTCCAACGGGCGCAGCGTTTCCGGGTCGAGCCACTCCACGACGGCCTGCGCAGCCGCGCCGCGCCCCCGCAACCCGGAGGCGACGATCGCCCCGTAGCGGCGCTTCATGTCCTGGTAGCGCGTCGGGTTGGGATTCGGCTTCGTCCAGATGAGCTTGCCGTCCCGGCTGTACAGGTAAAACTTGCGGGCGTCCCAGTTGGCCAGCAGCAGCCCTTCCGGCAGCACGGCCAGCGCGCCGATGTGGTCTGCCACCTCGAACGAGCCGGCAAGCTCCAGGCTGGACTTCAGCCGCCGCTGGATCACGCTTCTCGACTCCGGCCGGTACTCCGCCACCGGAACCCACACGGCTTCGTCGTCCACGTCGATCCCGCCCGGGTGATACATCTCGCCCGTCTGCAATTCCACCGCGCGGAGCTGCTTTCCCGTCTCGGCGTCGAACTCCAGCAGACGGCCCTTGCGGGCCTCCCGGTCGACGCTGGTCAGGAACAGGCGCCCTTCATCCACGGCGATGCCTTGCACATGGCCGGTGTCGCCTTCCAGCGGCGCCACGCGCAACAGGGAGATCGCCAGCCACAGGAGGAGAAGAATCGAGTGCATGGAAAACCGGACCGCCTTACAACTCGGACATGATGCGCGGAATTTTGATTGTACTTTGCTTCACAGCCCTCTGTGGCGCCGTGCCGGAGCGCATTCTCATCGCCTTTCACTCCGAGACCGGCAACACCGCGGCGCTGGCCGAGGCGGTGCGCGAAGGGGCCGCGCGCGCCGGCGGTGACTGCTCGCTCGGCGCGCAAGCCTTCGGTCCGGTCATCCCGGCCGCGCGGCGGTGAAGCGCCCGGCGCCGCGCGCCGCCTACAGCGCCGCCAGCAGCCGCTCGATGTCTTCCTCGTTGTTGTAGAAGTGCGTCGAGATGCGCAGCAGGCCGTGGCGCGCCGAGACCAGAATCCGCTGCTGCCTGAGCCGCGCCGCCGCCTCCGCCGCCCCTTCCATCGGCAGCGCGAGGATCGGCGAGTCGTGGAAGGGCAGCGCGCCGTCCAGCGCCGTCCTGGCCTTTTCGGCCAGCTCCAGCACCCGCTCCTCGATCGCCGCGGGCGTCAGCTCCAGCATCAGGTCCACGCTCGCCTCCAACGCGTACAGCAGCGCCGAAGGCAGCATCCCGCCTTCGTATTTCTCGGCCGAGCTCTTCAGCTCGGGCTTGCCGTGCCACAGCGCCGTGACGTTGCGCCAGTCATGGTGCGAGCGCCAGCCGACGGCCAGCGGCGCCAGCCTCTCGCGCAGCCTCTCGTGCACGGCCGCGAAAGCGATGCCGTTCGGCGCCAGCATCCATTTGTAGCAGTTGACCGCCAGCATGTCCGGCGCGAGCCGGCCGAAGTCGAACCGCAGCGCGCCCACATGCTGCGTGCCGTCGACATAGAGCAGCACGCCGCGGCGGCGGCATTCCGCGGCGATCCGCTCGAGCGGCGCGCGGTAGCCGTTCGTGTAATTCACCGAGCTGACCGCCACCAGCCGCGTGCGCTGCGTGAAGCATTCCTCGAGCCTTTCCGGCGGCGCCTCCACCAGACGCACGCCGCGCTCAAGCGGAGCGTAGATCTGGTTGGGGAACTCGTGCTCGAGCGTGAGCGCCTCGTCGCCCTCGCGCCAGTCGATGCCGTGCATCAGCAGGCCGAGCGCCGTGCACGCGTTCGGAAAAAACGCAATGTCGTCGGCGCGCGCGCCGATGAGCCGCGCGATCTTTTCCCGCAGCCGGTCGTGATCGTCGAACCAGGAAAGAAAATCCGAGCAGGCCTGCTCCCGCCTGCGCGCGAAGTGCCGGGCCACGGCCTCTTCCGAGCGTGTGGACAACTGCCCGAAGGTGGCCGTGTTGAGGAAGGTCCAGCGCTCGAGCGAAGGGAACAGCGCGCGGACCGCTTTCCAGTCCGGCATCAATGCCTCGCCTGCGGCCGCGCCTGCTCGATTGCCTGCCGGATCTCCGCCGCCGCTGTGGCGGCGTCGATTTCCCGTGTTTCCCGCGTGCGCCGGTTCACCAGCTCGAGTTTTCCCTCGGCCAGCTTCTTGCCGATGTTGACGCGGAACGGCACGCCGATCAGGTCGGCGTCCTTGAACTTCACGCCCGGGCTCAGGTCGCGGTCGTCGTAAAGCACGTCGACCCGGGCCGCCTTCAGCTCCTCGTACAGCCGGCCGGCCGCCGCCTTGAGCGCCGGATCGGTCGCTTTCACCGGCGTCAGCACCACCTCGAACGGCGCAATCGACACCGGCAGGCACATGCCGTCGGCGTCCGAGTAAAGCTCCACCGCCGCGCAAAGCACCCGCTCGACGCCGATGCCGTAGCTGCCCATGATCACCGGCGTCTCGGCCCCGTTCTGGTCCAGCACCTTCAGCCCCATTGCGTGCGAGTACTTGTAGCCGAGCTTGAAGATGTGGCCGATCTCGACGCACTTGATGATTTCCAGCGGCGCGCCTGTTTCGAGTTCCGTGTCCCCGGGCGCCACCTGGCGCAGATCGTGCCATTCGCCCTGAAAATCCTCGCCGGGCGTCACGTTTTTCAGGTGATAATCGTCGCGGTTGGCGCCGCAAACCATGTTCTTCCTGCCGCGCAGCGCCTCGTCGATCAGGATGCGGACTCCCTTGAGGCCCACCGGGCCGAGCGAGCCCGCCGAGGCGCCGAACAGCTCCCGGATCTCTTCCGGGTGCGCCGGGCGGAACTCCTGGCACCCCGTGGCGGTCTGGAACTTGGTCTCCGACAACTGGTGATCCCCGCGCAGGATCACCGCCACCGGCTGGCTGTCCGCAATCAGGCACAGCGTCTTCATCAGCGACGTCTGCGGCAGCCCGAGGAAGCGCGCCACCTCCTCGATCGTCTTCTGCTCCGGCGTGTGAACCGGCTCGGGTTCGAGCGCCCCTTCCGGGTCGGGCGCCTCGGGCGGCTTCGGGCGCGAGACGGCCTTTTCGAGATTGGCGGCGTAGCCCGTCTGGCGGCAGAGCACGACATAATCCTCGCCCGCCTCGGTGGCCACCATGAACTCCTGCGATTGCGAGCCGCCCATCGCGCCCGAATGCGCCTCCACGGTCACATATTCCAGGCCGCAGCGGTCGAAAATCCGGCAATAGGCGATGCGGTGCTTTTCATACGATTCGTCCAGCCCCTCCGGCCCGAGGTCGAACGAATAGGAGTCCTTCATCAGGAATTGCCGCACCCGCAAAAGGCCGGATTTCGGCCGCGGCTCGTCGCGGAATTTCGTCTGGATCTGATACCAGATCTGCGGCAGCTGCTTGTAGGAACGCAGCTCGCCCCGGGCGATATAGGTCATGACTTCCTCGTGCGTCATGCCGAGGCACAGCGGCCGCCCGTAGCGGTCTTTCAGGCGGAAAAGATTATCGCCCATTACTTCGTATCGGCCGGATTCCTGCCAGACTTCCGCCGGGTTCAGCGCCGCAAGGTAAAATTCCTGCGCGCCGATGGCGTCCATTTCCTCGCGGATGATCTGCTGGATTTTCAGCAGCGAACGCTGGGCCAGATACAGGTAGTTGTAAATGCCCGCCCCGAGCTGGCGGATGTAGCCGGCGCGCAGCAGCAGCTTGTGGCTGACGACCTCCGCCTCGGCGGGCGTCTCTCGAAGCGTGGGAATGAAAGCGCGGGACCAAAGCATGGGAAACTCTTGAGTGTAGCACGCGCGCTGCCGCGTCCCGCTCAGCGCGCAAGCCGGGGATGCCGCCAGAGCGCCGCACGGGCCGCCCGCGGCCGGGCTTCAGGCCGGCCACCACGGGCGGCGGCGCCAGTTGCGCCGGATGCGCGCCGCGGCGAACGCGGCCAGAAAGGCGAACAGGCCGAGCGAGCCCCACACCAGTCGCTCGCCTTTCTCGCGTTCGGCCGGAATCGCCCGCGGCGGATAGGGCAGGGAGGGGTCCATCAGCCGCACCAGCAGCCGCAGGCGCGTGGCCGCGCGCCGCTGCCCCTGCGCTTCCACGATGAGAACGAGCTCGCGCGGCGCCTCCGCCACATGCGCAAGCGATCCGGTGCGCGCGAACCGCGTCTGCCCGGCCAGTTGCCTCGGCTCGCCCTTCACCCACCCGTCCACGTCCTCCGCGGGCAGCAGCACCAGCCGCGCGTCCGCCCCGCGGTGCACCTGATAGAAGCAGACGATTCTCCGCGGCGCCTGGCGCACCGGCAACGGAAGCGTGCGCACCTGCCCCGGGGCGATGTCCACCGGATCGTCGAAAACCACCTCGGCCGGGGGCTGCCACGCCGCGGCCGACAGCAGAAAAAGGGCGCCGAAAAGCCTCATTTGGACTGATACACGGGCCGGCCGTCGACGAAGTGCATCTTGACCTTTGTCCGGAGAATTTCCATCCCGGGCACGGTCATGATATCCCGGTCGAGCACGACAAAATCGGCGTATTTTCCCGGCTCGAGCGTGCCGCGGATTTTCTCCTCAAATGCGGCATAGGCGGCGGAAATCGTCCAGGATTCCAGCGCCTCTTCGCGGGTCATTTTTTGATCCGGCATCCATCCTCCCGGCGGCCGGCCCTCGCGGTCCTGCCGCGTGACGGAAGCGTAAAAGCCGGCCAGCGGGTCGGGCTCCTCCACCGGGAAATCGCTCCCGTTGGCCACCGGGATGCCGAGTTGCAGGAAGCGCTTCCAGGCGTACGCTCCGGCGACGCGGTCCGGCCCCAGCCGCGCCTCGGCCCACCGCATGTCGCTGGTGGCGTGCGTCGCCTGGATGGCGGGGATCACCCCGAATTCCTTGAACAGCCGGAAGTCCGGCAGGGAGACCACCTGCGCGTGCTCGATCCGGAACCGCTTGTCGTTCGGGCCGCCGAGCACCGCGGCGTAGGCGTCCAGCACCACGCGGTTGGCCCGGTCGCCGATGGCATGCGTGCACACCTGGAAGCCGCGCGCCACCGCCTGGCGCGCGATGCGCTCGATCTCCTCCCGCGGCGTGATCAGCAGCCCGGTGTTGCCCTTGTCGTCGGAGTAGGGCTGCCACATGGCCGCGCCGCGCGAGCCCAGCGCCCCGTCCGCGTACAGCTTGATGGCGCGCACCGTCAGCCACGGCCCGGTTTCCGGGCCGCGTTCCAGATACTGGCGCCACAGCGGGCCGTCGCCGCCGATCATGGCGTAGATCCGCACCGGCAGCCGCCCCTCGGCCTGCAACTCGCGGTAGGCGCGCAGATCCTCGGCCGCCACCCCGGCGTCATGCACTCCGGCCAGGCCGAGCCGGGCGCACTCGGCCGCGGCCAGCGCCAGCTGCCGCTTGATCTGTTCAAACGACGGAGGCGGGATGCGGCTGCGGACGAGATTCATGGCGCGGTCGATCAGCACGCCCGCCGGGTTGCCTTCCGCATCCCGGACGATCTTGCCGCCCGGCGGGTCCGGCGTGTCCTTCGTCACGCCGGCAACGGCGAGCGCGCGCGAGTTGACCCACGCCGCATGCCCGTCCACCCGGGACAGAAACACCGGGTGGTCCGGGGCTGCCGCGTCGAGGTCCCGCGCCGATGGGAACGCGCCGCCCCAGTTGGTCTGGTCCCAGTTGCGGGCCACAATCCATTCCCCCTTCGGCACGGCCGAGGCGCGCTCGCGCACATAAGCGGCGATTTCCGCGATCGAAGCCGCATGCCGCAGGTCCCGCGACTCCAGCAACGCGCCCAGCCCGCGCATGTGCGCGTGCGAGTCGATGAAGGAAGGGAAGACGGCCGCGCCGCCCAGATCCAGGCGCCGCGTCGACGGGCCGGCGCGGCGCAGGGCCTCGTCCCCGGCGGCCAGCACCCGCCCGTTCTTGACCGCCAGCGCGGCCACAGGTTTCGCTCTCGCCGACACATGAATGCGCGCGTTGACGATGAGCAGGTCAGCTTCCCCTTCCGGCTGGGCCCCGGAAGCCGCCGCGAGCAGGAATAAAATGGGGAGCATGGAAGACAGTATGTCACAGGGCTCCGCAGAAGCCGCCCCGCCGGTCGCCTCCCCGTATGAAGGCTGGCGCTCCTGGGCCGCGGCCGGCTGCGCCATCCTCCTCGCTCTGTTGTTCCTCGTCGCCGGCATCTGGAAGCTCAGCGACCCGTTCGCCACCGAGGCCCGCATGACGCAGGCGCTGGTTCCCAAGCCGCTCGCCATGCCGGTGGCGCTGATGGCGGGCATCGGCGAGACATGGATCGGCGTGCTGCTGCTCGTGCCGCGGTGGCGGCGGTGGGGCGCCTGGCTGGCCGGGCTCGCCCTGGTGGTGTTCATGCTGTATTTCGCGGTCTTCTACAACCAGCTCCGCGGCGAAGACTGTAGCTGTTTCCCGTGGCTGAAGCGCATCGTGGGCGTCGAGTTCTTCGTCTCCGACGCGTTGATGCTGGCCGCGGCCGTGGTGGCGGGCCTGTGGTCGGCGCGCTCGACGAGCCTGAAACAGGCGGCGATGGCGTTGGCCGCCATTGTCGTCATGGCGCTGGCCGTGTTCGGCGCCACCATGACGCAGCGCAGCGGCGTCCTGGCCCCGGCGCAGATCCAGGTCGACGGCAAGCCCTTCCCGCTTCACGAAGGGCGCGTGCTCGTGTTCTTTTTCGACCCGGAATGCTCGCATTGCTTCCAAAGCGCCCGCGAGCTCGGCAAGCTGGAATGGAACGGCGTGCGCGTGGTGGCGGCGCCGACGGTGAACCCGCAGTGGGCGCTCGCGTTCCTGCGTGACGCGGGTCTCCGCGCCGGCGTCACATTCGACGCGGCGAAACTGCGCGAGACGTTCCGCTTCACCGATCCGCCCTACGCCGTGGCTCTGGAAAACGGCCGCGCCCGCGCCTCCTTCACCTTCGCCGAAGGCGAGGACGTCTCCGGCCAGCTTCGCAAGCTGGGCTGGCTGCGCTAGGCCGCGCGCCGGAGGGCTTACTCGCTTTCCACGCCGCGGCGGCGCGCGTAGGCCCGGCCGAGCTCGCGGAGCCGCGCCTCGCCAAGCCGCTCGCGCACCAGCCCGAACAGCACGCGTTCCTCCACGGCGAAGTGTTCGCGCGCCAGCTCCATCAGCCGCCGGAGCAACGCCCGCGCCGGCTCGGCCCGCCGTGCCAGCCGCAGCTCCTCGAGCATGCGGCGCATCTGCTCGTGCTCGCCGTACATGGCGTCGAGCGCCGATTTCAGCTGCGGCTCCGGCTCGCCAAGCGAGCCGAACAGAAGCTGGTCCTCTTCCACCGCGTGCGCCTGCAACACCGCCTCCAGCGCCGCGCCGCACTCCCTGAGTTCGGCGGCGCTCATCGACTTCAGCCGCCGCTCCTGGTGTCTCATCAGCGCGAGGATGCAGGCGTGCTCGCCCAGCAGCAGGTCGACCAGATCGGCGCCGCTCGCGGATTGCATGCGTGTCATGCCCCTCCGGCAGTGATTTCCATTTTGCCAGAATCCGGTCTGATTGACCATAACCGGCGCGGGCTGTGCCGGATGCGGTTTTGATAGCATGGCGGGTGCACTGCCATGATCAGCGTGTTCCGGGCGGCTGCGTGGGCCGCGGCATGGCTCCTGGTGGCGGAGCTGGCCGCGGAGGCCTCGCAGCGGAGGAAGAAGCAGCAGGAGGAAGAAATCACCCAGACGCTCGAGCTGCCGCCGGAGCCGCCCCTCGCGGTGGCCGCCGAGCCGGCCCGCCTCGGCTTCCTCCACGCGCCGCTGTCGACACGCGGCCTGCTCTCGCAGCAGACCCGGGACGCCCTCCGCGCACTGCTGCAAAACGCCCGCGGCGCCCGCTTCGTCCGCATCCGCGCCTATGTGGCCGGCACCGGCGACCTGCGCCGCGTCCAGGCCATCGTCTCGGAAACGTTCGCCGACCGGAAAATGCCGCTGCCCGTGCTCACCGTGGTGCAGGTGGGCGGCCTGCCGGTCGAGGGCGCGCAAATCCAGATGGAGGCCGCCGTCGAGCAGCGCAAACCCTCGGGCGCAGGCGTCGTGTTCGCCTCGGTGTCTTCGCAGACCCCTGAAGACACCTTCGCGCGGCTCGCAAAGACCATCGAGGAATCGGGCGCGCAAATGGACGCCGCCGCCTCGCTCGTGTGCGGCGTCACCAGCCCGGATCTGCTCGAGCCCGCCCGCCGCGCCGCGCTGGAGGCTTTTCCGCGCACCATCCCGGTTCTGTTCCAGCTCCAGCGCCTGCCCGCCGAGCCGGCCGTCGCCTGCCAGGCCTCCGCCATGCTGCCGGAACCGGCGCCCGGGGGCGTCCGGCGGCTCCCCGCGGCGGTGGCTCTCAGCGTTCCCAAAGTCATCTTCACCGGCGCCCAGCTGGCCTTCCGCTACGAGGAGAGCGACGCGCGGCTCGCCTTCCAGCGCCTGGAGCGCACGCTTCAGCAGGCCGGCTCGTCGCTGAAATCCGCCGTTGTGCTCAACGTGTATCCGCTGTCAAGGCAACTGGCGGATCTGGCGGCCCGCGTGCGCGCCGAGTTCGTGGATCCCCTTCATCCGCCTGTCGGGCTGGTGGCGCCCTATGAAGGCTTGCCGTCCATGGACGGCGCTTTCGCCCTGGAAGCGGTGGCGCTGCCCGCGGCGGGCAAGTAGTCATGCGTGGCAACGAATCATCCAAAAAGAGAGGGAATCGACCATGACCCAGGCCCCTGTAGTCACCTTCGGAGAAATCATGCTGCGGCTCGCGCCGCCGGGCTTTGAACGGCTGTTGATGTCGCCCACGCTGGTGGCCACCTTCGGCGGCGGCGAGGCCAACGTGGCCGTGTCCGTGGCCAACTACGGCCACCCGGCGCGCTATGTGACCGTGCTGCCCGACAACCCCATCACCGATGCCTTCATTTACCAGATGCGGGGCTTCGGCATCGACACTCGCTTCATCAAGCGCGCGCCGGGCCGCTTCGGCATCTACTTCGTCGAGCCCGGCGCCAACCAGCGGCCTTCCAAAGTGGTCTACGACCGCGCCTTCTCCTCGATCTCGCAGGCCAGGCCCGGCGACCTCGACTGGAAGGCGATCTTCAGCGACGCCGGCTGGTTCCACATCACCGGCATCACGCCCGCGCTCTCGCAGTCGGCCGCCGATCTGGCGCTCGAGGCCGTGCGCACGGCCCGCGAAATGGGCGTCGCCGTCTCCTGCGACCTCAACTACCGCAAGAATCTCTGGAAATACGGCAAGAGCGCCAAAGAAGTGATGACGGAAATCGTCCGCTACGTCGACTACGCCATCGCCAACGAGGAGGACTGCCAGAAGTCGCTCGGCATCGAAGTCGACGTCGACGTCCACTCCGGCAAGCTCGACCAGCAGCAGTACCGCTTGCTGGCCGAGAAAGTCCTGGCCGCCTACCCGAACCTGAAGCTGATCGCCATCACGCTGCGCGAGAGCTTCTCGGCCTCCCACAACGGCTGGTCGGCCTGCCTGCACGACCGCAACGAGTTCCTCGTCAGCCGCCGCTACGACATCACCCACATCGTCGACCGCGTCGGCGGCGGCGATGCCTTCGCCGGCGGCCTGATCTACGGCATCCTGAACCTGCCGTCGTTGCGCGACGCGCTGGAATTCGCCGTGGCGGCCTCGTGCCTCAAGCATTCCGTGCCGGGCGACTTCAACCGGTTCACGCGCGCCGAGGTGGAAGCGTTGCTCAAGGAAGGCGGCAGCGGGCGCGTGCAGCGCTAGCAGGAAACGGGCGGAGCACCGCGCCTGTTCCACCCCGGGCTTCCGGCGCGCCTGCCTGCCCGGCGCCGGAAGCCCTCCGCGCGGGACACGCTTGCGGGCGCCCGGTCTCCCGGCGCCGCGCCCGTGCGGCATGCTGCCGCAGGCCGGGCGCGGCGGCGCGCGCCTCCAGTACAATGCTCGACAATGGCAACCAGTTCCACCCCCACGCTGTTGCGCCGGCTCGGCCTGTTCAGCGCCACCGCGCTGGTCATCAGCAACATGGTGGGCACGGGCATCTTCACCACCACCGGGTTTCTCGCCGGCGACCTTGGCGAGCCGTGGCTGGTGCTGGGCATCTGGCTGGTGGGCGCGGTGGTGGCCCTGGCCGGGGCGCTGTCCTACTCCGAACTCGGCGTGAATTTTCCCGCCAGCGGAGGCGAGTACGTCTACCTGACCCGCGCCTACGGGCCCACGCTCGGCTTCATGAGCGGCTGGGTGAGCTTTTTCGCGGGATTTTCCGCGCCGGTGGCCACCGCGGCGCTTGCATTTTCGAATTATCTCGGCTATTTTTTCCCCGCTTTGCGGCAGGAAAATATCTGGTTTCGCCGCAGCTGGGGCGAAATTTCCATCGAGGCCGGAGGCGCCCAGATGGCCGCCGCCGCGCTCATTCTGCTGTTCACCGTCCTGAACCTGTTCGGCGTCGAGTTCATCGCCCGCATCCAGAACACGCTGACGTCGATCAAGGTGCTCGTCATGGTGGCCTTCATCGGGTTCGGGCTGGCCGTCGGCAACGGCGACTGGTCCCACCTCCGGCAAGCCGCCGAGCGCACCTCCGCCACGCCGCTCGTGGCGCAATTCGCCCTCAGCCTGTTCTGGATCTACGTCGGCTACAGCGGCTGGAACGCCGCCACCTACATCGCCGAGGAACTCAGGAAACCCGAGCGCACGCTGCCCATGGCGCTCACCATCGGCACGGTGCTCGTGGCCATCCTTTACCTGCTGTTCAACGTCGTCTTCATTTACGCCGTCCCGCTCGAGCAGATGAAAGGCGTGCTGGCCATCGGCAGCCTGACGGCGCACGCGCTGTTCGGCCCGGAGGCCGCCGGCGTCTTCAGCGCCCTGCTGGCCGTCAGCCTCATGTCGACGGTGAACGCCATGGTAACCATCGGCCCGCGGCTGTACTACGCGATGGCGAAGAACGGCGCCTTCGTCCCGGCGGCGGGCTACATCCACCCGAAGTGGCGCACGCCTGTCGTCGCCATTCTTTTCCAGGGCGCTTGCGCGATGCTGATGACGCTGGTCAACTTCGGCAACCTCATGACCTACATCGGCTACCTGCTGAACCTTTTCGCCATGCTGGCCGTGGCGAGCCTGTTCTGGCTCCGCAAGCGCCCGGACTGGCAAAAGCTGCCGGCGGTGAGCTTCGCCTTCCCGCTCGTGCCCCTGCTGTTCGTCGTGCCTGGCGTATGGCTCGTGATCGCGGGGCTGCGCTTCGCCCCGGCGATTTCGGCCGCCGCGGCGGCGACGCTCGTCTCCGGCGCGCTGGTCTATCGCTACCGCATCCTGCCAAAGCTGAAGCAGGCCGGCGACAGGCCGCTTTGAGGGTGTCGAACCGCGCCCCGGCTACACCGCCGTGGCGTCGATTCTTTGCGCCCACTGCTGCCAGCGGGCCCGCGCCTTGCGGCGGCTCTCGCTGTTCTGCTTGGCGCGGTACATCTCCCTGTCGGCCACGCTCAGCAGGTCCTCGGCATCCCTGCCGTCGTGCGGGAAGCAGGCCCAGCCGATGGAAAGCACGAGGTCAAAACCGGTCTTCGAGCGCACGTCCTCCTCGATGTCCCGTTTCAGATTGGCCAGCCGCACCGGCGCGAACTCGCGGTCGAGCCCGCTGAACACCATCACGAACTCGTCGCCTCCCATCCGCGCCACATAGTCGTATTCGCGGCAGCGGGACCGCATCGCCTCGCCGAGGATCCGCAACAGCCGGTTGCCCTCCAGGTGGCCCCGCTCGTCGTTGATCAGCTTGAAGTTGTCCACGTCGCAAACCACGACGGTCACCGGCTGCTCCTCCCGCCGCGCGCGCGCCAGCTCGCTGTCGAGGTGATGGAACAGAGACCGCGCGTTGGGCAGCCCGGTAAGAAAATCCGTCGTGGCCGAGCTCTCCGCCTGGTGATAGCGAAGCGCGTTCTCCACCGCGATGGCCAGTTTCGAGCTGATGGCCAGAAGGATGCGCATATGGTCCTTGCTGAAAGCGTTTCTCTCGGCGCGGTACAGCGTGATGACGCCCACGATGCCGTTCAGCCCCTCCAGCGGAACCGCCAGCGCCGATTGCAGCGTGGAAAACTTCGACTCGTCGTTCAGATAACCCGGCTCCACGCTCGGGTTGCCGTTCAGGATCTCGCGCCCGGTTTCCGCCACCCACCCGGAAAGGCCCTGTCCGACCGGAATCCGCAGGGAAGAGAACAGGCGCGCGTTCTCGCCGATGACGAAGGCCGGCTCGAGCGCCTGCTCCTTCTTCAGGAACAGCGCCATCGCATCGTACGGAACAATCCGCTTCAGCCGCACGCTCAGCACGGAAAGAGTCTCGTCCAGGCTCAGGGACGTGCCGAGATTGTGAGCCAGCTCGAACAGCTCGTGCGCCTCCTGGCGCGCGGCGGCGATCTGGTTGAGAAAATCGGGCGTCTCGCCGGCGCCATTGCCGCCGGCGGAAGCCTCGAACCCGGCGGCGGGCGCCTCGCCGCCTCGGATCTCCACGTTCTTTTGCAGCTTCAGCGGCTCGACGCTGCGCGCCCGGGCCATCGCCTCCAGCTCCCGGTAGCGGCGCGCCAGCACTTCCACCACCCGCGGGTCGAACGCCTTGCCCGCCTCTTGCAGGACCACGCCCACGGCTTCGTCGAGCGGGAGCGCCTTGCGGTACTGCCTGTCGGTTGCGAGCGCATCGAGAGCGTCCACCGCGGCGAGAATGCGCGCCCCGATCGGGATCTGCTCGCCCTGAAGGCGGTCCGGGTATCCCGTGCCGTCCCAGCGCTCGTGGTGCGAGCGGACAATCGGAGCTACCGGATAGGGGAACCGCACGCGCTCCAGAATCTGCGCCCCGACCACCGGGTGGATCTTCATCCGCTCGAACTCTTCCGGCGTCAGCCGCCCCGGCTTCGAGATGATGTGCTCCGGCACGGCCAGCTTGCCGATGTCGTGCAGCAACGCCGCGGCGCGCAGAGCTTCCAGCTCGTTTTCCGAAAGGCCCAGATCCTTGCCGATCTCCACCGCATACACCTGCACCCGCTGGAGGTGCTCCTGCGTCGTCTCGTCCTTGGCGTCGATGGCCAGCGCCAGCGCTTCGATCGTCCGCAGGTGCAGCGCCGCCATCTCCTCGGCGTGCCGCAGCCCGGCCTCGACTTTCTCCACATACAGCAGATACGCCCGGTACGGCAGGTACAGCGCCAGCATCAGCAACAGCGGCGCCTGCCAGCCGAACTGCGCCCGCGCCACCTCGAACAGCGCGGCCACCAGTGCCGCAGCCACGAAGTAGGGAAGCATCCAGAAGTAGCGGTTCTTCCAGACCTGCAACACCCTCTCGCCGCTTTCCAGCCTCGCCCGCAGGGCGTCCGGGAATGTCAACGCGACAAAGACCGATACGCCCGCGGCGATGGTGCGCAACGCGTCGGCCACCTCGCGCCGCGCCACCGGCCCGGGCGTGCCCCGCAAGGCGGAATCGCCAGCAACCATCGCCAGCATCCACACCGCCATCGTGAACAGCACCGGTTCGCCATCGCGCCGCAGGCGGCGGCCCGCGCCAATCTCCAGCGCCGCCCCGTTCAGCGCCGCCAGCGCCAACGCCTGCTCGAGCGGCCCCGTCCTCAGCCCGATGTTGACAAACAAAAGGCTCAGCGGCACGAGCGTGTCGCCCTGCCGGACGCCCACCTGAAAGTAACTCGCCAGCACGGACACCGCCAGCAGCGCGAGAAACTGCGGCAGGTCTTCAGGCCGCCACGAGGCCAGCGAGGGCAGGGCGACGGCCGCGGCGACCAGAATCGTCACCCGGTAGTAGACCTTGACGAGGCTCGTGGCGTGCATCCTCTTGTGCAATGAATCGTCAGAACCGCGCTGGAACATTAACCGGGGCCGGGCTAGGGTGTTTCTGCGAACCGTTTTCGGTGTATTGCATGCCGCGGAATTCCGTATCCGCCCTCTCCCTTTTTCTACGGCAGTCCTTCAAGATAGACATGGACACGCATCGCCATGCCTGCCTGCGGCGAGGAAAAGCTCGATCTGCTCGGCCTGACCGCGGTCTTCGCCAGCCCGGCCATGCTCGCCCTGCTCGAGCTCACCCGGCGCGCAGCCCGCTCCCCGGCCGTGGTGCTGGTGACCGGGGAAAGCGGCGCGGGCAAGGAGCTGATCGCCCGCGCCGTGCACCAGTTCTCGCTGCGGTGCGCGCGCCCCTGGGTCGACGTCAGTTGCGGCGCCATCCCCGAGCACCTGCTGGAAAGCGAGCTGTTCGGCTACGAGCGCGGCGCCTTCAGCGGCGCCGTGGCGCCCAAGCCCGGACTGTTCGAACTGGCCCACACCGGCACGCTGTTCCTCGACGAGGTCGGCGAACTCGACCCGCGCATGCAGGTCAAGCTCCTCCGGGTGCTGGACGGCGTGCCCTACTACCGGCTGGGCGGAACCCGCAAGGTCCAGGTCGATGTCCGCGTGGTGGCGGCGACCAATGTCGACCTGGCCCAGGCCGTGGAAGAAGGCCGCTTCCGGAGAGACCTCTACCACCGCCTCAGCCAGGTGGTGCTGCGCGTGCCTCCCCTGCGCGAGCGCCCGGAAGACATCGAGCCTCTCGCGCTTCACTTCCTGAACGGCTACGAGGCCGATCCGAAACTGACCCGGGACGCGGTCGCCGCCATGCAACGCTACCCGTGGCCCGGCAACGTGCGAGAACTGCGCAACGTGCTGACCCGCGCCATGCTGATGGCCGGCGGGGCGCCCATCCGCCCGGAACATCTGGGCCTTCCGGCGGCAGGCCGGCCGGCCCCGGTCGTGCTCCACGGGCTGGACTCGGTGGAGAGAGACACCATCCTGCGCGCTCTGGAAACCACGGGCGGACGCCGCCAGCAGGCCGCGGCCCTGCTCGGCATCAGCCGCCGAACGCTGAGCCGCAAGCTGAAGCAGTATCGCGAGCTCGGCATCGAGGCCGCATTTGTCAGCTCCGATGAGGAATCAAGGACCAGCGCCAACGGGAGATGCAGCCATGAGCCGGTATTTTCAGGAAAGACGGCGTGAGGAACGCCGCCCGGCCAGCGGCCCGGTGCGCCTCGCGCTGCTGGATGCGGCCCCGTCGAGGCAGCTCGAAGGCCGCCTGGTCGACGTCAGCAGGAACGGCTTCCGCGTCAGTCACGGCTTCGCCGGCCTGACCTCCGGCCAGGAGGTGCAATTCGAATTCAAAGGCCGCCGCGGAAAGGCGCGCGTCGCCTGGACCCGCGTGGCGGCCGGCGAGGTCGAGTCCGGCTTCTTCGTTCTTGCCTGAGCGGCGGGCCGCGCCGGATCCGCCGAAACTTTTGCTAACGCAAGCCCTTGTACCCGCAGGCCCGGCGCGGCTCGTCATAATCAAGGGTTTGGACTTCCCCGGCATAGCTTGCATTCGGGTTGCGACGGCAGTCCGGCGGCGCGGCTCGTATAATAATCTTTTGGACTTCCCCTCCGGGGGCTCCTCCCGACACATCATGCGCATTTTGCCTTTCTTTTGTGCCGCGATCCTTTCTGCGGCAGCCGCCGCCGGCGCCACGGCCGATCCCCGCAAGGCCTTGTCCCTGCTGCCGGCCTGGTTCGAGCCTGCCCCGCAGCCCGGCGCGTTCGTCTCCCGCAGCGCCGAGCTCGCCTTGGCCCTGGACCCCCGCGGCGCCGTGCTGGCGCGCCCCGGCCTCACGCTGCGGCTTGAGTTTCTGGAGGCGCGCCCGGCGAAACTCGAGCCCCTCGACCCCATGGAGGGCGTCTCGAACTACTTCGTTGGAAAGAATCGCGCCGGGTGGCGGCAAGGCGTGCCCCATTACCGGCGGGTGGCTGCCCGCGGCCTCTATCCGGGCGTCGACGTGATCTACTATTCCACCGGCCGGCAGCTCGAGTACGACTTCGTCGTGGCGCCCGGCGCGGATCCGGGCCGGATCGCCCTGCAATTTTCCGGCGCGCGGCCGGCTCTTGAGTCCGACGGCAGCCTCTCCTTCGCCGGCAAGATCCGCCAGAAGCCGCCAGCGGCCTACCAGGAGTCGGACGGGCGCCGCATTCCGGTGCCGAGCCGCTATGTGCTCGACGGAGATATCGCGCGAATCGAGCTGGGGCCATACGACCGCTCCCGGCCGCTCGTCATCGACCCGGTCATCGTCTGGGGCGGCTACTTCGGCGGCGAGGAGATGGAGATCATCCGCGGCGTCGCGGCGGATCCGGACGGCGGCTTCTGGATCGCCGGCAGCTCGAATTCCATCCTGCCTGTCGTCCCCAACACCGACCCCCGCCAGTGGGAGCGCAACGGCGACCGCGCTGCCACGACGCTGGCCGCAGCCGTGGCCGCCGACGAAGACACGATCACCGTGGAGTCGGCCACCGGCTTCCCGTTCGCCCCCACCTACAACATCGTCATCGACCAGGAAGAAATGACCGTGACGCAGATCGCCGGCGGCACCACCTGGACGGTGCGCCGCGGAGTCAACGGCACCACGCCCGCCGCCCACGACAAGGGCGCGGGCGTCTACTACTATGTGCCGGATATCACCACCCGCGATGCGTTCCTCGCCAAAATCATGCCCGACGGCGACGGCTGGAAGGTCGCCTATTTCACCTACCTCGGCGGCCGCGGCGAGGACGAAGCCACCGCCATCGCCATGGCCGGCCGCCGCGTGGCCGTGACGGGCATCACTGCGTCGGACGACTTCCCGGTTTCCTACAACGCCTTCCAGCCGCAACGCAACGCGCAGTACGACATCTTCATCGTGCTCTACGATCCTTTGGCCGGAGGCCTGGATACGCTCACCTTCTCCACCTACTACGGCGGCGAGCTTTCCGACACGCCCACTTCCATTGCCGTCGGCCCCGACAGCCGCATCGCCGTCGCCGGCTACACGAATTCCGGCTTCCTGAATTTCATCGTCTCCGGCCTCTCGCTCCAGCCCGCCAACCGCGGCGGCACGGATGCATTCCTCGTCGTCGCCGATCCCTTCAAGGACGCCCCCGCGTCCCTCGTCTACGCCACCTACTTCGGCGGCGCCTCCACGGAAATCGCCAACGCCGTCGCCTTCGACCGCGAAGGGAAAATCTACGTCGCCGGTGTCACCATGTCCGAAGACCTGCCTGATACCGACAACGCCCACTTCCACCACCCGCTTTCGACCGGCGACGGGTTCCTGCTGAAAGTGGACCCGGACCAGGTCGGATTCGATTCCTTCCTCTACGGCGGCTACTGGGGCGGCAACGACCTCGATGTCATCACCGCGATGACCGTCACCGCGCCTGACGAGGTCTGGATCGCCGGCTACTCCTTCTCCGACGACCTGCCGGTCACGCCCGGCGCCTACCAGAGTTCCCGCAGCGGCGCCGCCGACGCTTTCGTGGCGAAACTCGATCTCCGCCAGTATGGCGCCGCCTTCGTGCCCTTCTGCACCTACTTCGGCGGGCTGCGCAGCGAAGTGCCCTACGCCATGGTTCATGACCCGGCCACCGGCACGGTGACGCTCACCGGCTACACCACCTCGCCCGATTTCCCGGTGAAGAACTTCCCCGGCTTCGAGCAGCCGACGATCCGCTCTTACGAGATCTTCGTCACCCGCTTCGACCCGGCGCGCACCGGCGCCAGCCAGCTCGCCTGGTCCACCATGTTCGGCGGGGCCAACGCCGACGTCGGCACGGGCATCGCCCTCGGCGCCGACGGCAGCATCTTCGTCGGCGGCTACTCGACCTCCCTGAACCTGAACATCGCCGGCGCGGCCTCCAAGCCCAACGGGCTCGGCCGCGACGCCGGCGTTTTCATCCGCATCATCCCCTGAAGCGGCCCGCCGGGCTTCGATAGAATGGCCGTTTGCTGTAACCTGCGCAACCGGATTGCGCCTGTTTTGTTTCAGGCGCATTCGGCGCCTGCATTGGTTCCTACGGTGGATTCATGAAACTTTCCCGCGCGATTCCTGCCGGCCTGCTTGCGGCCGGCTTGTTCCTTCTCGCTCCCTCCTGCCAGCGCAACAACCGCAGCGCCGCGAAAAAGGAAGGCGGCCCCGTGACGGTGCGGGTGGCCAGGGTCGCCCAGCGCACCATTTTGCGGGCGATTGAAACCGTCGGCACCCTGTACCCCTACGACGAGGCCATCATCAGCGCCGAAATCGACGGCCCGCTGGTCGAGGTCAACGCCGACCTCGGCGACTTCGTCAAGGAAGGCCAGGTGCTGGCGCGCATCTCCGATGAGGAGCAGCGCTACCTGGTCGCGCAGCAGGAGGCGCAGCTGCGGCAGTCGCTCGAACGGCTGGGGCTGAAGAGCGAAAACGACCGGCTGAAGAATATCGAGGACGCCCCCGATGTGCGCCGCGCCCGCGCCGATCTCTACGACGCCGAAACCCGCTACAAGCGCGTCCGCGAACTCGTCGACCAGGGCATCGGCCCGCAGTCCGACCTCGACCAGGCGCTGGCCCGCTTCCAGGCCGCCCAGGCCGCCTACGACCAGACGCTGAACCAGACGCGCAACCTGCTCCAGGAGGTCGAGCGCTACAAGGCTTCGCTCAGCCTGCAACGCAAGAAGCTGCGCGACACGGTCGTGCGCGCCCCCTTCTCCGCTTACGTCAAGGAGAGGCAGGCCGTGGCCGGCGCCTACGTCCGCGCCAACTCGCCGCTGTTCACCCTCGTCAAAATCGATCCCGTCCGGCTCCGCATCGAAGTGCCCGAGCGCATGAGCCCCTGGGTCCGCGTGGGCCAGGAGGTGGAGGTCTCCGTCGAAGCCTTCGCCGACCGCAAGTTCACCGGCAAAGTCTGGCGCATCTCGCCGACCGTCGACCAGACCAAGCGGACCTTCGTCGTCGAGGCGCTCATCCAGAACCCGCGCTACGAGCTCAAGCCGGGCTCCTATGCCCGCGCGCGCCTCCAGACCGAGAAGGCGGAAACGGTCACGGCCGTTCCCAACCGCGCCGTGCTTTATGTGCTCGGGTCGAACAAGAGCTTCGTGGTCAAGCCGGACCACACCATCGAGGTGCGCGACGTCAAGATCGGCGAGCGCTTCCCCGAAGAGGTGGAGATCCTCGAGGGACTGGCGCCCGGCGAGGTGGTGGCGGTGTCCAACCTGGCGCGCCTGACGCCGGGCATGACCGTCAGGGTGCAGGAGGGCGGGCCGCCGCGCTCCTGACGGCCCCTACTGGCGCGGCCGCGAGGCCTGCCGCTCCTTTTCCTGAAGCTCGAGCACAAGGGCGCGGTGGCGCTGGCCCTCTTCGCGCCGCCCCAGCCGGAAGTACACCTGGGCGAGCTGCAAGTGCGCCTCCACAAAGGACGGGCTTTCGGCGACCAGCGCCTCCAGCAGCGGCAGCGCCTCCTCGTTCTTGCCCGCCGCCGCCAGCAGCGCGGCCTTCTGGTAGCGCGCCGGCAGCGCCGACGGCCGCAGCCGCAGCGCTTTTTCGATGTAGGGCAGCGCGGCTTCCAGCTCGTTTTCCATCCGCAGCAGCGCGCCCAGCCGCAGGTTGGCCTCGTAGTCGTTCGGGTCCTGCTCGAGCGCCCTGCGGAAAGCCGCCTTGGCCCCGGCGTTGTCATCGTTCTCCATGCGCGCCATGCCGAGCAGCGTCTGGATGCCGGGCAGGTCGGGCCGCGCCGCCGCCGCCGCTTCCAGCGTCTTCAGCGCCGCGCCGTAGTCGGCGGCGAAAAGCTGGCTGGCGCCGATCAGCATCTGCACCTCGGGCGAATCGCCGCGGCGCAGCAGCCGGTCGATGACCGCCTGGCCGCGTTCGATCTGGCCGTCCCGCAACAGCGCCATGCCAAGCAGGTAGGCCACCGTGTCATCGCCCGGGTGGAAGCGTGCGTACGGCTCGAGCATCGCGATCAGCTTCAGATTGTCGCCGAGCCGCAGGTAACAGTCGGCCAGCAGCAGCAGCGCCTGCCGGTTTTCCGGGTCGGCGCGCCGCACCTCGGCCAGCTCGGCCGCGGCCGCGGCGAAGTCGTCGCTCTTGTAGCGGGCCAGAGCCAGGTTCAGCCGGACGCTCGTGTTGGCGGGATCGCGGGCCAGCGCCGCCCGGTACTCGGCCGCCGCCTCCTCGTAGCGGCCCAGCGCGCTGAGCGCCGCGCCGAGATTCGACCGGGCGACCACCGATTCCGGGTGCGCTTCCAGCACGCGCCGGTACAGCTCCACGGCTTCGTTCAGCCGCCCCTGCCGGTGCAGCTCGACGGCCTGCTTGTACAGCTCCGCCGGCCCCTGCGCCGCCAGCAGCACGGCCAGCCAGACCCCGATCGCCCTCATCGCCTCCAGAATCCCACCCGGCGCCTTGCCCAGGCAAGCGAACCGGATCCGCACGTCCTGATACAATACGAGCACGGAGACGCCATGTACCTGGAGAACGTCAACGAGCGGAACTTCCTGGTCACCTCGGTCGACTATGTGTTCAACTGGGCGCGGAAGTCTTCGCTCTGGCCGCTCACGTTCGGCCTCGCCTGCTGCGCCATCGAGATGATCGCCAGCTCGGCGTCGCGCTTTGACATCGCCCGCTTCGGGGCGGAAGTGTTCCGGCCCAGCCCGCGGCAGTCGGATCTGATGATCGTCGCCGGCACCGTGACCCTGAAAATGGCCCCCGTGCTCAAGCGCATCTACGACCAGATGCCGGAGCCGAAGTGGGTCATCTCGATGGGCGCCTGCTCGAGCGTCGGCGGCCCGTTCAACACCTACGCCGTGCTCCAGGGGGTCGACAAGATCGTGCCCGTCGACGTCTACGTCTACGGCTGTCCCCCGCGGCCCGAAAACCTCTTCTACGGGCTGCTGAAGTTGCAGGACAAGATCGACCAGATGAGCCTCGTGCGGCGCCCCACCGAGGTGCGGCTCGACCTGTCCATGCTGGAAGACTTCAAGAAGCGCGTCATGATCGCGCAGACGCAGAACCCGGCCGCGTGAGCATCGTCAGGACGGAAACCGGCGGCTACGCTTCCACCTTGCTGGCGGAGTCAGGCGCCGTCGAGCACCGGTTCGGGACCGCGCTCGGCCCCCCTGCCGACGGGTGCCTTCTGCTGAAGCAGGTGCATTCGGCGCGCATCGTGGATGCCGGCCAATGGCGCGAAGGCGTGGAAGCGGACGGCCTGACGGCCGCCGTGGCCGGCATTCGCCTCGCCGTGCGCACCGCCGATTGCGTCCCCTTGCTTCTCTGCGACCCGGTGCGCCGCGCCGTGGCCGCCGTCCACGCCGGCTGGCGCGGGGCCGCGCAGCAGATCGCCGTGCAAGCGGTGCGGGCGCTGGAACAACGCTACGGCAGCCGCCCGCAGGACGTGCTTGCGGCGCTCGGGCCGGCCATCGGCGGCTGTTGTTATGAAGTGGGGCCGGAAGTCGCCGCGCAGTTCCAGCAGTGGTTTCCTGAACGCGGCGACCTCGGCCGCCGCACCCGGATCGACCTGCGGCTGGCGCTCGCCAGGCAACTCGCCGCCGCCGGCCTTCACCCGTCCCGCATCGACGTGGCGGAA
>Ga0272446_1002506_pt1 | contig 24876 bp, 22 predicted proteins | sample YNPCB0061_FD_194587 | JGI IMG/M metagenome (GOLD analysis project Ga0272446, IMG submission 194587) | Hot spring microbial mat communities from Yellowstone National Park, WY, United States - YNP-CB-006-1 | ecosystem: Environmental > Aquatic > Thermal springs > Hot (42-90C) > Sediment | place...
GATTACATGAGTAAAATGTTTGTTTCTGATGTGCAAATTGGATTTATCCTTTTAACTTTTACATTTGGTGTGGCTTATGTTTATTCAATCAAAAAAATAAACAAAGAATTAATGTTGATTGCATTAGCAGTTTTTATTTTGATTGATCTATTTAGAATAAGTACACGCGGTGCATCTTATATCGATAAATCACAAATTGATCAACTATTTGCCGAACCAAATTATGTTTCTGTTATCAAACAACAAAAAGAAAAAGAGCCGTTCAGAATTCTAAATCTAAAAAGACAAGGAATGGGATCGTTAGCACAAAATTCTAATTTTAATGTTTATTTCTTGTTAGAAGATTTTTATGGTTATTCAGCTGCAAAGCCAAGAAGTTATCAAGATTTGATGGATGTTGTTGGTCCAGTAAATGTTACATTATGGAAAATGCTTGGTGTGAAATATATAATCACCGATCAACCTTATGGCGTTGATAGATTTACAATGGTCTCACAAAGTGAGAATGAGTTTGTTTATAAAAATGAAAAAGCTTTACCACGCGTTTATTTTGTAAATCAAGTTGAACAAAAAACCGGCAAAGAAATTCTTGATAAAATTAAAAATGATTCTTTCGAACCAAAAAAATTAGCTTTTGTTGAGAACAAAGATTTTCAGTTAAATTCAAGCGATACAAATGCAGTTGCAATTATTAAAGAATATAAAGATGAAAAACTTTCAGCGGAAACAAACTCAGCAACAAAAGGATTTTTATTCTTTGGAACTACATTTCTTCCCGGCTGGAAAGCTTTTGTTGATGGAACACCAACAAAAACTTACAAAGCTAATTATGGATTTATAGGAATTATTGTTCCAGAAGGAATTCACAAAGTTGAATTTGTTTATGAACCAAAAGGATTTGCAATTGGTAAAACTATTTCGTTGATTCTTAACATTTTACTTTTAGGAGGAATAGTAGTTTTGTTTTTCCTTCAACGAAAGAAAAATCTTACTAGTATTAATGATTGATAAAATTAAAAACACAATACAACAGACTTTTACTTACAGTCTTAGTAATATTGCCTTAAAAGCTGGCGGTATAGTTTTACTGCCATTGTATTTAAGAACATTTTCTGTTGCTCAATTTGGTGTTTGGGATTTATTAGATACATCAATTCAAATTTTAGCAGAGATATTAATTCTCGGTCAAGCAAGTGCACTAATTTATCTAAATAATTCAGAAGAATATAAATCTCAAAAAGGTTCTGCACTTTTTTCCATCTCTCTTTTTTTATTGGTGTTCACAACCTTGTTACTAATTCTTGCTGAAATTGTGAATTCATTTTTTCCCAATCTCTTTAACGGCGACTTAAATCATTTTGATTATTTACGAGTTGCTGCATACATAATTTTATTACGAGTGATGTCGAATTTATTCTTTGCAAAAATTCGTGCAGAAGAAGAAGCTGGTTATTATTCGTTCTTAAATTTTTTACGAGTTGTTTTGATAATTGCGTTCACTGTTTATTTCGTGTCGCAGAAAAAATATGGAATCTACGGTGCTTTAATTAGTTTTTTAATTTCAGAAATAATCGTTGTAATTATGTTGTTGCTGAAGGTTATTCCACAAATGCAATTCAAATTTCAAAATGAATTATTAAAAGTTGCGTTGATTTTTGGACTTCCTTTAGTTTTTAGTTCAGTGGGATTTATGTTACTGAATTTAAGTGATCGATACATTATCAAATGGTTTTTAGGTGCAAAGTATGTTGCAATTTATGGTTTGGGTTATCGAATTGCTGGAGTATTAAATATGTTTTTAATTCTTCCTTTTAATTTGGGATTGATTCCTCTTGCATATAAATACTATGGAAAAGAAAACGACAAACGATTTTATAGCAAGTTAATGACTTACTCAACTTTTGCTTTTGTTTGGGGATTTGTCACTCTTTCTCTTTTTAGTCCGGAATTAATAAGATTATTTGCAGGAAAAGGTAATTACGAATTTTCATTTTTTGTAACTCCAATTATTCTTCTTTCTTATGTTTTTAGTGGAATGAGATTAACTGCCCAACTTGGAATGTTGCTAACTAAAAACACAAAACATATTGCTTGGATTACATTAGGTGCCGCAATTTTTAATATTGTCTTGAATTTATTATTCGTTCCTTTGTATGGAATAATTGCTGCTGCATTTAACACACTGATTTCTTTTGCTATTTTTTATATCATTACACAAGTTGTTGCAGATAAATATTACAAAATTCCTTACGAGAATAAAAAATTAATTTTATTAGTAATTGCTGGAAGCATTATTACAATTCCTATTTATTTTATTCAAGAAATAAATTTGATAAATATAATCTTGAAGTTCATCCTAATCACATCGTTTCCATTCATTATTTACTTTTTTAATTTCTATGAAAAATCCGAATTGGAAATATTAACATCAAAAGAAAAAATGTTTTCTTTTGTAAAAGATTTGTTCAACGTAAATAATCGGTAAAAAATATTTTTAGTAATGAAGAAAGTTTTATTCATAACATATTATTGGCCACCAGCGGGTGGAATTGCAGTTCATCGCAATTTGAAATTTGTGAAATATCTTAGAGAATTTGGTTGGGAGCCAATTGTTCATACTGCAGATGGTGCAGAATATCCAGTGCTCGATGAAATTAATTTTAAAGATGTTCCTAAAAATTTAGAAGTAATTAAAACTAAAATTTGGGAGCCGTTTAATCTTTTTAAATTAATTACTGGCAAGAAAAAAGAAGAAAGAATCCATAACGTTTTTTTGGAAGAAGAAAAACCAACATTTGCTCATAAGCTTGGAATTTGGATTCGTGGAAATATCTTTATTCCAGATGCAAGAAAATTTTGGATTCGTCCAAGTGTGAATCATTTAAAAAAATATTTGGCAGAAAATAAAATTGATCTTCTCTTCACAAATGGACCACCGCAAACAAATCACATGATTGCTTATAAGTTGAAAAGAAAATTTCAAATTCCTTGGCATGCAGATTTTCAAGACCCTTGGACACAAGTTGATTATTTCCCTCAATTGATGTTAAACCCGATTTCTCTTAAGATTCATCAAATGATGGAACAAAGAGTATTTAACTATGCTGATAAAATTACCATTTGTAGCGAAACATGGAAAAAAGATTTGGAATCAATTGGGGCAAAAGATGTTGGAGTGATTGTTTGGGGATACGATGAAGATGATTTTAAAAATATTGAAGTTCCTCTTTCTCCAAAATTTAAATTAAGCCACTATGGAAGTTTAGGTCCCGATAGAAATGCAAAAACTCTTTGGAAAGCTTTATCAATAATTGGAAAGGATGATCCAAATTTCTTAAATGATTTGGAAATTGAACTTGCAGGATTTATTGGTCATGCAATTATTGATGAAATAAAATCACTCGGTTTGGAAAATAACTTAAATGTATTGCAACATATTTCTCGTAAAGAAACTTTGGAAAAAATGCACAGCACACAAGTATTGCTTTTGATTTTGAACAACATGCCAAATGTTAATGGAAGATTGCCCGGAAAATTATTTGAATACTTAGCTTCAAGAAGACCAATTCTTGTAATTGGACCGAAAGAAAGTGACGCTTCCAAAATTGTCAATGGAGTTTCTGCTGGTTACACTTGTGATTTTGATGATTTAGAAAACACAATTAAAACGGTTAAGACTCTATATGAAAAATTTAAGGAAGGAAAGCTGACTTCAAACAAGAATGATATTTCACAATACTCGAATAGAAATCTAACAAAAAAGCTTGCTCAATATTTTGATAATATAATTGAAGGTAGAAAATCTTGAATGAAAATAAAAAAATAAGAGTTCTTTGTTTTACAGATGATGCAGTCGGTCGTGACGTTGAAATGCTTTTACCAATTAGATACTTCGCAGAAAACTTTCTCAATTGTGAATTTTATCATGCATTAAATATTGATATTCATCAGATATATAAAATTAAACCCGACATCATTCTTCAGGCAAATACAATTGGTAGCAATCTTTATTTTGAAATTTCTAAAATCGCGCATGAACAGAATATTCCACTCTTTGCTTTAATTTCAGAAGGAAATTTTAGAACAGATGGTTCTTTCAATTATTGGGGATTTAATCGCGATAAGAAATTTTATCAGGAATACATTTGTTGTTGGAGTGAGCGAACTGCAAATTTCTTAAAAGAAAAAGAGCCAGAATACAAAAACAAAATTGTTGTAACAGGCGGTGTTGGATTTGATCGTTACTCTATTTATGAGTTCATGAAGAAAGATGAATTTTTACAAAAGTATAACAAGAACAATTATAAAAAAGTAATTGGTTACGCAGGTTGGGCTTTTGGTAAACTTGATCATAAACGTGGAAGAGAAGAATTGTTGTATTGGGCAAAAGGTGATGAACAAAAAATAAATTGGATAGAAGAACAACGTCAACTTGTTAGAGATATTTTAAGAAACGCAATTGAAGAAAATGATGACACTCTTTTTATACTAAAGCAACATCCACAAGAAAATGCACCTGAAAGACCAGAACCAGTAAAAAATGAAATGAGTGAATTAGCTAATTATGAAAATGTTATTTATTTGTGCAATGAAGAATCTATTCATGATTTAATTAGTGTTGCAGATATTTGGACTTGTTTTGAATCAACAACAGCACTCGAAAGTTGGTTGATGGGAAAACAAACTATCTTTATTAATCCCGATCCAAATTTTAATCGTGATCCTTTGTACAAAGGATCAGCTCTTGCAAAAGATTACCCCGAGTTAAAAAATTTTATAAATCAATTTTACATTAGTGGAAAGATTGAACAATTTATTTCGGAAGAAAAAGAAAATCAAAGAAAGAAATTGATTAAAGATATTATCGGTTTTGGTGATGGTTTTAATCATATTCGAGCCGGTTATTATTTTCAAAAAACAATTGAAAGATATCTTAAAGAAGAAAAAAAGCCGGTGTATAAATTTCATTTTTGGCATTGGCTCGTTTATGTTTTAATAAGAATAGCCGGACCATTTTACAATCGAAATATCTATTCCAAACTTTGGAAATTTAAAAAGCATCTTTGGGTTTTTGAAAACTACAAAATGGAAAAGTTAGAAAAACTTTATTCCAAGTATCAGAAATATTTTAGTCAATTCTATGAAAAAAATGATCTTTATAAAAAAATATCAGATCAAAATCGCCTCGTCAAAATAGTTGAAGGGAAAAATCTTAGCTAATCAATTAGCTTTGTTTCATTTTATCTCTAATTAAATTTACTCTATTAAAGCGAAGGTTCACACATAGTTGATTTCATTTTACAAAGCGGAAATAAAATTACTTCAATTAAATTTGAAAACAGAAACCCAACAGGATTTGATTTGTTTTGTTAAAAAAATAAATCATATAAAAAATTACTGGTAGGCTTTGATAGAAATTCATTTTAAAAATTTTTATCAACTCCATCAGATGATTGGTATATTTGAGATGAAAATTTAGAGGCTTTATGGATGGTAAAACAATTTTAATTACTGGCGGAACAGGTTCATTCGGTAAAAAATTTGTCGAAACAGTTTTGAAAAAATTTACTCCGCATAAAATTATTATTTATAGTCGAGATGAATTAAAACAATTTGAGATGCAACAAGATTCTCGTTTCAAAAAAGATGGAGTCTTGATGCGTTATTTTATTGGAGATGTTCGAGACAAAGAAAGATTAATACGTGCAATGGCTGGTGTTGATTATGTTGTTCATGCGGCAGCTTTGAAACAAGTTCCCGCTGCCGAATACAATCCATTTGAAGCTGTAAAGACAAATATAATTGGTGGGCAAAATGTAATTGATGCTTGTTTCGAATCTAATGTGAAAAAAGTTATTGCATTAAGTACAGACAAAGCTGCAGCACCAATTAATCTTTATGGCGCAACAAAATTGACATCCGATAAACTTTTTATTGCCGCAAATAATTATCGCGGGACGCATGATATAAAATTTTCAGTCGTGCGTTATGGAAATGTTATGGGAAGTCGTGGTTCAGTAATTCCATTTTTTATTGAAAAAAAGAAAACAGGTGTGCTTCCAATTACTGATGAAAGAATGACACGATTTAATATTACTCTTCAAGAAGGAGTGGATTTTGTATTGAAATCATTTGAAAGAATGTGGGGCGGAGAATTATTTGTTCCTAAAATTCCTTCTTATAAAATTACTGATCTCGCAACAGCGGTGGCTCCAGAATGTAAAATTAAAATTGTTGGTATTCGTCCCGGTGAAAAAATTCATGAAGAAATGATCACAGAAGCTGATGCAATCAATACAATTGAATTTGATGATTATTTTGTAATACTTCCCTCAGTTCAACTTGGGGATAATAATTCATTAAAACTTTGGGATACAGAAAAATTTAGATTGACAAGTAATTCTAAGCCCGGAAAATTTTGTGAGTTCGGATTCAAATACAATAGTGGAACAAATCCATGGTTTCTTTCTGTGGAAGAAATTAGAGACTTAATTACAAAAATGTAATTATTTATTAAAGGAAATAAATGAAAAATATTCAGTCGTTATACTACTACGGTAAACAAACCATTGATCAATCTGATATAGATGCAGTATCTAAAATTTTACCTTCACAATTTATAACACAAGGACCAGTTTCACAGGAATTTGAGAATGCACTAAAAAATTATTTCGGTGCTAAATATGCTTCTGTGGTTGCTAATGGAACTGCAAGTTTACATCTAATTGCTTTAGCGTTTGGTTGGGGAAAAAATGATGTGATAATTACTTCACCAATTACATTTCTTTCAAGTGCTAATTGTGCAATCTTTGTTGGAGCTAAAGTTGATTTTGCAGATATCAATCCGAAAACTTATACAATAGATGTTAATAAATTAGAAGACAAACTAAAATTATACGCTCAGCAAAATAAAAAAGTGAAAGCGGTTGTAGCAGTTGATTTTGCTGGACATCCATCTGATTGGAAAGCTTTAAACTCATTAAAAAAGAAATATGATTTTCAGTTAATAAATGATTTTTGTCATGCGCTCGGCGCTGAGTATTTTGATGATATTCAATATGCTGTTAAATATGCAGATGCTGTTAATTTTAGTTTTCATCCGGTTAAGCATATTACAACCGGTGAAGGAGGAGCTGTTTTAACAAATAATGAATTGATTGATAAAAGAGTAAAAATGTTACGCACTCATGGAATGACAAAAGATGAATCTCTTCTCGAAAAAAATGATGGTCCATGGTATTATGAAATGCATGAAGTTGGTTTTAATTATCGCATAACAGATTTTCAATGTGCACTTGGAATTAATCAGCTTGAAAGATTAAATAAATTTGTTGCTTCAAGAAGAAAAGTGGCTGAATATTATAATTCTTTTTTTCAAAATGATGATAGAACGATCATTCCTTTTGTCTCGAAATCTGTTAAACATGCTTATCATCTATATCCTTTACAAATCAAATTTGATGAACTTAAGATTGATAAAAAAGATTTTTATTATAGATTGAAAGAAAATGGAGTTGTTTTTCAAGTGCATTATATTCCAGTTCATTTACAACCATTTTATCGAAAAAATTTTGGTCTCAAGAAAGGTGATTTTCCAATAGCAGAAAAATTTTATGAAAGAGAAATATCAATCCCGATTTATCCAACTTTGAAAAAAAAGGATTTACATTTTATAACCAAAGCAATCAAGAAAACATTAGATAGTTATTAATGAAAATATCAATCATTACAGAAGGAAATAGAGAAACAGGTTTTGGTCATTTAACAAGATGCATCGCATTGTATCAAGTATTTGAAGAAAGAAATATTATTCCAACTATTTACTTGAACGGCGATGAAACAGTTTCACCTTTTTTAAATGATATTAATTTCGAAATGATTGATTGGATCCAAAATCAAGATTATCTTTTTAGGAAAATTAAGGATAGCGATGCAATTATTGTTGATTCTTACCAAGCAACAAAAGAGTTTTACAAAACAATTTCAAAATTGACTCCTATTCCAGTTTATTTAGATGATAACGCACGTTTAGATTATCCATCGGGAATTATTCTAAATGGTGCGATAAATGCTGAAAGTTTATTATATAATAAAAGAAATGATCAAACTTATTTACTTGGAACTAAGTATTTACCAATACGCAAAGAATTTTGGGATGCAATTGAAAGACCATCCAAATTTGATATTCAAAATGTACTTATAACTTTCGGTGGAACTGATTTAAATAATCTAACTGTTAGAATTTTAAGATTGCTTTCACGCAATCATCCAAATTTCAAAAAAAGAATTGTTGTAACTAATTCATTTCCAACAATTGCACAAATAGAAGAAGCAAAAGATTTCAACACAGAAATAATAAATTCTCCGACTGCTTTTGAAATGTTAAAATTGATGTATGATTCTGATCTTGCAATTTGTGCAGGAGGACAGACTTTAAATGAACTTGCTCGCGTTGGAGTGCCAACAATTGCAATATCAGTTGCTGATAATCAAAAAAATCAACTTGCTGGTTGGGTGAAAGAAAAATTTCTACAAGCCGAACTATCTTATGATCAACCAAATCTTGAGCATCGATTATTATTGTTAATTTCTAATCTTCGAAAAAAGCAAGTGAGAGATGCAATTACAAAAATAGGAAGACAAAAAATTGATGGTAACGGTGCAAAAAGAGTTCTTCAAGTTATTATTGATAAACATGTTGGTAAGGCGGGTTTTTATTTTAGAAAAGCCATTGCGAAAGATTCAACCATAATCTTTAATCTTTCTAATGATCGATTAGTTAGGGCAAACTCAATTCATACAGAGCCAATTAAATGGGGCGATCATTTGGATTGGTTCTCTGGAAAATTGATGGATGAGGATTGTTACTTCCTATTAGCTTTTACACCATCAAATCAATTTATTGGACAAGTGAGATTTGACATCAAAGGATACTATGCTGAAATTAATATCAGTATTGAAAAAGATTTTCGTGGCAAGGGATTTTCAAAGCAATTAATTTTTAGTGCAAGCTATAAATTGTTTCATGAAAAACCGAATGTAAATTTTATCAATGCTATTATAAGACCAACAAATACACCTTCGATTAGAGCATTTACAAAAGCTGGTTATAAATTGTTTGGTAAAGAGATTATTAATGAACAGGATTTTTTAGTTTATCAACTTAAAAAGCAATGAAACTAAAAATTGGAAATAGATTTATCGGTGATGATGAAAAAGTTTTTGTCATCGCTGAACTATCTGCAAATCACAACCAAGATTTTAATATTGCAATTGAAAGCATAAAAGCAATCAAGGAATGCGGAGCCGATGCCGTTAAACTTCAAACTTATACACCGGATACAATTACAATTGATTCAGACAAAGAATTTTTTCAGATTAAACAAGGAACAATTTGGGATGGAACTACACTTTATAAATTATATCAAAAAGCTTTCACACCTTGGGAATGGCAACCAAAATTAAAACAATACGCAGAAGAACTTGGATTGATTTGCTTTTCTTCACCTTTTGATTTTTCTGCAGTTGATTTTTTAGAATCAATCAATGTACCTGCTTATAAAGTTGCATCATTCGAGATTGTTGACTTACCATTGATTGAATACATTGCATCTAAGAAAAAACCAATTATTATTTCAACCGGAATTGCAACTGAAGATGAAATCAAAGAAGCAATTGAAACCTGTAGAAAAGTTGGAAACGATGATATTGTTCTTTTAAAATGTACTTCTGAATATCCAGCTCCAATTGAAGAAGCAAATTTATCAGCCATAAATTATCTAAAAGAAAAGTATAATGTAATTGTTGGATTATCAGATCATACGCTTGGAGTTGATGTTGCAATTGCCTCAGTTACACTTGGTGCAAAAGTGATTGAAAAACATTTTATAATTGACAGAAATATTGGTGGACCCGATTCATCATTTTCTCTCGAACCAAATGAATTCAAAAAAATGGTTGAATCCATCAGAAACGTTGAAAAAGCAATTGGCAAACCAAATTTTGAATTAAATGAAAAAATTAAAAGAAGCAGAAAATTTGCTCGCTCGTTATTTGTAGTAAAAGATATTGAGAAAGGTGAAATTTTAACAAATGATAATGTTCGCTCTATAAGACCAAATTATGGTTTGGCTCCGAAATATTTAAAAGATGTTTTAGGAAAAAAAGCAAAAGCAAAAATTGAAAAAGGTACTCCATTAACTTGGGATTTAATTGATTAATCAATCAACAAAAATAGTTGCAATAGTTCAAGCAAGACTTGGCTCAACAAGGTTACCAAAAAAAATATTTTTACCGCTCTCAAATATTCCTATCCTTTCACATGTTTATAATAGATTAAATTCTTCGAAATACATTCACGAAACTGTTATTGCTACAACTGATCTTTCTGAAGATGACCTAATTGAAGATTATTGCAAAAAAAACAAGATTAAATTTTTTCGTGGTAGTTCAGATGATGTTTTGAGCAGATATTTTTTTGCAGCTCAAAAATTCAATGCTGATGTTGTTGTTCGAATTACCTCTGATTGTCCGCTGATTGATCCAACTATCGTGGATAATATCATCACAGAGTTTTTGAAAAATAAAGTTGATTATGCAAGCAATGTTTTAAAAAGAACTTTTCCTCGTGGATACGATACAGAAGTGTTTTCATTTAAAACTTTAGAAAAAGCATTTCAACTTGCTAAAGAAGAATATGAACGCGAGCACGTAACACCATTTATTTATAATCATCCTGAAATGTTTAATCTTTTTAATTATGAAAATGAAATTGATTATTCAAATTATAGATTAACTGTTGATACGAAAGAAGATTATGAGTTATTGAAAATCATTTATGATTCACTTTATTCCAAGAATAAAATATTCTTAATGAAAGATGTTATTGAGTTTCTGAAAAAAAATCCTGACTTAGTTAACATCAATAAACACATCGAACAAAAAAAATTGAAAGAATAAAAATGAAATTTACAAGACGTGAATTTGTAAAAACTTCTGCGATAGCTGGCAGTGGTCTTTTTCTAAATTATTCAACAAATCAAGATGATATTAGCTTTGCTCCTTCAAAAAAAATTATTGCAGTATCAACATGGCAAAACACAATAAAATCAACAGAAAAAGCTTATGAAATATTGAAGCAGAAAAAATCATCACTCGATGCTGTTGAATATGGAATTCGTGTTGCCGAAGATGACCCTGAAAATACAAGCGTTGGATTTGGTGGTTTGCCCGATGAAGATGGAATTGTAACTTTAGATGCATCAATAATGGATTGGAATGGAAATGCTGGTTCGGTTGCTGCAGTTGAAAATATTAAAAATGTTATTTCACTTGCACGATGTGTAATGGAAAAAACTAAGCATGTGATGATAGCCGGTGATGGTGCTAAAAAATTTGCACTTGAAAATGGATTTAAAGAAGAAAATCTTTTAACTGAACAAGCAAAAAAATCTTATGAAGAATGGAAAAAGAAAAATATTAATCAAAATAGAATTAACCATGATACAATTGGAATGCTTGCAATTGATCAAAATGGGAATATGAGCGGTGGAGTTTCGACAAGTGGACTTGCATATAAAATACATGGCAGAGTTGGTGATTCACCAATAATTGGTGCAGCTTTATTTGTTGATAATGAAATTGGTGGCGCAGTTGCAACTGGAAATGGTGAATGGGTTATGCGAACTTGTGGTGCATTTTTAATCGTTGAAAAAATGCGAGAAGGTTATTCACCTGAACAAGCTTGTAAATTAGCAACTGAACGAATAAAAAAACTTAACAGAAAAAATGAATCAATTCAGATTGGATACATCGCATTAAGAAAGGATGGAAAATTCGGAACATATTCTTTACATCCAGGATTTTCATATTGTGTTGCTCAAGATGAAAAAAATAAAAGTTATAAAAGTAAATTTCTAATTGAAAAATAGTGCTACTTGCCAAATTAGATTGACAAGTAGCGATTATCTATCCAAGAAAATTTGCAAAGAAAGGAATTTGTTTTGCGAGGAAGAAAAGAAGTAATCCGAAAAATATCCAAATTGCAAAGACAGCAATCACATATTTTTTAACATCATTTGATTTACTCATCTTTGCTAATCCAATTCCAAATACAGAATAAAACCAAATTGAAAAAATGTTTAGCTTACCTAAGAGAAATCCACTCAATGTAGTTTTATCTGCACCCATGAAATCTGCAACACTAACACCAGTTAAGAATTTACTCATAGCTAAAGCAGCAATTGCCATTACGATTGTTTCGATAGCAGAAATGTACATTGGCAAACCGTAAGCAACCAAAACGTCTTTATAAGTAGGTTCGCCTTTCAGTCCAAATTTTGTAATTAAAAAGAAAAACCCAGTTACAACAAAAAATACTATGAACATTCCAATTGGCACGCCTACAATAATTCCAATTGTTTGAAAGATTGATGCGCTTCCCATATTCTCTTCCATTTGCTGAAGTTGTTGATCAGCTTGTTCTCTTGTCATTTGTCCTTTTTTAACAGCATCATCAAATTGCTTTTCAACTCTCTCTATCATTTTATCTTGTTGCTCTCTTTTAATTTGAGGATTTCTTAGCATTAAAAACTGAGAAAGAATAACGAGTATAATTACAACAAAAATTGGAATCACCCAATCAACACTTTTTGCAGGAAATTGTGCAATCATCGAAAAAGTTTTAACGGGCTCAGTGAAAACTCCAACTAACTTATCAGTATGGGTAAGTTCTAATTCTTCAGTTTCATCAACTGATGACATTTTTGGTGTTTCTTGGTTTTGATTTTCTTCCATCTGATTTCTCCAATTGTTTAATGAAAATTAGTGAAAAATTAATTTAACTCAATGAAAAAAATCAGCTAAATAATTTTATTCATAACAAAAGATTATTTATTAATTTTCTATCAAAAATTTAGAGAATGTATGAAAACAATAATTGAACCATTTAGAATTAAATCTGTTGAACCAATCAGATTTACAACCAAAGAGGAAAGAAAGAAAATTTTAGAAGCAGCGGGTTACAACCCATTCTTAATTCATGCAGATGATGTGTTAATTGATTTATTGACAGATAGCGGAACATCAGCTATGAGTTCTGAGCAGTGGAGTGGAATAATGAGAGGTGACGAAAGTTATGCAGGTGCAAAAAGTTTTTATCGTTTTGAAAGCGCCGTAAAAAAAATTACCGGTGACAAAATTATTATTCCCACTCATCAAGGAAGAGCTGCAGAAAAAATTTTGTTTTCAATTCTTGGTGGTAAAGGAAAATATTTTGCTTCAAATACTTTTTTTGATACAACACGCGCTAACATTGAATTTACTGGAGCCGAAGCATTTGATCTTTTGAATGAAATTGGTAAACATCCTGAAAAACGTGCGCCATTTAAAGGTGATATGGATGTCAATGCTCTTGAATCATTTATTAAAAAATATGGAAGAGAAAATATTCCATTGGTAATGCTTACCGTTACAAATAATTCTGGTGGTGGTCAACCGGTTTCTATGAAAAACATTAGAGAAGTTTCTGAAGTTTGTAAAAAAAATAATATTCCACTTTTCTTAGATGCATGTCGTTTTGCTGAAAATGCTTACTTCATTAAAATTAGAGAAGAAGGATACAAAGACAAATCAATTCTTGAAATTTGTCAGGAGATGTTTTCTTATGCTGATGGCTCAACTATGAGCGCAAAGAAAGATGCATTGGTTAATATTGGTGGTTGGCTTTCTTTAAATGATGAAGAACTTGCAATGAAATGCAGGAACATGTTAATCGTAACAGAAGGATTTTTAACTTATGGTGGTTTAGCTGGTAGAGATTTAGAAGCAATTGCACAAGGTTTAGAAGAAGTTGTTGACGAACATTATCTTCAATATAGAATTAGAAGCACAGAATATTTAGGTGAAAAATTATTGAATGCAGGTGTTCCAATCATTGAACCACCCGGTGGTCATGCAATTTATATTGATGCAAAAAGATTTGCACCACAAATTCCGGTTGAACAATTTCCGGGTCAATCAATCACATGTGCAATTTATGTTGAAGGTGGAATTCGTGCTTGTGAAATTGGTAGTGTTATGTTTGGAAAATATGATGTGAATGGAAAATTAATTCCTGCAATGATGGAATTGGTTCGATTGGCAATTCCAAGAAGAGTTTATACTCAAAGTCATATTGATTACGTTGCTGAAGTTATTATTGAAGTATTTAATAAACGAAATGAATTAAGAGGACTTCAGTTTACGTATGAAGCACCAATACTTCGTCATTTTACGGCAAGATTTAAAGAAGTTGAACTATGAAAAAACATTTTAATTATAAGTCGGATAAACAACTTTGGCGAATTTTAATTTCAGATTCTGATAAGTTAGTTTTAGAAAATCGCAATCAGGAAACTAAAGAAGTATTCTTTCAATGCTTTGACTTGCAAAGCGGAACTTCAGTTTTTCTTGATCTTCAACTTGCAGAAAAAAATTGGATAGGAATTGAAACGATTTATAAAGACATAATTTATTTTCATTATTATCCTCAAAGAGATTTACCTGGACACAAAGAAATAATTGCATTTGATTTAGCTTCTCAAAGAATTTTGTGGCACAACAAAGATTTAACTTTTTTGTTTGCAGATGATGATAAAATTTATGCTTTCCAACAAGGATTTGAAGATCGTTTCTTTTACACTTTTGATTATTTAACCGGAGAGCAAATTGAAGAACTTGGTAGTAATTATAATTTGATTAATTCTTTACGACAAAAAGCTGAAGAAAAAAAGAATTGGAGTAATTATATTTATCCCGAAGTTGAAAAAGAAAACGAATCGAGCTATCATCAACTGATTAATGATTATGCAAATAAATTTCAATTAGTTGGTGAAATTGAACGTGCGATTTATAACGATGTTTTATTGTTTTCATTTCACACGAAAGAAAAAGACCAATCAATGAATAATCGGTTTGTAGCTTTGAAAACAGCAACGGGTGATTGTCTAAAAGATGAAATCATTAATTATGGTGTTAAATCATTTTTAACTGATTCATTCTTTATTTATAAAAGTTTTCTTTTTCTTCTAAAAGGCAAAAACGAAATAGAAGTTTACGATTTACTGGCAAAATAGTTTGAGGTGAAAAATGGAAATTAGCACCGAAGAAAAAATTATTTTGTTAAATGCTGCAAGGAATTCAATAAAAAATATTTTTGAAAAAACTCTAATTGAAAAACCAGATTATGATAATTACCCACTGCTTAAATCCAAAGCAGGTGCATTTGTTACATTGACTGAGAATAAAATATTACGTGGCTGCATTGGTTATATACTTGGTTATCAGCCACTCTTTGAGACTGTTTGCGATGCAGCAGTTCAAGCAGCATTTCACGATCCTCGATTTCCACCTTTAGAAAAAAATGAATTAAACTTAATCTCAATTGAAATTTCAATCTTATCTGAACCATTTCCTTTAAATAGTTACGACGAAATTATTTTAGGAAAGCATGGATTGATTGTTGAAGAAAAAGGAAGAAGAGGATTGCTGCTTCCGCAAGTTCCAGTTGAACATAAAATGAATAAAGAACAATATCTTGATGCGATTTGTCAAAAAGCCGGATTACCAAAAAACTTATGGAGAGAAAAGCAAATTAAGTTGAGTGGATTTACTGCAACAATTTTTAGTGAAGAATCAATCAAAGAGGAAAAGTAAAATGAGAATTGTAAGAGAACCAGCAGTTGCTGGAATGTTTTACTCCGCCTCTCCATCAAAATTAAAAAGTGATATTCAATTTCTCCTAAATCAAGTTGAATTGACTGATTCGTTTGAAAATGTTATCGGAATTGTTTCGCCGCATGCTGGTTATGTTTATTCTGGAAAAACCGCAGCACATGCATATAAAGCTTTGAGCGGAAAAAATTATAAACGTGTAATTGTTATCTCTCCAAGCCATCGTGAATATTTTCCTGGTGTTTCTATTTACGCTGGCGATGCTTACAAAACTCCTCTTGGTGAAGTTAATGTTGACAAAGAATTCTCATCGAAATTAGTAGCCGATGAAAAATTTATTTTCCTTGGAAATAATGGTCATCGCTCTGAACATGCATTAGAAGTTCAAATTCCATTCTTGCAAATGGTTTTGAAAGATTTTTTAATTGTTCCGATTGTTATGGGTGATCAAAGAAAAATATTTGTTGACCGATTAGCAGAAAAATTATCAGCAATAATTGATGATCAAACAATAATTGTTTCAAGTTCAGATTTATCACATTTTCATTCCAAAGAGAAAGCAAATAAATTAGATTCAATTGTTGAGGAGAAAATTAAATCACTTGATGCAGATGGACTTGTAGATGCTTTAGATGATAATGTTTGTGAAGCGTGTGGTGGTGGACCTATTGCCGTTCTAATTAAAACAGCATTACAAAAGAAATATGATAAAGTTAAAATTTTGTCTCGATCAGATTCAGGCGATGTATCGGGAGATAATTCTGAAGTTGTCGGCTACTTATCTGCAGTGATTTATAAATAGAGTTCTTAATCTCTTGAACTCAATCAAATTTTAATTTAGTTTGCATTCGCCAATCAATTAATAAACTAATTTGGAGTAAAAATGAAAATAAAAATATTTTTCTTTTCAATTTTGTTATTCAATTTTATAACAATAACTGCTCAGACAAAATTTAGTTGTAAAATAGATGGGGATGAATTCAAAGGAAAAGTAACAGAAGCATCGTTAGTTAAACTTTATGATAAAAATTATATTCAAATTAAAGTTGAGGAAGATGGAAAAATTTTATTCCTTCACTTGAACACAGAAAAAATTAAAGGAGAATTGCCGGTAAAATTGAAATTTTTTATGGATGAAAAAAATCCAAGTCCCGATTCGGAATTAATTTGGGCTCCAAATCAAGAAGAACCGCAGTGGAATTCAATAGAAGGTTTTGCAGAAGTTATTTCTTATGATGAAACTGCAAAATTGATATCTGGAAAATTTGAATTCGTAGTTGAAAAAATGGAATATGGCTCAAAAAAGAAAAAGCAAACTTTAGATATAGAAGATGGTGTGTTTAATATCCAATTCACAACGAATTAATGCTACAATTAACTTCAATCTTAATTTTAATTTGACACTCGGCAAAACAATCTTTAGTTTTTGCCGAGAGAAAATTATGGGTCATTTAATATTTTGGGCAATTATTCGTACGGCAATTTTAATTCCATCTTTATGGTTGCTGTATGGAATGATGGAGTATAAATACTGGTGGTGGTTTGCTATTTTGTCAATTTATGGTGTTATCATTCACCCATTGGTTATTCAGTATAGATTTTTTTATGAAGCTAATAAAGAAATTATTGAAAATACATTATGTTCGTCTTGTAAATATTTTGATAAAACTGCAGTGCTTTGTATGAAGTATGACAAACATCCTACACTTGAAGAATTACCTTGTGAAGGAAATGATTGGGAGCCAAAAGAAAATGTCTGATAAAAAACATATTCATAAAAAAGAAGAAGCTTTGCAAAAAGAAATTCAGTTTTGTACTGAATGTGGAGAAGATTTATCTGAGTTCGGATTAAACTCAAATATTGATAGAAAAAAAATTGAAGAGCGACACAAAAAATGTAAAGCGACTGGAAAATTTAAAGGTGATGTCTGCGCAATGATTTTTATCTCTGATGATTCCGAACCACTGCCTCTTTCTGACGAACTTGATTAAACAAATCTACTACAGCATTCACAAATCTCGGTCCCGGTCTCAAATGCAAATCTCTGTTGACAAAAATTACATTATTGTTTTTTATTGCTGACAAGTTTTTCCATTCGGGATAAGCTGATTTAATTTTTTCTAAATTATCATTTCCATCAGTTGGATAGATAATATAATCTGGGTTTCGCTTTAATACTTCTTCACGATTGTAAATGGGATAATTCAATGGTGAATCTTCAGCAATATTTTTCAAGCCACAAATTGTTAAATATTCATTTAAAAATGTATTCGGTCCAACAATCATCAAAGGCGAAAGTTCTACAATATACATAGCCGATTTATTCAACTTCATCGATTCATTTTTGATCTTGTTTATTGTTGAATCCCAACTATGAATTGTTTGTTCAGTGTTTATTGAAAAAATCTTTCCAATATCTTGATATGTCTTTTTGATACCTTGATAATTACGAGGATTAGAAACAAAAATTCTCAGACCAAGCTCATTAAATTTATCGTAAGATTCTTTAGTATTACCTTCAACTGTGATAAAAATTAAATCAGGTTTCAGAGAAATAATTTTTTCAAAGTTGAATGTTAGCATATCACCAACTTTCTCAACTTGTTTTGCACTTTCAGGATAATTGCAGTAAATGGTATTTCCGACTAAATGTTTTTCTAACTTCAAAGAATAAATTATTTCTGTAATATTTGGTGCAAGCGAAATAATTCTTTGTGGAGTAGATGAAAATTCAAACTTATTTCCTAAATCATCGACAATAATTTCTTTTGTAGCTTTTTTATTATTTGATGAATTACATCCAAGCATTAATATTAAAATTGCAAGAATATAAAATCTATATTTCATAATTCTTTCTCGGTTAAATTTGTTACTCGAAAATATAAATTAATTAATAGAATAAATTTGGAGCGATAACAAAATTATTCTATGTTCACCATTAAAATCTTAGGATTCCAAATGAAAAAATATATTTTATTTTGGTTTTTATGTTCAATAATTATTTATCCCAACGGAAAAGACAATAGAAAAACTTATGGAAAAGAACTTTTTCCATTAAGTGCTACAAAAAAATATGTTTATGATTCATCTTTTGGTGAAACATACACTAGAGCCTATATCGAAGATGGAATCATCAATACGAGAAGTGAGTCTTCAAAGTTTAAATACTACCAAAAATTAGAAATTAAGGATGATGGGTTGTATGTTGTAAATACATATCAATGGATTAAAATAATTTTGATTATTTCAAAAGAAAATACTATCAACTACACGACACCATTGAGAAGATATGCACTTCCTTTATATGTTGGACTTGAATGGAAAGATGAAACAACAGAAATTATTGATGGCGAACCAAACCAAGTTACACTAAATGCAAAAGTTTTAGCAGAAGAGGAAATTCAAACCTTGGCAGGGAAATTTACTGCTCTGAAAATCCAAACAATAGTTGAATCAGTTGATGGTTCGAAAAATATTGTAACCGAATGGATTGCCGAAGATATTGGTCTTGTTAAATCAGTTATTGAAATTAAAGGTGGTGGAATTACTGGACTAATAAGAGATATTTTAGGATTGGGTAAATTGAAATTTGAGCTTAAGGACATAATCAACTAAAGAAATAATTTTGTTTGAAAAAATAATTTATGTGAGAATAAGATATTTGAAAAATACTTTTGGATACATATTTGACATAAAAAAATATTCGGTAAATGATGGACCCGGAATTAGAACCACAATTTTCTTAAAAGGTTGCCCATTAAATTGTCTATGGTGTCATAATCCTGAAAGTCAAAAAATTGAACCAGAAGAAATAGAAAACTGCACATTTCGTTGGCATCCACAGAATAATTATTCATCAAAGAATGTTATCGGTTATAAAATATCTCTTGATGATGTGATTCAAGAGATTCAAAAAGATATTTTGTTTTATGAAGAATCAAACGGTGGAGTAACATTTTCTGGAGGTGAACCATTTCTGCAATTTGATTTTCTTTTTTCATTGTTATTAGAATGTAAAACAAGAAATATTCACACAGCTATAGATACCACAGGTTATGCAAATTATTCATTATTTGAAAAAGTTTATGATTACACAAATATTTTTTTATACGACTTGAAATTAATGAACGACGAGTTACATAAAAAATATTGTGGAGTTTCTAATAAAATCATTCATGAAAACTTGAAAAGCTTATCTTCTATTTCAGATAAAATAATTTTGAGAGTTCCAATTATTCCCACAATCACAGATACAGAAGAAAACATCAATGAAATGATTCAATTTATATCCAAGCTAAAAAACATACGCGAAATTGATTTATTGCCATTCCATAATTATGCAAATTCAAAATATGAAAAGATGAAAAGAGAAAATAAAGTTGCTAATTTAGTTCCACCAAAAGAAGAAGACATGCAAAAATTAAAAGAACGATTTTCAGTTTTAAATATTCCGATAAAAATCGGAGGTTGATAAATGACAGAAAGGATTAAAAAATTAAGAGAGCAATCCTTAAATGCAATTCCTACTATCTCTCATGAAAGAGCATTACTTCTAACAAAGTTTTACAAAAGTCATGAAGCTCAAAAGTATTCAGTGCCGGTTACTCGTGCATTGGCTTTCAAGTATATATTAGAAAATAAGGAATTATGTGTCAACGATGGCGAACTTATAGTTGGTGAAAAAGGACCTGAACCAAAAGCAACTCCAACTTATCCGGAATTATGTGTTCACTCAAGTGAAGATTTGGAAATATTACACAATAGAGAAAAAGTTTGGTTTAGATCTTCAGATGAAACAAAAGAAATAATTTTGAATGAAGTCGCTCCATTTTGGAAAGGTAAAAGCATCCGTGAAAAAATACTTTCTGAAGTGGATCAAGAATGGATTGATGCTTATAAGGCTGGTGTGTTCACAGAATTTATGGAACAACGCGCTCCCGGACATACAGTCGCTGATGACAAAATTTATCATAAAGGGATGATTGATTTTATAAATGATATTCGTGATTCAATCGTAAGTTTGAATTTTTTTAGTGATAAGGATGCATTTGCAAAAAGAGAAGAATTACGTGCTATGGAAATTTCCGCAAACGCAGTCATTAATTTTGCTAAAAGATACTCAGAAAAACTTTATGAACTTGCTCGCTCTGAAAAAGATATCAATAGAAGAAATGAACTTGAAACAATGGCTGGAATTTGTAATCGTGTTCCTGCAAATGCCCCAAGAACATTTTGGGAAGCTCTTCAATATTATTGGTTTGTTCATATTGCTGTTACTACTGAACTTAACACTTGGGATTCATTCAATCCAGGAAGGCTTGATCAACACCTTTATCCTTTCTATAAAAGAGATTTAGAAAGTGGTTTAATCACAGAAGAATTTGCAAAAGAATTACTTCACTCATTTTGGATTAAATTTAATAATCAACCAGCTCCACCAAAAGTTGGAGTTACCGCACAAGAAAGTAATACATACACAGATTTTTGTTTAATTAATCTTGGTGGTGTAAATGAAAATGGTGAAGATGCTACGAATGAACTAACTTATCTTCTTCTTGATGTTATTGAAGAGATGCGGTTGTTGCAACCAAGTTCAATGGTTCAAGTAAGTAAAAAAAATCCAGATCGTTTACTCAAACGAGCTTTAAAAATTATTAAGACAGGATTCGGTCAACCTTCAATCTTTAATACTGATGCAATAATTCAGGAATTAACAAGACAAGGTAAATCCATTATTGATGCTCGACTTGGTGGTGCAAGTGGTTGTGTTGAGGCGGGTGCTTTTGGTAAAGAAAGTTATATTCTTACTGGTTATTTCAATTTACCGAAGATTCTTGAGTTAACTCTTTATAATGGTTTTGATCCGAGAACTAAAAAACAAATTGGATTAAAAACCGGTGATCCAATTTCATTTTTAACATTTGATGAATTTTATAATGCATTTGAAAAACAACTCAATCATTTCATCGATATAAAAATAAAAGGAAACTTAGTAATAGAAAGAATTTATGCTCAATACATGCCTGCACCGTTTTTATCAATTCTTATTGATGATTGCATAAAAAAAGGAAAAGATTATAATGATGGTGGAGCTCGTTATAATTCATCATATATTCAAGGTGTTGGAATTGGAACGATCACCGATTCATTAGCTTCAATAAAATATAATGTTTTTGAAAAGAATTTCTTGACTATGCAAGAGATGATTGATACTCTAAAAAATAATTTTCAGGATAAAGATAACATTCGAAAAAAGCTAATTAATGAAACTCCAAAATATGGTAACGATGATGATTATGCTGATAACATTACTCGTCAAGTTTTTGAGAGTTATTTCAAAGCAGTTGATGGAAGACCGAATACAAAAGGTGGACATTTTAGAGTCAATCTTTTACCAACAACTTGTCATGTATATTTTGGTAGCGTGCTTGGTGCAACACCAGATGGAAGATTTGCAAAAGAACCTGTGAGTGAAGGAATTTCTCCGGTTCAAGGTGCGGACGTTAACGGTCCAACATCAGTTATAAAATCTGCAAGTAAAATTGATCATCTAAGAACAGGTGGTACATTGTTAAATCAAAAATTTACACCAAACTTTTTATCAACTGAAGAAGGAATAGAAAAAGTTCTTTATTTGATTAGATCTTATTTTAGAATGGATGGTCATCATATTCAATTTAATGTTGTTGATGCCGATACTTTAAGAGATGCACAAAAGCATCCAGAAAAATATCGCGACTTAATTGTTAGAGTTGCAGGTTATAGTGATTATTTCGTTGATTTAGGAGAAGATTTGCAAAATGAAATAATAAGAAGAACCGAACACATGGGATTTTAAACTAATAAAAAACGGAGTTAAAATGTTTAGCGCAAAAACTTATATTCAAAGAAGAGAAATCTTAAAAAAGAAAATTAAATCGGGAATTATTTTATTTCTTGGAAATAGCGAAGCTCCGATGAACTACAAAGACAACACATATCCATTTCGTCAGGATAGTACTTTTCTTTATTATTTTGGAATTGATCGTCCCGATCTTGCAGCAATAATTGATCTTGATGAAAACAAAGAAACTATTTTTGGTGATGATTACACAATTGATGATATTGTTTGGATGGGACAACAAAAATCAATTAAACAACAAGCTGCAAAATGTGGAGTTAAAAACACTGGCTCGACATTAGATTTAGAAAAAGTATGTGAAGCAGCATTCAAACAAGGAAGAAAAATTCATTTCGTTCCTCAATATCGTTACGATAATATTTTAAAGATTCATAAACTTCTTGGCATTGCTCCAAAACATGGTAATGATTATGCATCAACTCAATTAATCAAAGCAATTGCAGAACAACGACAAGTGAAATCAAAAGAAGAAATTGCTGAAATAGAAAAAGCAATTGAAATATCTTATGAAATGCAAACTACTGCAATGAGATTTGCTAAACCCGGAATGCTTGAAAGAGATATTATGGGTTTCATCTCAGGATTAGCAATGTCTTTAGGAAGTGGAATTTCATTTCCAGTTATTTTTTCGCGTAACTCTGAAATTCTTCATAATCATTTTTACGGAAATAAATTAAAAGATGGCGATTTAGTTGTTAATGATTCTGGAGCTGAATCAGAACTTCATTATGCAAGTGATATCACAAGAACTTTTCCAGTTAGCGGAAAGTTTTCTTCCAAACAAAAAGATATTTATGAATTAGTTTTAATTTCTCAGCTTGTTGCAATTTCTGAAATTAAACCAAATGTTACATATAGATCAGTTCATCTTAAAGCTGCAGAAACAATGGTTGATGGATTGAAATCACTTGGATTAATGAAAGGTAATTCAAAATCTGCAGTTGAAGCTGGGGCTCATGCACTTTTCTTTCCTCATGGTTTAGGTCATTTGCTTGGTCTTGACGTTCATGATATGGAAAACTATGGAGAAAATAATTTTGGTTACGATGAAAAATTAAAACGTAGTACTCAATTCGGTTTGAAATATTTACGTTATGCTAAACCCTTAGTGCCGGGTGTTGTTTTGACTGTAGAACCGGGAATTTATTTTATTCCAGCTTTGATTGATCAATGGGAAGCTGAGAAGAAGCATATTGACTTTATTAATTATGATAAAGTAAAAGAATATAAAAATTTTGGTGGAGTCAGAATTGAAGATGATGTTGTTGTAACAAATAACGGTGCTCGAGTTTTGGGAAAACCAATTCCAAAGGCAGTCGAAGATGTTGAAGAATTTGCAAGTGATAAAATCTAATTTATAAAATGTCTTTCACTTCACACTTTAAAAAAATAGCTGAATGGATTCATCCAGATAATTGGATAGAAATCGAAACAATTGATGCTCACACTGCGGGCGAACCATTAAGAATTATATTAAGTGGTTTTCCAGAAGTTAAAGGAAGTTCTATTTTACAAAAAAGAAAATTCATCAAAGAAAATTATGATTACTTGAGAACAGCATTAATGCATGAACCGCGAGGACATACTGACATGTATGGATGTATCATTACTCCACCAGTTGCAAGTGACTCTGATTTTGGAGTAATCTTTATGCATAATGAAGGTTACAGTACAATGTGTGGGCATGGAATCATTGCTGTTACTAAAGTTGTTCTTGAAACAGGAATGTTTGAAAAAATTGAACCAATCACAAAAATTAAAATTGATTCACCAGCAGGAATAATAACATCTTTTGCAAGAATTAATAATGGAAAAATTGAATCGATCTTTTTTCAAAATGTGCCATCGTTTATTTTGTTAAAAAATCAATTTGTTGATGTTCCTGATTTTGGCAAAATTAATTTTGATATAGCATTCGGTGGAGCCTTTTATGCATTTGTTAATGCTGATAAAATTGGATTATCTCTTCATCAAAAAAATGTAAAAGAATTAATTGAAAAAGGAATGATGATAAAAAATGCAGTAATGAATAATTACGAAATCAAACATCCGATTGACGATGAGTTAAGTTTTCTTTATGGAACTATATTTTATGGAAAACCACTTTCTCAAAATGTTGATATCAGAAATGTTTGCATCTTTGCTGATGGTGAAGTAGATAGAAGTCCGACAGGAACTGGAGTAAGTGCGATGGCAGCTATTAAATATTTTAATAATGAATTGAAAACGAACGAATCATTTATTACGGAAAGTATTGTTGGAA
>Ga0272446_1002507_pt1 | contig 24869 bp, 24 predicted proteins | sample YNPCB0061_FD_194587 | JGI IMG/M metagenome (GOLD analysis project Ga0272446, IMG submission 194587) | Hot spring microbial mat communities from Yellowstone National Park, WY, United States - YNP-CB-006-1 | ecosystem: Environmental > Aquatic > Thermal springs > Hot (42-90C) > Sediment | place...
GCAATTTTCAATTGGTTACAAAAATAGTTTTGGTATCGCAAATGTGGCCTTCCAGTTCGCCACTCAAATGGCTAACACCAACACACACCCAAATTTTGAATACTCCTTTGGGCGGAACTCTGTTATTGGATTAAAAGGCACAATAAACACGCTTGGTCTTGAGGGATTAAGTTTGGGATTATATGTTGCTTTGGTGGGAGCTGACTATATACCGGCGCGCTTTTATGCTACAGGCGATGAAGACAAGGCAGGGGATTATGTAGGTTCGGATGTTGCTAATAAGTATGTCACGTTTAAAATTGAACCTAAATTCTCTGCAATGGGAATCACCGCTGGTCTCAACTATAAACTTCAAGTTGCCAATCCGACCAACGAAAGTACAGACTTGCCAGCGACATCTGACGGCGATATTTACAACGATTTGAAAGTTTATGGTGGATTCTCTACGCCCGATTGGTGGGTAGATCTCTATTCTAACTTCAAATATAACATCTACGAAGATACTGCCAACAAGAACGCTTTTGAATTCAACGATGTTGGCCTAAAAGTTGGAATGGCCAATGTTGTTCCGAATGTTATCAACGATGTCAATCTTTACTACGCCCTTTTTACAGCTGGACAAGGGACAACTGTTACGACTGACGATGCCTTGGGTCATTCAGTGTTGCTCACGATGAACTTTGCTACCAACACTGCTTTCCACGTTGGATTGGGTTTTGTAGGTGGCGAAGCTAATAGCACTATTCCTGGCAACAAGACAAATGTTGGTTATGGATTTGGTGTTCAACAAGCTTTCCCCTTCATGAATACGACGAACATGGTTAAGTATCATGTTTTTGTCCAATATCGTCATGGGTTGAACATCTTTGATAGTGATGACCAGGGTAAAGTTGGTCTCAGTGATTACAAAATTAGTGGTGCCCAAACTGGGTTATATGACATTCGAGATACCGTCATTTTAGGTGTCTGGTTTGATTATTAATCCCTGTTAGGTTTTGTAAAAACCCCTTGGTGCCAAGCCCAGGGGTTTTTTTATTGAAAATAAAAAAATTTTATGATAAAATAACCTATGAAAAATTTTAAGCAATTTATTTTTGTTATTTTGTTCCTATCAGTAACCCTTATTATGATCGAGGGTGTTTTTTCTATTCTAGGTAATCCAATTAACGTTTTTAAAAAATTTTCCAACAATCAGTATTTTGAGAGGGTTAATAGCAGTTTTTTAAATATTTATTTTCCTAACCAAAACATAACAGAAAACCAAATTGGTTTACGTTCTCTCTTTGAAACAACAAAGACGAAATTAGGTGTTGTACTCGGCGGTTCAACGGCTCAAGGTTTTCCTTACTTAAACCATTGGGATTTTTCCTCCATGTTGGGAAGGATCCTCGATCAAATTCTTGATGAGCCAGTGCGGATCATCAACCTAGCGGCCTCTGCACAAAGTTCTTATACCGTTGCAGATCTTATTCAGCGTCTTGATCATATTAAGCCCGATTTTGTTATTGTCTATTCAGGTCACAATGAGTTCTATGGTACCATTTCTGTTTCGAGTTCTCCGACATCTTTTCAGCGTCGCATGTATTTGTTCCTTCAAAATAGTGGTTTAATGCGATTTCTTTTTAAGCTGTTTTCTTTAGACGTAAAAGGTGACGAAACTTTAATGGAACGCCAATTTGGTGGCCGGCTTTTTCCGCTAGGTTCTTATGATGCGGAGGTCGTTAGTGAATTTATTGCGAATATGTCCATGGTGGAAGGTTGGTGTCGTACGAATAAAGTCCCCTTGTTAGTGATTGAACCAACCTCCAATTTAGTTGACCAACCTCCTTTTGGTAACGGTGATCTGCAAGCAAAGTATAAAGACGTTTTAATTCAATTGAATGATTATTTAAAGTCACAGGATTATGAAAATTTCAACAAAAAGCTCGCGGAGTACCAAGATAATCGTGAATTTTTTACAATTCCATTGACGCATTATTTGATGGGAAAGGCTTTATTAACCAAACAATCATCCGCTGCAATCAATTATTTAATTCAAGCAAAGGATAAGGATTTTATTCCCTTTCGTGCACGAAGTCAGCTCATCAATTCCCTTAATGAATGGGCAAAAAATATTCAAAAGGAAAATAAAAATTTTCGTTACTTAGCTTTAAATCAAGAACTTTTATTGAATTACGGGCCTGAAATTTTCGGCTACAACATATTTATTGATCACCTTCACTTTAATTTTACGGGGAATTACTTAGTTGCAAAGCATGCTTTTCCATTGCTCGCTAATTTACTGAATCTAAATGACCAACAAAAAGAACGTGGTCAAATTGTGTTTAAAAACCCAGTATCTTTTAAGGCCCTTATTCCTTATGATCCTTGGTTTGCGATTCGTGCCTTTGATCGAATAGTTGCTCTGACACGAAATCCTCCTTTTAATGCAATGATTGTACCCATTGAAATCAGTCAAATTAATCCATTTCCTATGGGAGAAAATTTTACCCAAGAATTTTTTAATTTGATCTCCAAAGTAAATCCTGGACCGGGTTTTGAAACTGATCTTGGGGGGGTAAAGGTTTTTGCCGAATACTATCTCTCTAAAAATCAAATTACTAAGTTGTATGAACTTTTCCGGTCATTTCATGCGGCCTATCCCGCTTATCCTACATCATGGTTGAATCTTGCGCTCTGGCATTTACACTATGGGGATAAAACATTGGTAAAAGATTATCTCGCGATGGCTGTTGGCTTAGCTAACGAACTCAATTTTGAGACTGACTTTCAGGATTTTGTGCAGATTGTAAATCAAACCAATTTCCAGCTCGATAGCTTGAGATTAAGATTTAGGGAATTACAGCAGATTCCTCGCGTGCCATCCCTCGAAGAAATGGCTTTTTTAAAAGAAAGGGAAGATTAAAACGTTAAAAGTAGAATTGACTAAATTCTGAATTTTTAGGGTAAAAATCAAAAACTTTAAAATTTAAAACTTATTTGATCCGTAAAATTTATATTTTAAAAATAAAATGATTTTTTTTGATTTTATTTACATACTTCAACCCCTCCTCAACCTCCTCATCCTGGTGGCCCTGGGGTGGGTGGTGGGTAAAGTGGGGCACAACTCGGAGGAGCTAACGCGCGGCTTAGTGTACCTTCTCATGCGCGTCACGCTTCCTGCCCTCATCGTGGTGAGCATGCAGCGTAGCGTGAGTGCCGAATTATTGTGGCAAAGCTTGGAAACCCTGTTGTGGAGCCTCGGATTTTACGCGTTGATCGCCGTGACTTTCACCCTAGCTAAACCCATTTTGCCGGTCCAACCCAAAAATCGCAACTTGCTGCAATTTGTTACCTTATTTGGCAACGTGGGCTTCATGGGCTTTCCCATCATGGAGGTTTTGTTTGGGCGGGAAAGCCTTTTCTTTGCGGCCATCTTTAATCTTCCATTCAACTTCATCATTTTCACTTATGGGGTCATCCTGCTCAGTCAAAACCGAACCCAAGAGGGCGAGCCCTCCCTTCAGTGGCGTGAGGTGTTTTTGACCCCCATCATGATCAGCTTGTTCGTGTCCCTAACGTTGTTTTTTGCCCAAATTTCCCTCCCGCCACCGGTCCTTAGTTTTCTCAATCTCACGGGGGGGATCACCACGCCCCTGTCCATGATCACGGTAGGGATCATGCTATCACGGGTTTCGGTGGGTCAAAGTTTGGTGCAACCTGACCTTTGGGTCATGGCTCTAGGACGCCTCGTTATCGCCCCAATGGCCGTGTTAGGGGCTGCCCTCTTGGTACCCGTTAGCCTTCCTACCGTGTGGACCGCCGTGATTTTGACTGCCATGCCAGCCGCCGCCAACACCCCCATCTTAGCCTTGGAGCATCGTGGCCCCCACCAAGAAGCCAGCCAGGTGGTACTCTTGACATCGCTTTTGGTTTTTATTACTCTACCCTTAATCCTAATGGTGTTAAGACTCGTTTTTGCTGATCCTGTGTTCAGGTAAACGTTTACATTTGTCTATACAAACCAAAGCTCTCGGTTTATAATAAAAAGTGGGGGTGGGCCATGAAATTCGTAATCACGGGGATGTCAGGCACGGTGGGCCGTGCCTTGAGCGATTATTTGACTAAGAAAGGCCACACCGTTGTTGGGTGGGACCGAAGCAAGGTTTCGATGTTTGACTACAATGCCATGGAAACCTTCCTAAAGAATGAAAAACCCGATGGGCTCTACCACCTTGCCGTTCCCTCACGGGGAACAGGAATTCCAAACGAATCTTGGGCGGTGAACTACCAGTGGACTAGCGAGCTAGCCTGGATTTGCCGTGTCCTAAACATCCCTTTTTACTACACCTCGACGGTCATGGTCTTTTCGGTCAACAACAAGGGTCCCTTCACCCCGCAGTCAACTCCTGATGCTTACGATGGATACGGCTACGAAAAGCGCATGGCGGAAGAGAGGGTGTTTTATCAAAATCCCGAAGCCCGCGTCATCCGATTGGGGTGGCAAATTGGCTACGAGCCAGGTTCGAATACCATGATCTCTTGGCTCGAAAACCAAATGAAAACCGAAGGCATCATTGCCGCCTCGACCCGTTGGCTTCCGGCCTGCAGTTTTTTGGAGGATACGGTGCAAATCCTTGATCACCTGCGTTCCTTGGCGCCCGGCATCTACCTCTTTGATTCCAACGAAAAATGGAGCTTCTACCAAATTGCCTTTGCCATTAACCGCTTGGGGAAGCGTGGCTGGAACATCGTTGCTTCCGATAACTACGTTTACGACCAGCGGATGGAAGACAACCGCCTTCCCCACTTTTCGTTAAAAACGCACCTACCTACTCTGTCTTGAAGACAAGACCTTTTGGCGTTGGAACAAGCTGACTAGTTTGCAAAAGCTCCCCGAGGATGCGCTTGAATTCATTTTTAGTAAGTTGAAGTTGGCTCCATACGGTTAAAGGATCTGAGGTTTCGTTGAGCGGTAAAATGCCCTGGTTAGCCTGGGCAAGCTGTTTAAGACGATCGGCCACGTACTTCATTCCTAGGGCACCAGGCGGCAAAAAACTGATGCGCCCACGCTGTTGGTGGTCAGAACCTAAAAAGTAAGCCGTTATTGGCTTTCCAATTGGTAGATTGGCGGAAGGAAGGTGAAAGAAACCGCGCCAGGTGGAATCCAGTGCCCCCAAAATGCCGTGATGAGCGTTTTTAAGCGGGATAAACCTAAGGGATATACCGCGTTTGAGTTCAGCGCTGGGGGCTTCAAGGCTTTCCCAAATACGCTGGGTGGCAGTGGGGCGGTTTTCATCATCGAGTAAGAGACGAACCAAGACCTTATCGCTACGGCGAGGGCGTTGTTGCCACTGGGTCTTGGGTAAAAACAGGTGCTTGGGGAGCCCCCAATCCAAAAAGGCGCCAATGTCAGAAACCTTTACCACAGGCAAAAATCCAATTTCGCCTTGGGAAAGGTGAGCTGCTCGCCGACGCGCGGTGAGTCGGCCCTCGCTATCGCGAAACACGAAGGCGCGCACCGTTTGGCCGGGCTGAGCGCTTGAACCGGCCTCCTTTTCGGTCATGAACACCTCAAAGTCGTCTTTTCTGAGGTACCAGCCACCCTTTACCCGTTGATGGAACAGCCAATCCCAGCTTTGGGCAAGGGGGAGGCTACGATCAAGCCGCAGGTTCATGGGGTTTGGGGGAGCAAAATCGCTTCAAACCCTCGTTCCAGGTTTAGCAAGCGTTGAGCCGCCTCCTTAACCAACGTTGGGGTGACGGCGCGCACGCGTTCCAAAAACCGGGGAAGCTGATTGAGATCGCGCTCATTAAAAAGGTAGCTGGAGATGTTACTAGCCCAAAATTGATTTTGCCGTTGGGCAGATTCTAAGTCGCGATAGCGAATCTCTTGAAATACCTTCACCTCGTCAGGGGTCACGCCTTGTTGGCGAATAAGGTCGAGTTCACGCTTGACTTGGGCCATAATGTCTTGATGGCGTGCCACAGAGCTCCCAAACTGAATAAAGGAAAAACCGTTGGGGTTAGGTTTCGGACGATATTGAAAATCAAAGCGGATGGAATAGGTTTCGCCCGCTTCCTCCCGAATTCGGTTGCGAAGCCGGATATTAACAATCTCTACTAGGGCTTGAGCGTTCACCAGCTCCTGGATGCTGAACTCCCCCTGAAAGGGGTAAACCATGTAGACCTGGGCTCGTTCTTCCTGCCCAGCGCGCAAAACCTGGTTTCCCCGCACATTAGGCACGGCTTGACGGTCAACTGGGCGCTCGCGCTCACCTCTCGGAAGGTTGCCGAGGTAAACACGCACTAAGTTTTCCAAGGAATCTTGAGGGATGTCCCCAACAATCACAAAGACCCAACCCTCCCCAGAACCAAATAAGCGTCGATCCCAAGCCTGTACTTTCTCAAGTTGCGCCGCTTGAATTGCTTCAGGGGTGAGAACTCGGCTTCGGGTAGGTCCCCCCCGAAGGAGGGTGGTCACAAAGTCCAGAAACCGCTGTTCAGGGTTAGCTTGGCGTGCCTGTGCCATGTTGACCATGCGTCCTTGAACCGAACGGAAACTGGTTGGTGTGGGGTTGAGCTGCGTTAGGCGTAAGAAGAGAAATTGAAACCAAGTTTCCAAGTGGCGCGTTGCTGCCGAACCGCTGATCCAAGCGGCCGCTTCGTCAACGCTCATGTCAACGGAGATGTTTTTATCGGCCAAAAAATCCAAGAGCTGGGTATGTGACCAGTTGCCAAGCCCACTTTCGCTTAAAAGATCAACCGTCCATGCTGCCTGGTTGAGCTCCGTGTTGGAAGCCAAGCTCAGGCCCCCTAGGCGGAAGGCGCGGATCAGCACTTCTTCTTGTTTGAAGTTGGTTTTTTTCCAAAAGACTTGGGTTCCATTCGACAAGGTCCACTGAGTCAGTTCGAGTTGAGGCCAGGTGCGGGTATCCACAATGGCAACGGGGGCGGGTGGGTTGGGGACTAGCTGTTGAATACTTCCCACCTCAAAACGGTCAAATTGCCAGCTGGGAAGCTGGGCCACCACGGCTTCTAAGTCCTGGCGTTTGGGGGGATTGCCCGTGGTGGTATTGGTCAACACAATAACCTTGTTTTGTTCGAGATTGAGGTCTTCCTTAGCAAAAGAGACCAACTCGTCCAAAGAGAGTTCATCCAAAATTTTACGACTTTCGTGAACGTAGGTGGAAATGCTGGGCAGAACCTGGTTTTGCAAAAAGGCATTGGTCATGTCTTCAGCCCATTCCGCGTGTGTGCGGTCGTCCTGTCGGGCTAATAGGATTTCTAACTCTTGTAGGATGGCATTTTTTTCCCGCTCCCACTCCCTTGGCGTGAATCCGAATCGTCTTAGTCGCTCAACTTCGCGCAGGGCAGCCTCAACGCCGCGAGCTTGTTGGTTGGGCTGAATTACCACATACAAGGATCGTACCAAAAAACGCCTCACAAAGTTCGAACGATCATAAAAGGCGCTCAAAAAGGGGGGATCCTCTGCTTGGGTTAGAACACTGAGGCGCTGATCAAGGGCGCCCTTGGTCATTTGCGCCAAAATATCGGCACGGCGCTCCACTCGCCAAGGTACCGAGTGAACGGGTTGCATCCGTGTGAATTGTACGATGTTATAGGGTTGTTCGGGATCATTAAAAAACACATAATCTCGGGATGGGTAGGGAGAGATGGAAACCGGCACCTCGACTGGGGCGGGTGTTGGATTCGTCCAGCCTTCAAATCCTTGCCGAATTTGCTGCACGATTAACTCAGGATCAAAGTCTCCGACGGCTATTAGGGCCATCCGTTCAGGACGATACCAGCGCTGGAAAAACCGTCGAAGTTTCTCGGGCGTGGCAGCTTTTACCACCTCCATTTGCCCAATGGGGAGGCGTTCGGCATAGCGTGTGCGATTGAAGAGTTCGGGCAAAACCACGTCACGGCGTCGGCCGTTGACATCGCGCCCCAAACGCCACTCTTCTTCAATGACGCCCTTCTCCCTTTCGACCATGGCAGGGTCAAAACTCAAATCCCGTGACCAATCGACTAAAATTTGAAAGCTCTTCTCCAAAATATCCGGCTTGTCCATGGGAATTTCCAAAAAGTACACGGTCTCTTCAAAACTAGTGTAGGCATTCAGTCCATCCCCAAACCGCATTCCAATTTTTTCAAAGTATTGGACAATCTCGTTTTGGGCGAAGCGTTTTGTCCCATTGAACGCCAAGTGTTCCACAAAGTGAGCTAGACCTCGTTCGTCATCCTCCTCATGAAGGCTGCCGGCACGAACCACCAGGCTCAGGTGGGCACGGTTTTCGGGTTTTTTGTTGGGTCGAACCAAATAGGTAAAGCCGTTGGCAAATCGGCCAAAACGAATTGCTGAATCGGTGGCTGGGTCGATTTGCGACGGGACAGAAACGGTGGCACAAGTCAAAAGACTGAGCGAAAGAAGGAACAAAAGGGTGTATCTCATGGTGATAGCTTAGCCTGAGAGAGAAATTGTGGCTAGGGGAGCAATTCTATCAAAAGAAAATTTAAAAAATTGAATTCATCCGCTAAAGGATGAAAAAGTCCTGGCTAGCCCTTTGGTAAGACCGACATTGGACAGGCCAAAATTAGGTCCTTAGCCTTTTTGCATGCCAGGCGCCAAAAGGAGGCTTGGTGTTGAATTAAAATTGTAGGTGAATCAAGATCTGGCCCTCAATCTTTTCCGTCCTCACATGGTGGACGTGATTCATTGGCAAGATCGCGGCGAAGAGGAACTTCAGTACGAACTGTTGCGGTTTCCGCCAAAAGTGCTGGTGGTAGAAATGCACTCTTTTAGTGTGCAACCTATTTTAAAAATGGTGAGAATACGGGGGACGCACTCGGTGCTGTTAGCACGGCAAGCGAGTAAAGAATTTTTTAAGCCCAAAGCAGTTCCTCAGGAGTTTTGGTTTAGGGCAGAGTGCTGGGATTTGTGTTTGGGGTTAGAAGAATGGGACGCTCCGGAAGGTTTTGAATTTTTGCACCCCATCATTTTACGAGAACCCGAAGAATTTTCCCCCTTCAGGAGGCAAGACTAGTCTTGAAAACGAATTCAAAGCGGCCTTTGTGCGTTTTAGCTGAAACGGGACTTCAACAGGATCGGGAAAGGATTTGGACCTTGGAAACCAAATATCAAGCCCTGGGTTATGAAACTAAACTTTTAGGAATGGAGCGTCAACTTCTTTTTCCGCTGGTAGATTATTACAAGGGCATTGATTTTCTGGTGATTGGGGCGGGCTACAATGCCTTTTGGGAAAGCCGCTACTTCCCAAAAAAGCGGAGTATGTGGTCCTCCATCGTCAATTTGAAGACCAGGGAGAACGAGTCAGGCGTTTTGCGAACGTTCATTATCCACACAATGGAGCCAACGAGTTGGTTCACGTTCTTTGCCAACGTTGAGAAAAAAACAGTGGCAACAAAATTGATAGCAAGAGTCCTTGACCTTTTAGAATGAATAGGCTATTCTTTCAAACCGATAAAAAGAGGGTTAAACCATGTACGCAGTTGTAGAGATTAAGGGGAAGCAGTACAAGGCCGAAAAGGGCGGTCTGTTGGAGGTAGATCTTTTTGACAAGGAGCCAGGAACAGTTGTCGAATTTGACTCCGTTGTTCTGCTATCGGGCGGTCAAAAGGTCAAAGTTGGCCAACCCTTTGTTGCCGGGGCCAAGGTTAAGGCCAAGGTCGAAAAGCATATCAAGGCTGACAAGGTACTGGTTCTCAAATTCAAACGCCGAAAAGGTTATCAAAAGCTACAAGGTCACCGGCAAAACTACACGGTGTTAAAAGTTGAGGATGTGGCCGGATTTTAATGATTCATATCCGGCTCCTTCGTCGTGAAGGGCTTTTGATGGGGGTTGAAGCCCAGGGACACGCGGGTTGGGACAAGGCTGGGAGAGACATTGTCTGTGCGGCCGTGTCCGTTTTGCTGCGAAGCACTGCAAGGACCTTGGCTCAACGTTACAAAGAGGGGCTTCGGTTTGAGGCCCCCAAACCAGGGGTTCTCAGCTTAATCCTTGAAGAGGAGAACACCGAGTGGACCAACGGGGTCTGGATGGTCCTAGACCAAGGACTCCGCGATCTTGCCAAGGAATTTCCCAAGGCAATTTTGATAGAAAGGCAGGAGAGGTGAGTTATGGCACATAAAAAAGGTGGTGGAAGCACTAAAAACGGTCGCGACTCGATTTCCAAGCGTTTGGGTATCAAGCGGTTTGGGGGTCAGCTGGTCAAGGCAGGCGAAATTCTCATTCGGCAGCGGGGAACTAAATTCCACCCGGGGCAGAACGTCGGTTTGGGCAAGGATTACACCCTTTTTGCCCTAGAAGCCGGGGTGGTGTCTTTTGGCTCGCGACGTGGCAAAAAAACAGTAAACGTCACACCCAACACGTAATTCGCCTTGGAAGGTTTTGTCGATGAGGCGCGCATCCTTGTTTCATCAGGAAAGGGGGGTGATGGCGCCGTCTCGTTTCGACGTGAAAAGTTCATTCCGCTGGGCGGCCCTGATGGTGGTGATGGTGGACGTGGTGGGTCGGTCATTTTTCGGGTCAAAACCAATGTTAAAACCCTGGCTCACCTTCGCCTAAAGCATCATTTCAAGGCAAAAAATGGTGAAAACGGCCACGGCGCCCGCAAAACAGGCAAAGACGGGGCCGATGTGATCATTGAGGTGCCACCCGGTACCATCATCAAAGATCCTGTGACTAACGAAATCCTGCAAGACTTTAACCAAATTCAAGAAACCGAGTGGGTTTTTCTCAAGGGGGGCCGAGGCGGCAAGGGGAACTGGCATTTCCGTTCAGCGCGGATGCAGGCACCGCGTTTTGCTCAACCTGGTGAGGAAGGCGAGGAACGCCTCGTAAAGGTGGAACTTCGCTTGATAGCAGACATTGGCTTGGTGGGCTTTCCCAATTCGGGGAAATCAACCCTCATCAGCCTTTTTACCAATGCCCGCCCCAAAATTGCTCCTTATCCGTTCACCACCCGTGTGCCCTACCTGGGAGTGATTCGTTTCAAAGAAAAGGATTTGATCTTGGCCGATATTCCTGGGATTATTGAAGGCGCCAGCGAAGGGGCGGGCTTGGGCTTAAAATTTTTGCGCCATATTAGCCGAACCCGAGCCTTGGCTTTTTGCATTGACCTTAGTGACCCCAACAGAGACGAAGCCTTTGAGCTTCTGTTAAAGGAATTGGAAAGCTACGACCCCGCTTTGATCCAAAAACCGCGCCTCATCATCGGAACAAAAACGGACCTTGACCCAACGGGCGAAGCACTACGCTCCTTACAAGCAAAATTACGGCCGGAACGCGTCATTGGTTTATCCAACTTTGACCGATCCACCTTGGACCCTGTGATGCAGGCTCTGGGAGAACTTGTGCCATGAGAACGGTTATTTTGGGTGGAACCTTCAATCCCCCGCATCTCGGACACCTTTTCTTAGCCGAAGAGGTTGCCCAACAGTTTGGGTATGAGCGGGTTCTCTTGGTGCCCAGTTACCGCCCGGCCCACAAGGAAATTGAGGGAGAAATTAGTCCCCATGACCGCTGGGAGATGGTGGTGCGGTCGTGTGAAGGGTCAGATTTGTTGGTTCCTGACGAAGCGGAACTGGTGCGCGGCGGAATCAGCTATTCCATCGATACCGTGGAAAGTGTCCTCAAAAAGGGCGGAATCACTGGAAAACCGGGACTTATTATTGGGGATGATTTATTCAAAACCTTTCACTCGTGGAAAAACAGCGAACGTCTTTTGGCGCTTTGTGAACTCATCGTGGCACACCGTGAAACTCCCGAGCGACTCAACTATCCGTACCCGCACCACTATGCCAACAATAAAATTCTTCCCATCAGTTCAACCGAAATACGGCAGCGCATTCGCCTTGGCCTGGCGTGGCGCTGGCTTGTTCCCCCAGCGGTTTTTGACTACATTGTCAAAAAAAGGTTGTATCGATCATGAACGTGTTGAAGTTTTTCACCCCCAACCGAATTTTCTTGGGTTTGATCGTGCTGAGCGTGGTCATCTTGGCGGTATACCTCGGTATTCAAACCCGTATTGACCCCTTGGAAGCGGCAATGGCGAAGGAAGGCCAGATTGGCACCCTCTTTGTGATCCACGAGAAGGGAAAAATCCTCTTCTCTGAGTCTGTCTTTTTCCACACTGCCACCGGAAAGATCTTCATTGTTGATATTCCAGTGGAAACAGGTGCCCTAATTGCGAGTTTAGGAAAGGTTGCGGCGTTGAGTGATCTTTACCAGGTCAATGATTCTACTGCCTACCGTGAATTGGTGCAAGGAATGCTGGGGCAAAACATTTCCTTTGTCTTTTCCATGGAACTGAATGACTTGGAGCGGACCATTGACTTTTTGGGTGGCCTCAACCTTTTGGTAAGCGAACCCCTCGAAATTCGAAGCCCCGACCAGCTCATTTTGGTGCCTAGCGGCAATGTGACCTTGGAAGGGCCAAAGGTGGTCCAGTTTTTGAAGTACCAGGACCAACAAGAGGTAATCTCGGACCGTATTGATCGGTACCAACGCTTTATGCGTGCCTTTTTGCGTCAATTGGGTGATGAGTCGTTGTGGCTAATAAACTCAAATGCTCTTCGATATCTCCTACGGTATGCCTTTTCAGGGTATGAAGAGGATGGAATGAGGTTGTTTTTGAGCTTTCTAGGCAAGGCCGATTTAGAGGGGGTAGCTCTTTTGCAGGTTTTTGGCACCACCCGTGAGGTAGATGGCCGCAAACTTCTATTCCCACACTTCAACGGCAACCTGTTACGTGAGGGTATTGCTCAGGCTACCAAGGCTATTGAGTCCAGCGATCAAGAGTCATTAAGCACCATTAAAATTAAGATCGAAATCATGAATGGAACAGAAAGAGCTGGTTTGGCCAGTCGGACTGCCTCAATTTTTCAATCGGTTGGCATCGATGTGGTTCGGGTCAGCAATGCGGATAACCGTAACTACGTGAACACCCTCATCCTTGACCGAAAAGGCAAACCGGCAGCAGTTCAACGCGTGTCGCAACTGATACGTGCAACTAACATACGCTCTGATGTGAGTACCTTAAACGAAGCCAGCGACGTGGATTTGACCCTAATTTTAGGAATGGATTTTGATGGGCGCTATGTTAGAGAGTAACAAATTTGCCCTTGCACTGGCCAAACTCCTTCACCAAGAGAAAGCAAGTCAGGTTCGACTCCTCGATGTCAGCAGCTTCTGCGATTGGACGCGATACGTGGTTCTTGCTACGGTTCAATCAAAACGGCAAATGTCAGGTTTAGTCGACACATTAGAAGAATTTTTGGCAGTTTCACAAAAAGAAAGGCTGAACAAACGTCCAGCCTTGGATAGCGATTGGGCTATTTGGGATTGTGGTGATACCGTGGTTCACTTGTTTTTGCCCGAAACCCGGGCCTACTATGATTTAGATCGGTTATACCACGACTCACGGGTTATTGACGAGTTTACTTAATTGTAATCCTCCCCCTCGTCGTCTTCGTCCTCGTCCTCTTCTTCATCCCAATCCTCGTCATCCCAGTCTTCGTCTTCGTCGTCTTCAACTTCATCCTCATCCCAGTCTTCGTCTTCCTCAGGATCATCTTCAAAGTCTTCATCTTCTTCCCAATCATCAAAATCCTGGTCGTCATCGTAGTCATCATCGTCATCGCCCATGGCCTTGATTTCAAGAAACCAGCGCTCTAACAATTCATCCATAAATTCCTCCTTTAGGTTCTCTGGGCTAATCTAGTGGTGAGGCCGTATCTTGTCAACATAATTTTTTAAAAAAAGCCCTTGACACAAAAACTTTTATTAGTATACTTTTCTTCCGTTACCTGATTTCAGTGAATTGCCTCTGGTAAAATATCAAAAATGGCTGTAAAATTTGCCAAGAGAGAGGAGGCAACATGGAAATCACTGACATTCGGGTAAGAAAGGTTACCGGCGAAGGGAAACTCAAAGCCTATGTCACAGTAACGTTTGACAATTGTTTTGTCGTACACAATGTTAAAGTTATTGACGGTGAGCATGGTTTTTTCATCGCAATGCCTAGTCGTCGAACCAAGGCGGGGGAATTCAAGGATGTCGCTCATCCCATCGTTCCCGATTTTCGCCAAAAACTTCAGGACGTTATCCTGAAGCGTTACAATGAGTTACCCGACGGACATTCCGATGGGTCTGATATTGAGTAAAAGTTGGGATGTCGGCAAGCGGTAAGCCACCGGTTTTTGGTACCGGCATGCGAAGGTTCGAATCCTTCCATCCCAGAGAAAAGGAGTGCTTATGACCAAAACATTGAACGCCTCAGTCAGGCAAAAGGTTGGGAAGGTAAACAGCCGTCAGCTACGCAAGAACGGTCTCATTCCTGCCGTGGTGTATGGAAGTGGTCAACCCATTCACATCACCCTCAGCGAGCATGAATTCAATCGGGAATTTAAGAAAATTTCTGAAACAACCCTCATTGACTTAAACATCGATGGAAAGGTCAAAAAGGTCTTAATTAAGGATTTTCAAGATAACCTGTACTTGAACAAGATTCTTCACCTTGATTTCATGTTGGTGGATGAAGCAAAAACCATTCGAACCCACGTTCCCATTCACGTCATTGGAACGGCCCTTGGTCAAAAAGAAGGGGGAATTTTAGAGCTCATTACCCACTCTTTAGAGGTAGACTGTTTGCCTAAGGATCTTCCCGAAGCGATCAATGTTGATGTTTCGAATTTGAACCTGGGCGACACCATTCACCTTCGGGATTTGCCTCCAATTGCGGGTGTCCACTTTCATGGTAATCCTGATTTGGCAATCGTTCACGTTACCACCGCCAAAGAGCACAATTTGACGCCTCAAACTCAGGAGGAAGCTGCAGAGCCCACCACCACCACAACTCCCGCCAAATCTTAAGCGCGAGTGGCTGAAGACTGGTTGATTGTTGGCCTTGGAAATCCAGGCAGCGAATACGAAAATACCCGCCACAATGTGGGCTTCCTCATGGTGGATAAGCTTGCTAAACTAAAAAATGCGTCGTGGCGGCGCCCAATGTTGCGCCCGTGGCTTGAAGCGCGGTGGTATGGCAAGGCGGCAAGCGTTTGTCTCTTAAAACCCCTCACCTATATGAATAAAAGCGGGAGCGCAGTTTCAAGTTTTTTGCGGAATTCGGGTATTCCCACAGACCACGTCCTCGTGGTGGCCGACCAAATCGATTTGCCTCCAGGGCGCCTTAGGCTCAAAACCTCGGGGTCAGCAGGAGGGCATCGAGGACTATTGAGCATCGAACAGTTTTTGGGCCAGGATTATCCCCGACTATGGGTTGGAGTGGGGCGCCCTGAAGACCAAACCCCCATTTCGGATTGGGTGCTTTCTTCGTTGGGCGCTGATCGAGAAAAGCTGGACTTGGCCTTGGGGTGGGCGGCTGAACTTTTGAGCGAGCTACCGGACATCGAGTTGGGTGCCTGTGTTGAGAAAATCAATGGATACAAACCCGCTTGAGGCAGTTCTAGCCAGTTTTGTGAAAAACCTTCCTCAAGATCAGCCCCTCGGTCTTGCCCACAGCGGGGGACCTGATTCAACTGCCCTAGGAGCCTGCCTTGTCAAGCTGGGATGGGGGCCACAATTGTTGTGCTACTACGTTGATCATCAAGATCGATCTCCTCAGGAGATGCAAGCCGAGGTTGCCTTTGTTCAAGAATGCTGGAGGCGTTGGGGAGTTCGCGGGCGCATTCTTAGTGGCCCTATTTTGGGTGAGAAAACCAATTTTGAAGGTGTTGCCCGAAAAAAGCGCTACGAGGCGCTTTTAGACGCTGCGCGTTCAGACCACTTGAGCTGTCTGCTGCTCGCTCATACCAAAAATGACAATTTGGAAACCCTGTTGACGCGCCTTTTTCAGGGAAAAAGTTATTGGGGGATGCGAGGCATTCCCCAAACGCGCGGGATCATCCAGCGTCCTCTTTTGGGGCTAGACCGTAAGCACCTTTTAGCTTGGCTTGAGGCGAATCAGCAAGCCTACTTTTCCGACAGTTCGAACCACGGAAATAATTTAAGAGCACGCCTTCGTCAAATCCTCATCCCGGCCCTTGACCAAGTTTTTCCAGCGTGGAGAACCGCCTTGACCGAAGCCGCCCAGCGCCTTGTTCCTCAAACGCACTGGAGTTGGCAGCCAGAAGGAAGCGGGTTTTCTCTGAACCGCCATACCTGGGATAGGTTAACGGTGGAGGAGCGAGTAGACGCCTTACTTCAAGTTTACCGCGGTCCAAACCGGCTTCGGCGCAAACGGATAAGTCTCGCCGTTCAACAGGAACGGGAGTTTGTAATCGAGGGGTGGCGGTTGTCATTCTTTTTTGATAGAATTGTTTGGGAACCATTTTCAAGTGTTGTAAATTTAGCCAAGAATCAGTATTTTCAATATGTAGCGGTTGGATCAACTATTGAACTCAACAATCGGCGGCTGCGCGTATTTGAAAGGCCGGATTGTCCACACGAATTTTGGGTTGTTCATCCCGAAGATGGGGACCACTGGCACATGCCACCAGGTTGCCCCTCTTTTCGATCCGTTGTGAAGCGGTGTATGGCCCCTGGTGGGAAACTTCAAGACTGTCATCTTCTGGTGAATCGTATGACGGTTTATGGGGTGTTGGGCAGTTTGAATGGTGGACAAGATTGGACTTATCAAAAATCCAATCTAGCGTTATGGCAGTGGGAGGAAAATGAGCGATTTTAACAACAATGATGACGGACGAAATCAGGGTGGCCCCTTCGATTTTCGGAAAAATCGTCTTGCCCTTTTGATTTTCATGGCAGCGAGCATTTTTTTGGTGTACCTCTGGTTCAACAGCGATAACTCCAGTTCGCGAAACATCTCCTACTCTGAGTTTATTCGCATGATCGAATCGGGTGACGTGATTCGGGTCGAAATTCTCGATAATCAAATCATCAACGCCCAGGTTCGATCCCCAACGAATACCCTCGAGCGGGTGAACTTGCAGATTCCGTATTTTGACGATTCTTTAATCTCGCGGTTGGTGAATGCCAAGGTCGAAGTTGTGGGAGGAAGCCGTCCTCCCAACGTTCTGAGTATTTTGTTGGAATTTTTGCCCATCATCTTTTTGATTTTCTTGTTTGTGCTGATGTACCGTCAGGTACAAGGCAGCACGGGAAAGGCCTTTGGATTTGGCAAAAGCCGTGCCAAGCGGGCTGATGATAAGGGTAAGCGCATCTTATTTAGCGATGTGGCAGGGCAGTTGGAATCCAAATACGAACTTCAAGAGGTGGTCGAATTCCTCAAAAACCCGGAGAAATTTACCAGCATCGGGGCCAAGATTCCCAAGGGCGTGCTGTTGGTGGGAATGCCAGGCACCGGCAAAACCCTCTTAGCCAAGGCAGTGGCCGGCGAAGCCGGTGTTCCATTTTTCCACATGAGTGGTTCGGACTTTGTTGAAATGTTTGTTGGGGTTGGAGCTAGTCGGGTGCGAGACCTGTTTGAAACCGGACGGCGTAATGCCCCCTGCATCCTTTTCATTGATGAAATTGATGCCGTGGGACGAACCCGTGGCGCCGGTTACGGTGGGGGCCACGATGAGCGTGAGCAAACCCTCAACCAGTTGTTGGTCGAGATGGACGGTTTTGACACCAAGGACGGTGTCATTGTGATCGCAGCGACGAACCGCCCCGATGTCCTTGATCCTGCCCTCTTAAGGCCGGGACGCTTTGACCGTCAGGTTGAGGTGAGCCTTCCCGATGTGAAGGAACGCAAGGAAATTCTACAAATCCATTCACGAAAAATTAAGGTTGCCCCGGATGTCGATCTGGAGCGTTTAGCACGGGCCACACCGGGCTTTAGCGGAGCTGACCTGGCGAACATGGTCAATGAGGCCGCTCTTTTTGCCGGAAGGCGGGGTAAGGCCTTGGTCGACATGCGCGATTTTGAAGAAGCCCGCGATAAAATTATCATGGGCGTTGCACGTTATAGTCGTGTGCTGCCGCCGCACGAACGCAAGCTCACTGCTTACCACGAGGCGGGGCACGCCCTATTACATTATTACTTAGACAATGCCGATCCCATCCACAAGGTAACCATCATTCCCCGCGGGCGAAGCCTCGGCATGGCAAGTTCGTTGCCTGAATCGGATCGATATTCCCACAACCGAGGCTGGCTAGAAGACCGTATCGTGATCACCTATGGCGGCTACGCTGCCGAAGAATTAATCTTTGGTGAGACGAGCTCAGGGGTCCAAAACGATCTCAAACAAGCCACCAACATTGCGCGTAAAATGGTAACCGAGTGGGGGATGAGCAAAACATTGGGGCCACAAGCCCTTGGAGCCGAGGATGAGCCCATATTCCTCGGCAAGGAGATTGCCACCCACAAGGATTATTCGGAGGAAACTGCCCGCTTGATTGATCTAGAGGTGAAAAACATCCTCGAACACAACCTGAACCGGGCACGTCGTCTTCTTTCTGAACACAGGGATAAACTCGAACTTCTTGCCCAGGAGCTACTCAAGCGTGAAACCCTTGATGACGATGACATTCGAAGCCTCTTAGGATTTCCCCCACGCTCTAGTGGAGAGGGGTGATGGCCAGGTCCTGGGTTAACCTCTTCTGGGTATTTTTGCCCTTGATCGCTCAGGCCCAAACAGAACTTGCTCTCACCCTAATCCAAGAGGCGTACAAGGCTTACCAATCGGGGCAACAGCGGGCCGCTCAAACCCTGGCAGAACAAGCCCTTGATTTTTCTACAGACCTTGGGGATGCTTACATCCTCTTGGCCTTGACCCGAAACATCTCGGTTCAAGAAAGAAAGGAGCTTGCTGAAAAAGCCCTTGCCCAGGGGCGCTTCGCGGTGGTTCCCTCACACCATGCTGTTCGTGCCTTTGCCCAGCAGCTCTTACGACAAGATGCCTTTGAACAGGCTCAGCAGTTTTTGAGTTTACGTGAGGAGACTGGTTTTCATGCGGATTTAACCGCTATGCGCATTCACTGCCTTCTTGCATTGGGACGTGAGGAAGCTGCCATCAGCCTTCTCCGTCAGGCCCGTGACCGATTTCCAGACCGCACCGAACTGGTTCCTTATTTGATTCGATACCCCAATCTTTTCCCTGAGTGGGAAGCACGTTTGAGGTTACAGCTAACTCAAGCAGGTTGGTGGAAAGACAATGGCCACCTCATCATGCAACTCATGCCCACCGAACCAGCTCTACGTGCGACCGTAATACGAGCCTTGCGCCGTAGTCTTCCCAACGATGCCGACCTGACGGGTTGGGAACTGTCCCTGAGACTCCTAAGTTGGGAGGAGGCATTGACTCGTTGGGAACAAGCGGGGCTTCCTCGGAATTTAGAGCTCACCCAGTCATTAGGGCGCTTGGTTCCCCCAGCCCAAAGACAACGATGGGAAAATTTGGTGAGCCAGCAGAGTGGTACCTTTGTTGTTTTCGCGCGTCCTCTCAGCGTATTTCGAGAAACTCGAGTGTACGAACGGGGCCAGTTGACCACCGTTGGTCAGGACATGGATGGCGATGGCAGTCCCGAACTAAGTTGGATCTTTAATTCGGGTAATCTTCAACGGTGGCAAGCAAAGTTGTACATTCCGCGTGGTCAGGGGGAGGGAAGTTGGGAGGTGGTCTGGAAACAGTATCCTGTCTTGGCACAAGTTACTTGGAATCGTCCTCTTGCTGGGGGATCTCAGCGTCGGGTGTTTGAATTTATTCCCGATGGAGTACGCTTAATAGATACCAATACCCAGTCACAGGCTAGTTTCCCAGGAACGAGCTTTCAACCCCTCGTCCCACCTCCTTTGGAGTCTGTCCTACTTCAGGCAGTACGACTTTCCGATTACGGGTCAGATGGACGGTTACGGCGTCGGATGAGTTTAGAAAACGGGAGGGTTTACCTCATCGAAGAAGATCGTGCAGGTAACGGAAGACGGGATACCGTTGTTCTCTTAAGAGGGGGAAGGGTCGAACGAGTTTGGCGCGATGTGGAGGGTCGAGGTGTCTGGAGTATTTTTCAACGTTATTCGGATGGGCTTCCGATGTTAACCCTGCAGTCCGATTCTTACCAGCAGACCTCCTTCCTTTGGCGTGGCCTGGAGGAAGGGCTCTTTCTGATTGGTGAAAATTACGGTTCAACGGCTTGGCCAGTGTGGCAGCAGGGTTTGGCACGACTTAGCCTTGATTCCTGGAACCAAAACCAACTTCCCCAAAGCCTACCCAAGTACCCGGTAGCACCTTTCGATTCCCTAGGAGAGTGGAAATGAAATACTCTTTGGTATTTCTCAGCTTTCTGGTTTTGATGTCTTGTTCATCGATACCCAGCCAGCGCCCTGTCTATCAACCACCCAAGCCAACGGATGCACTCACCTTTGCGCGAAAGGCTAGTCAAGAAGGGCGGATCATTGAAGCAGTGGCCTGGCTCATGCGACTCAATAACCCAGAATTGGATTCAAGCGATGTTTGGAACCAAATTAAAGAGAAAATTCCTCAAGTCTACCAAGCCTACATGAATGAAGCCAAATATCAAAGAGCGTTAAATTTGGTGAGCTTTGCCCAACGTGTGACCCCAAATATTCTCAACGTCAATGAACATGAAATACAAGTTCAAGTAGCAACAAAATTGCGAGAAAAGGGTTTTGCGGCAGCTGCCATTGAGTGGATTTTAGCGGCAGCAAAATTAGCTCCCTTGGAGGCAGCCCTAGCCCAAGATTGGTTGAATTACATGGTGGGCGAACTCAATCGTGGTGCTGTTCGACGTTGGTTAGCTTACCACCCACGGCTAACGTTAACAACGGAACAAAGAGAGTGGCTTGAACGCCCTACTACGGCAAGCGATTGGCTTCAAGGAACTGTGACAGTGCTTGTCAATCGAGGCATTAAAATTGAGCGGGGAGTGGGGATGCCCGATATCATGGTGGGAAGTGCCTTTTACATTGACAGACGCGGGTATTTGTTAACGAACTACCACGTGATTCAAAGCGAGGTTGACCCCGAATACAAAGGCTATTCCCGTCTCAATGTGATTCCGGCAAACTCCCGTGGTGAGCGCCTCCCGGCCAAGGTAGTGGCTTGGGATCGAAATCTCGACCTCGCTCTACTAAAAGTCGAGCGACCAAGCAGCTACGTTTTCTCGTTGAGTGATCTTCCGCAGGTAAAGCAAGGGGAACGCGTTTTTGTGTTGGGGTCTCCCGCGGGGCTTGAGTCAACCGTCACCTCAGGCATCGTTTCTGCCTTGAACCGAAGTTTTTTGCCGGCAGGTAGCGCCATTCAAATCGATGCCCCTGTTAATCCGGGAAATAGTGGGGGACCGGTGTTGAATTCATCCGGAGAGTTGATTGGAATCATCTTTGCCGGGGCTCCTAACTTTGAAGGGCTCAATTTTGCCATCGATGCCAAGTATTTGGTTCCTATTCTGACCAGCCTGTACCAAGGCGATGAGGTGAAGCGTCCTTGGTTAGGCTTTGGCGTTTACGAGGGAGTGGACTTTCTAGAAATTAATCACATCTTTCCTTTGGGGCCTGCAGAGGAAGCAGGGCTTCCCTTGGGCAGTCGTCTTATTTCGGTGAACGGGGTTAAGGTACGTGACCCATCGGATGTCCATTTAATCCTTTCGTCCATGCCAGTTGGAGGTTTGGTAACGGTTGAGTGGACACTCAATCAGCAAACCGGTACTGCTTACATCCTTTCTCGCGAGCGCCCCAAAAACCCCATTGTGTTGGCGCTTCAGCGTGATTCGGTAGAATCTTTGGCGCCGCATCTCTTGGGGATGACCTTGATGCCCATGGGTGAGCGAATGTGGCAGAATTATCGGGTAATTAAGGTCTACCCCAACACCCCTGCTGACCAGCTTAATTTAAGCGACAACGACTTGGTCATCGTGCAACGCTGGCAGGTCGATCCAAAGTTGGAGCAGTTCTTGGTTCAGCTCTTTACCAAGAGGCGACAGGGCGGGTATCTCGAATCAGTCGTTACCTTCGGACTCAATTTGAACCCCTACCTGTCGCTTTGATGGATCGGTTAAAACGGTAGCCGAACGGGCGGTAGATTCTGGCGGATGCTATCCTGCGCCCAGTTGGCTATTCGCTCTTCCACCTCTTTTTGCTTGTCGCCTAGCTGCTTCTTGAACTCGTTCACCTGGTTGGGAGCTTGGTTGATTTGGGCTATCGAACCATCAAAGGAACGAAGTAGCCCGCGGTTTTCGTTGAGGTACTGGGCAAGACGGTTATCCAATTCACGACGGAGATTGGTTTCGAACTGCCGAATTTTTTCGCGCGCCCAGCGCTCGATTTCCTGTTTTGCCGGTTCGTCCAAATTGGTGGAAGCAGTGAAGGAACGATCCGCGCCTTGAAGCTTGAGGTCGATGTTCGCACGGATGCCGTTTGCGGCGTTCAAAATTCGGTCAACTAGGTCGGTGACCTCGTTTTTCTCAACCCAGGATAATTTGGGGTTCAGGATGCTAGACTTGACCGCAAGCCTCAAACCGTTTTGAGAAAGGAATTGGATTTCGGCTTCCCAGGTAGCAAGACCCTCAAAGTTTTGAAGCCCCGCGGCAGAGAAGGTTTCGGGAAGGGCAAAGGGTTCGTTGCTCATTAAAGTCTTTGCCGTGAAGAGGGCAGAAGCATTCGTTCGAAGATCAGCCAAGGCGGTGACGTTTAATTCTTTGTTTTGATTGAGTCGGGTAAAACTCAACATGTACGGCTTGTCGGTCAGATCGGGCTGCGAACTGATGTCTTTGACAAGGAATTCGGTTAGATCGCGTTCATTGCGGCTCCCCAGCGACACTTCGAGCAATCTCAAAAGAAACTTAGGATAACGAGCCGTTGGGAAGGGGATGTCCTGACCACGTCGTTCGGGTTTGGGTTGGACTTCTTTTTTATCAGAAGTTGCTTGAATTGCCCTAGCAATTTCTAAACCACGGCGGGCTAAGCGAATTTGAGAGCCAAAACGTCGGTTGACTTCTGGCATGATTAGGGCACTCACCCAACCCACCGGACCGCCCGGAGGAAGGCTAATCAGGCTGCGGAGATAGTCCCAGTCGTTGGCGATGGCTTCTTGAATTTGATTTCTCCACTGGTTGATTTGATTCGCATCGGATTTTATTCCATCGACACTTTGACGAATCGAGGTCTCAAAACCCTGAATGTCGTTGGTGGTTTGCTTGACCTGATCAAGGAAGGAACGCAATTCGTTTAAATCTCGAATTTGCCGAACATCACGCCGAGTTAAGGCGGTGACCCGTTCGTTGGAAGTGCGAAGTTGGTTTTGGGTTTGGGTCACTTGGTTTTGCCAGAAGGTTTGACGTTCTTGAATCTTGGTGTTGATCTCTTGTGTAAGGGTAACGGATTGAAGTTTAGCAACCTCCGCCTCAAAAAGCTCTTTAGGCGACTTTTTTGTTAAAGTGATGAGATTGCCGAAGGGGAGTTGGTCGAGAGGTGTTTCCAAAAGAGCGCCGAAATCAACCGAGGGCTGTTGTGATTCCTGGGCGGTGTTCGTCGTACCGTCTTGAACTTCGTCGGTTTTAGGTTGAGGGCTGGGATCCAATTGACCCGAATAACTTCGCGGTGTTCCAAAGTTCATCTCGCGCGCCACGATTCGGTTGAGAAGGACCGAGCCACCAAAGAGGGCACCCAAATCCACATCAACCTGAAGGTCTTTAAATTCAACTAGGTTGGTCATTGGATTTTCACGGTCGGCGATTTCAAGACCGGAGAAATATATTTTTCCTTCCCAAGGACGAACATACATCGAGCTAATATCCACCCGAGCCCCGAAGATGGCTTGCAAGGCATCGATGGTTAGACGACGCACCAAACCGTCTAAGAAAAATGTGACGAAAACAAACAAGCCCGCCGCCACCAAACCCACGAGGATGAGTTTGCTAAAATCAAAAATCCCACTGTTTTTTTGAATTTCTTTGGCAAGAGTTTGAATGGCCTTAAATTCTTTTTTATCGATTGTTAGAGGTTTGGTCGCGTAAGCCTCATTAAGGACCCAGGACCCATCACTGTCTTGTTTATAAATTTTAAGAACCAACTCTCGGGCTTTGGGAATGAAAATTTTTTTTAGGATCTTCTTTTGAAAATCTTTGTCAGAAAATTTAGGCTTGAAAAGTTTGGGTAGGGATTGAGCCATCAAAGTTCCTCCTTAAAGGTGGTTGGAAATTGCTGATGCTTTTTGATAAGCCTCGGCGATGTTCTTGATTAAAGGCAACTGGAAAAAGGCCTTAGTAAGTGGATGTTCAGCGATGAGTTTATGAAGCTTCTCACGATAAAATTGGATCAACTTGACGCTAATGACGTAGATGGGAATCCAAAATACAAAACCTAGAACGAAGCCCCCAGTGATCAGGGTGTTGTTGATTCCCAGAGCACCAAATGGAGGAGTGTTCCAAAGGGTGAGCCAAAAATCTTTGAGCGCATCTGAAGTTAATAATGCATAACCCACGGAATGAATCCACGGATCAAGAAGATAGGTGAACAAGTTGAAGATTGCGAGAAAGACGGCTTGAATGGCGAAGTTGATTCGAAGAAACATTGAGAACAAAAACAAAACCCACCAAAGACCGCTTCCTGATGGCATGAGCGCCAAGTGCCAAGCAATTGCGATGGCGGCTGCCATTTCACCTGGACGTTGATTAGCATTTATTGCCTTAATAATTTTGATTAAAAAATTGATAGGCATAAAACCCCCTCAGTAATTCTATATAAAAATGAAAAAAATTCAAACTATTAGACAACTTGATTAGTTGCCCTTTTACAGAATAGAAGAATTCGTTAAGGTAGGCGCAGGTACTTGGGCATCGCTGCCTGTGGGAGCTCTGGGTTTCGATCTTCTCGGTTCCACACCCGCCGATGCCAGCCCTCCAGCGGCTCGTGGGTCCCAAACCGCCGCACCTTGGTGAGTGCTG